>Ga0335397_10010544_pt1 | contig 11419 bp, 10 predicted proteins | sample MAT04_FD_205740 | JGI IMG/M metagenome (GOLD analysis project Ga0335397, IMG submission 205740) | Freshwater microbial communities from Lake Fryxell liftoff mats and glacier meltwater in Antarctica - MAT-04 (spades assembly) (version 2) ...
ATCATTCCAAGTTACTCGCAGTTTGAGTCTGCTGAAACGGTATTGATGGCTTCCTAAAGAATACGCATTAACACATAAATAAACCGGTCTCGTTGACATCATGTCCGAGACTGGTTTTGTTTTTAGGGACTTGAAATTGGATAATTACTGTCGTAATACATTACAATATATCCACACTTTTATTGGTAAAGGAGAAAAATATGAAAAAGTTTTTCAAGTGGCTTGGAATTTCCATCGGTGGTTTATTGGCGCTGATCGTGATCGTATTTTTTATCATGGCGTTAAAGGGCGGCGCGAGTTTGAATCGCAGTTATAAGCTCCCAGTTGAACAGGTTGCGATCCCAACAGACGCAGAGTCGATTGCACGCGGTGAGCATTGGGTCAAAGTTGAATGTATTGGTTGTCATGGCGCTGACCTGTCGGGCGGGCCCGTTCCTGGAATTCTCTTTCGGGTATGTAGATGCCAAGAATCTGACACCAGGCAAAGGCGGAGCGGGAACCGAGTTCAAGGATCAGGATTGGGTGCGCGCGATCCGTCATGGGGTCAATCCAGAAGGTCATAGTTTGCTGGTCATGCCTGCCACTGCCTTTTGGCATTTCAGTGACGAGGACTTGGGTGCGATCATCGTTTATTTGAAATCCCTGCCGGCAGTGGATAAGGAAACGCGTGAGCCTACTTTCAACCTGGCTGGCAAGGCATTGATAGGCGCGGGCGCACTGGATAAGGGGATACTTATTGCGCCGTATATTCAACATCAGACCCGCCCTGTTTTTCCGAGCGCTCTTGTAAGCATTGATTATGGCAACTATGTTGTCAACGTGAGTGGTTGCGTTGATTGTCATGGTCCAACGCTTTCTGGTGGTAAAAGCTCTGATCCGAGTGCGAAACCGGCGCCAAACCTGACGCCAGGCGGTGAACTGAGCACATGGCAGGAGGCGGATTTCATCAAGACGATACGCACAGGAGTTGCGCCCACAGGGCATGAACTTGACCCTGCACAAATGCCGTGGAAGGATTACAAGAATTTGTCGGATGACGAATTAAAATCAATCTTTCTATTTCTGCAATCCCTGCCAAAATTGGAAACAACTGTTCCGTAATTGATCTTCATATCTGTGCCCTGAATCAAAATCGGGACATGATCATGTCCCGATTTTGATCGCTTTTATTTTGTCAACATTTTGGCTGGACGTACTTTCTTTTTCACTTCGGTCCCGGGAACACTTGCTCTGCGGGCTTCCTGTTTTACCAGCCGATTATGTTTGGCCACTCCTTTGGAAGGGCGCTTTATTTTCTTCTTGTCTGATACGGTATCCATTGGTCTTGCTCCTTATATTATCAATGATTTATGAAAAATTTTATTTACTGTTTTTCTTCTTTGCTTCGTACTCCGCCCAGAGTTTGGCAATCTCTTCCTTGCCTTTCTGACGGGTGTATCCGTACTTAACCTGGAGCATGGTGACGAATTTATCGAACTTCACCTCTGCCTTGTCCACTTTGAGGAAGTCGTACTCAACCATCAAGTCCCATCTGGCGTTGAGTAACCCCCGAATCTGTTTCCAGTTTTCTTCGAACAGTTCTTTGTTCACGATGTTTTTCTCCTCATCTCCATTAAATAATTTAACGCACCTCTTCAAGGCAGCGTCTTTTCAATATTTGGATTCCTGGAGGGTATCGTAGCGTTGCTTACAAGCGATGATCCAAATCCCCCGCGTATATGCAATTTACCATCTGGCGATCTGAGTTCATTGTACTACACTGTTGAACAATACCAGGATTTGGCTCTGCCAATTTTGTACGGCTTTTGCAATTCAGGAAATAAACCTTGACAGGTCCTAAATCATACATAAAATAGTACTTTAAGTAACACAAATGCATTTTTAGTCATTTAATACGGGTGCGTTGATCCATTACCTAGTTTGGTCGCTAATTCCGTTTGTGGAATGGGTAGTGGTGAGCCAATTGCGAAACCGACCGTACATTAATTAGGTTGGTTTCGATTGCTTTAAATTGGGCTCGACACTTTTATTTGTGAGGATAATCAAATGCATAAGTCATTAACCTTTTTTAGTCCCGTTTTTATTATATATAAATACAAGCATTGAGAACAGCCGACAGTTGTTCTCAATGCTTGTATTTTAATCTGAGGATTTTTTTTCTGCTTTCTAATGTATTAAAGGAGTGGATCATGTACAAATTATTACGAGTATTATTTTTGCTTTTTGCCTTAATTACATCCTTGTTTGTCTACCCGTTGCAGACTGTTTATGCAATTGCCATCCCTGCAGAAATTAACAAACAGTTCACTCCGATATTGATCGACGCCGGTGGAGTATCGGTTTTGAGGGTTACGATTTTTAACCCGAACACTTTTGCATTAACAAATGCCAGTTGGACTGACAATCTGATCGGCGTGCAGCCAGGCTTGAGGATCGCAAACCCAAATGGATTAAATTTCACTTGCGGCGGTACGGTTACCGCTGTGCCTGGTACAACCACTTTATCCTTAAGTGGAGGAGACGTTCCTGCCCAGACCGGCGCCACACCGGGTGAGTGTTATGTGGAAATCAATGTCACTTCCACTACTGCGGGCAACCTGATCAACACGATCCCTGTTGGCGCCTTAAGCGCAAAGGGCAATGATGGCGGAACTTCTGTTACGATCTCCAATACCACGCCGGCAAGCGCAACGATAACCGTCGTGGCGGTTGCGCCCCCAACGCTATCCAAAGGATTTGTCCCCAATACGATTTTTGTTGGCGGGGTCAGTCAGTTGACCATTACGATCAACAATAACGACAACGATACAAACTTGACCAACACTACATATACAGATACATTGCCAGCCAATGTCGTTTTAGCTGCGCCGGTTTCTCCGATTGTTAATAATTGCGGAAGTACCTACTCTCTTATTGCCGTTGCGAATACCAATACGATTGCACTAAGCAATGCGACTGTTACTCCCAATTTGAATTGTACAGTGACCGTTAATGTAACATCCAATGTTGGGGGGCAATATACCAATACCATTCCTGCCGGGTCTGGCGGACCAGGTTCGATCGTGACTCAACAGGGAGTTACAAATGGCAGCCCGGCTTCTGCAAACTTAAATGTTCAGCCTGTTGGCATAGCCAAAGTTTTTTCTCCCGCGAATATTGTAGCTGGTGGCACGAGCACCTTGACCATTACTTTGCAAAACCCAACTGGTTCCAACTACACGGGCGTGGGTATTACCGATACCCTCCCTGCGGGATTAACAATTTCTGGGACACCCGCTTCCCCGCAATGTGGAGGCACAATCACCAGTACCGCCACGTCGGTCACGTTGACTGGGGGAACGATCCCGGCTAGCGTGAGTCCTCCCACGCCTTTGGGAACCTGTACGATCACTGTGACAGTTATTTCGTCAGCTACTTCTGCAACTACAACTCTCACAAACACGATTCCGGCAAATTCGCTGGTAACTAGTCAGCTGGTCACAAACCCAGCGCCTGCCAGTGCGCCGCTTAATGTTCAATCTGGAATTTCCATTCTCAAGGCGTTTTCTCCAACATCCATCACGGCTGGTGGAACCAGTACTGTGACTGTCACATTGCGTAATTACACAGGAGCAAACTTTACCGGCGTAAATTTGACAGATACTTTGCCAGCCAACTTAACAGTTTCTGGAACGCCGGCTTCTCCGCAATGCGGAGGGACAATTACCAGCACGGCTACTTCGATCACGCTGACGGGGGGCACGATCCCATTTAGCGCGACTCCTCCCGGTACGTGTACCATTACTTTTCAGGTGACAAGTTCGGTTGCGGGAACATATTCAAATACAATTCCTGCCGGTGATTTAACCACTGATCAGGGTATTGGCAACACATCCACCACCACCACTCCCACCAACCTGACGGTAAATACTCCCGGTGGTCCCGTTCTGGTTAGCAAGGCTTTCCAAACCAGCCCCATCGTTCTCGGTGCCGTCAGCCGGATGAGAATTACCGTTACAGCACCGACTGATATCGGGGTAAGTGGAATTAATGTGAGTGATACCCTGCCCGGTGATCTGGTGATCGTTGGAACGCCTGCCGCGCCGGCCAATCCGGTTACCACTTGCGGTGGAACATTGACGGCAACACCTGGCACTCAACTTATTAATCTAACAGGCGGCGCCATTAATAATCCGTCTGGTACTTGTACGATCACGGTCTATATAACCACGAACACGCCGGGTTCCTATCCGAATACAATTCCGGCAGGCAATGTTACAACAACCCAGAGTCGCACCAATACCAATCCGAGTAATACGGCAACTTTGGTTGTCACCGGCTTTTCGATGAGCAAAGCGTTTTACCCGCCTGTCGTTCAGGCAAATGGACTTTCAATTTTAACGATCACTTTACAAAATACATCGCCTTCCGCGCTAATCAATGTCCAACTGACCGATAACCTGCCGGGTTCTCTCACAGATGGCGTGGTGGTTGCGCCTGTTCCAAATGCAAGCACAACTTGTGGCGGGACGGTTACCGCGACTCCTGGCACGCAAACGATCACAATGACCGGAGGTACTATCCCCGCTCAGTCTGGGGGAGTGCCTGGAATCTGTACAATAACCATAACTGTCCAGGGAAAGGACAGCAATGCAACCCCAAGTAATCGTACAAACACGATCCCAACTGCGAACGTATCTGGAACAGTTGAGAATAGCAGCGTAACCATAAACCCCATCGCTCAAGCTCAGGCTGTCCTCAGGACTCAACCTCTCACGATCGGTGTCGTGAAAGGCTTTAATCCGGTGCTTGTTTATGGCGGGGCATATTCAACCATGAGCGTTCAACTGGTCAATCCAAATAACGCGGTCTTGACCGGCATCACATTTACAGATGATATGACCCTGCTCGGCACAGGTATGCAGCTTGCAAATCCAGTTAGCTTTGATGTCGGTACTTGTGGCGGTGTTCTGACTGGAAATCCTGGTGACAGCGCATTTACCTTTAACGGCGGTACCTTGCCGGCAAATTCAGACTGTACTTTAACTCTGCGTGTCATTATGTCGGTCAATGGAAATCTTACCAATCGAATTCCGGTCGGAGCCGTTACAACCCTGAATGGCGTGAGCAGCACCCAACCGGCGGAAGCTTCATTGACCAATTTGCCCGGCGCAAGTGTCACGAAGAGCTTTAATCCCAGCCCGATCCAGTTGGGTGAATATTCGACCTTGACAATCACCATTAAGAACACCAGCAATATTCCCCTGGTTGGCATGGCATTGACAGATAATTTACCCGGACTGCTTCCCACTGGGCTGGAGGTTGCGGGAGGTACTGCCCCTTCACCTGCCACTGATTGTGGCGGCGTTCTCTCAGCGCCGGCGGGTTCTCAAGTAATTGCTTTAACTGGCGGAGCCCTCGCAGGAAATTCAACCTGCACCATCACGGTCAGTGTGACCAGCGCCACACCCGGAACGTATGTCAATACAATTCCAATCGGCGGTTTAGTTGCATTGGCTGGCGGCACTCCCATCAGCAATAACAATCCTACATCCGACACATTGGTGGTGAATGGCTCTGTGTATAGTTTGGGCAACCGCGTCTGGTTTGATACCGATAACAGCGGCACGATCAACGGCACAGAAGTTGGTGTCAACGGTGTCACGATGCAATTGTATGCGGCGGATGCTGGCGGCAACCCGACAGGCGTAGCGTTGAGCACCCAAACGACAGCCAACGGTGGCTATTATCGATTTGATAATTTGCCTGCTGGCAATTATGTGGTCGTGATCCCGTCCGCTGAATTTGGCGCATTGGGCAGTCTTGAAGGATATTGGAGCAGTGGCACGGCCATCAATGGCGCCGGTGTAGTGACGGAAACAACAGCTCCTGCTTCAAATACAGATATCGATAATGATGATAATGGTACCTTGCAACCAAGCGGTGCTGTGATCAGCAGCGCCGTCACCCTGGGACCTGGAGTAACCGAACCAACCGGCGAGGCAGATGCAGACCCGACCAATCCGCCCGGGGAGGCAGTCGACGGTCAAAGTAATCGCACCGTTGATTTCGGCTTCTATCGCATGGAGTTGGGCGATCAGATATTTATCGATGTGAATGACAATGGCGCATTCGATGCCGGTGACCTGGCACTTGCTGGCGCAAAAGTGCAGTTGTATGCGAGCGATGGCACGACCGAGATCAATGTCGGCCCGGATGGCATCCTCGGCACCGCGGACGATGCCGCCGGCGGAGTGAGCACCGGCCCAAGCGGGACATATCTTTTCTCCGGCTTGCCGCAAGGTGATTACATCGTCAAAGTGACTCCTCCGCCAGGGTTCGCCAGCACAATCGATACGGCTAACCCAACCGATACCGCAGCTCCGAACACAAATATTGACGAGAACGATAATGGCATTGGCATGGGCAGTGGACAGGTTTCAAGTAATATTGTCACGCTCACCCCCGGCAGTTTGGGCGCGGCTGCCAACAACAGTGTGATTAATGCTACAGGGACTACGTTCAACCCCACGCTGGATTTTGGCTTCGTCAATGTGCCCTTATTCAGTTTGGGCAACCGCGTCTGGTTTGATACCGATAACAGCGGCACGATCAACGGCACAGAAGTTGGTGTCAACGGTGTCACGATGCAATTGTACGCAGCGGATGCCAATGGCAACCCAACCGGCGCAATGTTGAGCACTCAAACGACAGCCAACGGCGGTTATTATCGATTTGATGATCTGCCAGCCGGAGATTATGTGGTCGTGATTCCATCCGGCGAATTTGGCCCGGGCGGCACATTGGATGGATACTGGAGCAGCGGCACCACCCTAAGTGGGGCTGGTACAGCGGAAATAGCAGCTCCCGACGCTGATAATGACATCGACAGTGACGACAACGGCACTTTTCAAACCGCCGGCGCGTTTAACGCTGCGGTGATCAGCAGCGCCATTACCCTGGGACCTGGAGGCAGCGAACCAACTGGTGAATTAGACTTGTCTGGAACAGGTCAGGGTACGGCAGACGATTACGCCAATATGACTGTTGACTTCGGCTTCTACCGCGTCGAGATTGGCGATCTTATTTTCGTGGATGTGAACAAAAATGGAACATTCGATGCCGGCGACCTGCCGCTTGCCGGCGCAAAAGTGCAGTTGTATGCAAGTGACGGCGTGACTGAGCTCAATGTCGGGTCGGACGGCATCTTCGGCACCGCTGACGATGCGGCTGGCGGTATAACCACCGGCGCAGGCGGAACGTATCTATTCTCTGGCTTGCCGCAAGGTAACTACATCGTCAAGGTGACTCCTCCGAGCGGGTATTCCAGCACTGTCGATACAGCGGATAGCGGCGATACAGCTAATCCGGATATCAATACAAACAATAACGATAATGGCATTGGCACCTCGACCGGACAGGTGAGCAGCGGCGGACTGACGATGACCCCCGCAGAAAGCGGCGCGAACATCACGGTCTCGGACGCGAGCGGCACAACTTTGGATACAAGCGTTGACTTCGGCTTTGTACTGCCCACGCCGGGCAATCCAAGCGACTTGACCAAGAGCATTTCCTCGACCGACCAGCAATCTACAAGCGACCCGAATGTTGCCATCGGCGAGATCGTGACCTATCAAGTCAGTGTGGTGATCCCTGCAAACAGTGTTTTCTCGAATGCAAGCCTGGTCGACACTTTGGATCGCGGACTTTCGTTCACGAACTGTGTCACTATTTCCGCCGCAGGCTTGACGACGGATGTGACCGATCCCAATCAAATATTAACCCCGTTCGATTGGATCTGCGCCAACCCCACAGTTGACTCGAACGGCAGTCCAGACCCGGTTGATATAGGACGCCGCGTCACGTTTAACCTGGGTACGCTAAGCAATACCGGCGCCACAAACCAAACCCTGACCGTGACCTACCGCGTCATTGTTCTCAACAACGAAACCAACAAAAATGGATTCAACCTGAAAAATTCTGCCGAGTTTAATTGGGGAGAGACGAAATTAGGACCTGCTTCCACCACGGTCCAGGTAGTTGAACCGCATCTGTCGATCAGCAAAACATCAAACACCACATTTATTGCACTGGGCACGCAGGCGACTTTCACGCTTACGATCCAGCATACCTCAGCCAGCAAGACAGATGCATTTGATGTCGTTGTGGAAGATGTATTGCCAGCCGCCCTCGACTTTGTGGATGGTTCAATGGACTGCACCCTCGGCGCTCAAGACCCTGCCCCCGCTGACTGCTACTATGTGCCTGCGACCAGAACGATCCACGCGGCATGGAGCAGCTTCACATTAAGCGGCGGGATCGGTCGGATCAGCTTCCGCGTGGTGGGGAACGCAAACCTATCTCCGACTGCCTCGGTGACCAATGTTGGCACGGTCCAATATACAAGTTTGCCGGGTATTTTCAACACGCCGCAATCTCCGAATCCATATTCGACAGAACGGGACTATGACCCGGGCGATTCAATAAACACCTATCAGGAAAGCGCTTCCTTCACTTTGAATGTGTTGGGGAACGGTGGTGAAGATGATGGCGGCGGGGGCGGCCGAGGCGGTGGTGGCGGCGGGGGTGGGGGCGGCCGCGCTTTTCTCATCCCAGTTACCGGCTTCGCTCCCGGCGTTGTCACCGATTTGAGCGGCTTGCCCTTTACCCGCTACAATTCCAACCTTGGGCTATCCTTGGAAATCCCAAAGCTCAAGTTAAATATCCAAATTGTCGGAGTCCCATTGGAAAATGGCGATTGGGATGTGACCTGGCTGACCAATCAGGCGGGATGGCTCCAGAAAACCGCCTTCCCCGGCTTGAGCGGGAACAGCGTCCTGACGAGTCATATCACATCCTCGTATGGGGCAGACGGCCCATTTGCCCGTTTATCCAAGGTAGCGGTTGGCGATAGGATTTTGGTACATGCCTTTGGTCAACTTTATACTTATGAGATCAAATCCACGGGAAGAGTTCAGCCTTCAGACATCTCGATCTTCAAACATGAAGATAAACCCTGGCTTACCCTGGTAACCTGCGCTAATTACGACAAAAAGACAAGTATCTACCAAGCGCGCCTGATCGTGCGGGCAGTATTGATCGATACCCAGGTAGATTTACCGCCTTCAGAAAAATAAGACCAGCCGCCAATAGAATACAAAACGGTCTCGGGCATTTTTCCCGAGACCGTTTTCATTATGAATTCAAATTTTCCCTAATCCAAGCAAGCACATCGCCAGGTGTTCCGATTTTAAGTCCTGAGTTCTCCGCAACCTTCAGATTATCAAGAAAATGCTTGCAATCATGTGTGGCGAGATAATCAACTTTGGCTTTCATGGCAGCGAGCAAGATGGGGACATCATTTGGATCATCGATTAAATAAAGATTTGCAAGGATTTCTTCGTCTGTTGGGTCGGGGACGATCTGAATTCTTGCCCGAACAACTTCCTCTTGTACGTCATCCAGATTTTCGGGAGATTTTCTGGCGATGGATCGTTTTGTTTCATTAACTACCACTTCGCTAATGATTAATATAACGTCTTCGGTTTCCCCAAGTTGAAGCAAGACATGAGCCGCGCCTGTTTCTGAAATGATGCCAGCGATCAAAGCACTGCTATCAAGAAATATGTTGATCTTTTTCATGAATTCTTTCCAGGGATTTTGACATTGCCATATTTTTCCTGAAAGAGCTTTTTTCTTTCCTCCCTGATTGTTTCAACCCAGTCGTCCATGTCTATATTTTCATCTGCAAGCCTCCTGGCAATGCGCCTGGAAAGCACGTCCACTTCCAAGACCTTGGGTTTAAGCAGAAAAGACCCGCCGCCCAAATCAATGATGGTAAAAACTTCGCCTTCCTGAAGTTTGTACTTGTCACGTAATTTGGCGGGGAGAGTAATTGACCCTTTGCCGCGCATTTGGACTGTTGTCATAATTTTCTCCAGAAAATCGGAAATTCCGAATTTCTGGCATTATAGCATACAAAAAACGGTCTCGTTGACATTATGTCCGAGACCTTTTTTCATTCCCTATTCTTCCACTTTAATTTTGACGTTGAAGATCATTCTGCCCGCCTCTGTTCGAACTTCAACAGATTTGACCAGGACAAGAAGTTTTTTATATTCCTGGGTTGGAAGGAAGGGATCAAGATCAACCACAATGCGGTCACCCATTAAGCTGATACCCTTTGGTAGCGCTTTAAAGAACGAGCCCAACTTTCCCAACAGGACAAGATTCTCCAGCCGCGCCTTGACCTTCGGAGTTCCCGTAAAATCGACTGACCTTTCAAGTTCCAATTTCAAATGAATGGGCGCGAACCAAAGCGGCGTTTTTAGCTGTACAGTGACCAGATTATTCCTGCCAATTGACATTCGACACGCCGTGATGTTTTTATTCCCCCGAAGTGCAGACTCGATCATTTCATTGACAATATATTCGGGCACAGGAATGGAGGCATCAACAGTCAGCCCAGCCAATTCTGAAAACCCATTACCGATCAATCTTCCAAAAATCTCATCCATAGGTTGAATTCTAGTCGATTCCATGAGATGAGGCAATTTCACGCGCCACATTTCCCTTTGCGAAGTACACCTTTAGGTGCTCCAAATCCGCATTATATGCTTTGAATAACTTGTACACTCTCACTCACGGACGCTTCGCGGGGGAGGGGGTCCGAAGGGCGGGTGGGGCCGTTGACATCCCACCCGAGACCGTTTTTCATTCTCCTAAAATGGCATCAGGCAATGCGTTGTATAATACAAATATGAAACCAAAAGTCTACATTGAAACCAGCGTGATCGCTATCTGACAGCCCGACCAAGCCGCGACATTCTCGTTACCGCGAATCAGCAGGTGACCCAGGAATGGTGGCAAGATCGCCGAGAACACTTCGATTTGTACATTTCTCAGTTGGTTGAACAGGAAATCAGTTCGGGCGATGCCGAAGCAGTTTCAAAACGCCAGCAAGCATTGACACGTTGTAGCTTTCTCGACATCATACCCGAAGCTGTTGAACTGGCAAACAAACTGATCAAGCAAAACGCAATCCCGAAGCAAGCGGCGGAAGACGCGTTGCATATCGCCGTTGCGGCTGTCAGCGGCATGGACTATCTGCTGACATGGAATTTCAAGCACATTGCCAATGCCGCCATGCGCGTCAATGTGGAATTGGTTTGCAGGCTTAACGGCTATGAGCCGCCCGTAATTTGTTCTCCTATGGAATTGATGGAGGTGTAAGATGTGGAACGACCCGATTGTTGACGAAGTCCGAAAAGTGCGCGACGCGCACGCTAAAAAGTTTAACTACGACCTGCACGCCATCGTCGCCGACTTGAAAAAACAGCAGAAAGCCAGCACGCGGAAGTTCGTCACGCTCCCGCCCAAAAAACCGACGGTATTGCCAAAGGCAAAAGTCAAAAAAGGATAAACACAAAAACGGTCTCGT
>Ga0335397_10010546_pt1 | contig 11418 bp, 10 predicted proteins | sample MAT04_FD_205740 | JGI IMG/M metagenome (GOLD analysis project Ga0335397, IMG submission 205740) | Freshwater microbial communities from Lake Fryxell liftoff mats and glacier meltwater in Antarctica - MAT-04 (spades assembly) (version 2) ...
CCCGATACGCGCACTTGCTCGTGAGGGTCTGCGACCCGATACGCGCCGTCTGCAAGTCTCCGACTTGCGAGTAAAACAACCAATGCAAACCATACAAGTCATAGTTTCACCTGTCCCTGAATTCAAAAGTTAATGCTACTCCCTTGTGCCCTGGTTCCTCCACGAACTTCCAACCCCCAGCAACGCGATCCCTAAAATGATCCATTTCCCTTCCGTTGCCAGCTGGTCCTGTGAGTGTTGAAATGATGTTGCTCTGGTGTAAACGGCCATCACATTGATTGGTGTCGCCGTATCCATATCGGCGACGTACAACTGAATGGCTGCCAGCACAGGACCCAATTCCACTTTTTCATCTCAAAGCGTACGAATACCCGGATTTTCCCCTGCGAATCTCTACCTTTGCCGCCCTTTTGAGATATGCAAAGAGTCCAACTGGCTGCCACCAACGCAAGCCAACCCACCGATAACCTGGTCATTTTGGCCGAAAAAGACGGCATCGACCGCCTTGAAGCCTTCCTGACCCCGCCTGAAATGGCTTTCCTCCGTCAATCTGCCGGACGAGAGGTGCACAACTTTTTTTTTCCGCGGGTGGAGGGCACCGCATTTGTGCGCATTGTGAAACCTGAAAACAACCCTTACATCGCACAGGAAAATGCCCGCATAGCCGGCTGCGATCTGCTCCGCGAACTGCGACAATATAAACTCGACGCGGTAACGATTCGCAATACCTGTTCCCAGAATCGTGCCCTTGCCTTCGCGGAAGGACTGGCGCTGGCGAGTTATCAGTTCCTGAAATATTTCACCAAGCCCGACAAGAAGGAAAAGCGCCTGCGTGAGATCCGGATAGAGGGTGCGTCGGCTGCTGCAATCACAGAATTGAGCGCGTTGGTGGAGGCCGTGTTCCTCGCGCGCGACCTGGTGAATGAACCGCACTCACATTTCACGGCGATTCAACTGGCTGAAAGTGTGCAGGCTGCGGGCACCACCTTCGGTTTTGACGTAGAAATTTTAGGCAAAGAAAAACTCGAAGCCCTGAAAATGGGCGGCTTGCTGGCGATTAACCAGGCGAGCAATGTGCCGCCCCGATTTTGTGTGCTCGAATGGAAACCGGACAATGCAAAAAATACCAACCCGGTCGTTCTGATCGGCAAAGGAGTCGTCTATGACACCGGCGGACTCAGCCTGAAACCCTCTGAGGGCATGGACTATATGAAATGTGACATGGCAGGTGCCGCCACCGTGATCGGCGCATTTGCGGTAGCAGCCAAAACCAAACTTCCCGTTCACCTCATCGGATTGATCCCCGCCACCGACAATAAAATAGGCGAAAACGCCATCGGCCCCGGCGACGTGATCACCATGCACTCCGGTGCAACGGTGGAAGTGGCCAATACCGATGCGGAAGGACGGATCATCCTGGCGGACGCCTTGCATTATGCCAAAAAACACCAGCCGGAACTCGTGTTCGATTTCGCCACGCTCACCGGCGCAGCCGTAAAAGCACTGGGCAACCAGGCCACCTGCTACATGGGCACCGCTTCGAAGGAGGTGAAAGCAGCCGTCGAAGAAAGCGGCTTTGCTACCTACGAGCGGTTGGTAGAACTCCCGCTCTGGAAGGAATTCGGGGAAGAACTCAAAAGCAATGTGGCAGACCTGAAAAACATCGGCTCCTCCAATGCAGGTATGATCACGGCCGGCAAATTTCTCGAACATTTTGTCGGCGAAATGCCCTGGCTTCACTTCGACATCGCCGGGCCTGCCTACCTTCGCACGGCCAATAGTTACCGCACCAAGGAAGGCACGGGCGTGGGCGTAAGGTTGGTGTATGATTTTTTAAAAAAAAGGTATTGCTGAGCCAATGAACCAAAATTTTCTTGAACGTCTTGATGCGCGACTCCCCGACCACAATCTGACGGGGAATTAAAAGTGCTGGACTTGTTCGCTGGTTGCGGAGGGCTTTCACTTGGGTTTGAAGCACAGGGGTTTGCTGTGACAGGATTCGAGATGGACGCAAAAGCAGTACAGACCTACAATCACAATCTTCTTGGCCCTTGTTTTACAGAAAAGTTAACCACAGAAACAGTTTTTGACGAATATTACGATGTAGTGATTGGTGGCCCCCCCTGTCAACCATTCAGTGTGGGAGGGCATCAAAAAGGTTTGGATGACGAACGCAACGGATTTCCATCTTTTTTGCGAGCAATAGCACCGGTAAAACCCAAAATTTGGATGTTTGAAAACGTGCGTGGCATGCTGTACTCGAACAAGTGGTATTTAGACGAATTAATCGCTCAGTTGCGTGACATGGGCTATTTCGTCGAATATCGTTTGCTAAACGCTGTCAAATACGGGGTACCACAAAACCGGGAGCGACTTTTTGTGGTAGGGCATCAAGGGCGTTTCTCATTTCCTCGACCTGACAACCAAGTTTTTAACGTCGGCGACGCAATTGGCGATTTGATAGAGCAAACAAAAGTTGCGAAAATATGATACAAAGCAATGGGCATCGGGGTTGAGCGAATTCTCAACAAATCGAATGAAACTAGGTGACGAACTGAGCCGCCACCGCGCTATCAAAAAAGTAGCCGTTACTTTGCCAGATGGTGAGCATCTTAATTTTTCGCCCGGCCAGCACAACCTACTTCTAAAACAAGTAATCGAGGAGTTTTTACCGCGTTTTGGACAAGGTTGTCAAGTGCTGTATGTCGGCGATACAGCTGACAAGTTTCTGTTTATGAATAGGCCGATTCTGAATGCGCTGCACTTTTTTGAATTGTCGCACGAAGAATTGCCAGATATTATCGCTTTTGATCCATCTAGAAACTGGCTTTTTTTGATCGAAGCAGTTCACAGCAGCGGTACCGTTAGTGAGATACGGATGCTTGAATTGAAGCGACTCACGCAGTCTTGTCCCTCAGAAATCATTTTTGTCACGGCGTTTCTAAGCAAAAGAGATTTTCGAAAATGGGCCGCAGAAATAGCATGGGAAACGGAGGTCTGGATAGCAGACAACCCTGACCATTTGATCCATTTTAACGGTGATAAGTTTTTAGGGCCCCATAAAATTTAGAAAACTACTACTATCGCACAAAAAACATGAGCAACATCATCATCGGACTTACCTGCGGCGACATCAACGGCATCGGACTCGAAGTCATCCTCAAAGCCGTCGCCCTCAAAAATGCTGCGCAAAACAATACGGTTGTTATATACGGCAGCACCAAAGTCATCGCCTACCATAAAAATATCATCACGCAGGATAACATTCAGTTTCATACCGTCAACAGCCCCGAGGAGGCGCTGCCCAACCGCATGAACGTCATCAACTGCTGGCCCGACAACGTGAATATTACCCTTGGGAAACCCAATGAAGTCGGCGGAAAATGTGCTTTCCAGGCACTCGAACAAGCGGTGAAAGACCTCCGGTCGGGCGCTATTGACGCGCTTGTGACCGCACCGATCAACAAAAAAGCCATGCAGATGGCCAATTTTCCCTTTATCGGCCATACCGAGTACATTACTTCCGAGTTCAGTGCCAAAGAGTCGCTGATGCTCATGGTATCCGATACCTTGCGCGTAGGCATCGTCACCAACCACTTGGCGATCCGCGATGTGGCTGCTGCCGTTACCAGGGAAAAAGTGCTGCGCAAGATTCTGATCATGGCCGAAACCCTGAAGATTGACTTCAACCTGGATCGTCCCACCATCGCCGTACTCGGGCTGAATCCCCACGCAGGAGACGAAGGCGCGATCGGCTCAGAGGACGATAAAATCATCCGCCCTGCCATCGAAGATGCTAAATCGAAAGGCGTCATGGTGTTCGGACCGTATCCGGCAGACGGATTTTTCGGGTCCGGGCAGTTTCATAAATTCGATGGCATCCTTGCCATGTACCACGACCAGGGGCTGGTACCGTTCAAAACCCTCTCGTTTGGTGCGGGCGTGAACTATACCGCCGGATTGGCCGCTGTGCGCACCTCGCCCGACCATGGCACTGCCTACGACATCGCGGGCAAAGGGGAAGCAGACGAAAGTTCGTTCGTTAAAGCCTTGTTCCTGGCGACCGACATCGTCCACAACCGCACCCAATACCTGGAAATGCGCTCCAACTCGCTGGAACGCCGCAAACAAAAACCACTCGTCAGCGAAACCGGCGACGACGAAGTCGAGGCAGTCATCCCGGAAGAGTGAGATCGGCCGGTTAGTTATCAGGTTATTATAACTGACAACTAAAAACGAAAATCAACCAACCAACTTTTTTATGAACATCCTTACTTCCATTTTCGGGCTTGTTGCCAAGCTCGGTTTTTTATGGCGCATCATCGGCATGATCGGTGCCATTGTTTTGTTCAATTGCGGTGCGTACGCACAAATTATCCTTTGCCTCCTGGTAATGACCCTCGTTTTGGGCTCCTTCTGGTGGCAGTTTGTCGGCAGCCGCCGGGCACAGGGATAAATGTCCCGGTTAGAGAGCATTCCCCAAAAACCCATCCACTTAACAACATCAAAAACATGGCAGCCATTCTCGGCATTGACGTAGGCGCATCCGGTATCAAAGGTGCGCTGGTAGATTTAGAACACGGAAAACTGAGCGGAGAGCGATTCCGGGTTCCCACGCCCCAACCCTCTACGCCGGAGGCTATGGCTGCGGCATTCGCCGAAATCACCGATTTTTTCAACTATAAAGGGGTCATCGGCTGTGGATTTCCCAGCATTGTGAAAAACGGCGTAGCGCTCTCGGCGGCCAATATAGACCCGGCCTGGATCGGAACGAATATCGAAGAAGTGCTTGGAAAAAGTACGGGTTGCCAGGTGTTTGCCACCAATGATGCCGACGCTGCCGGCATCGCTGAAATGCGCTATGGCGTAGGGAAAGGCGAGCAGGGCTTGGTTTTCCTCATCACCATCGGCACCGGACTGGGTTCGGCCCTGTTCTACAAAGGCGTGATGGTGCCCAATACCGAACTGGGCCACCTGATGTGGAAAAACGGTAAATCCGCCGAACTCTACGCTTCATCCGGTGCCCGCGAAAAACTCAAAATCAGCCGCCGGGAATGGGCCGACCGCTTCAACGAATACCTTCAGCACATGGAGCGACTTTTTTCGCCCGACCTGTTCATACTCGGCGGCGGAGAAAGCAAGTTTTTCGAACAATACAAGCACCAACTGCAAACGCAGGCCCGGGTGATCCCCGCCAAATTACTCAACAACGCAGGGATTATCGGGGCGGCGGCATACGCGGCAGAAATGAAAAATGAAAAGTAAGTTTGAAGTTCGAACTCACTTTTCACTTAAAGCAGCATCTCCCAGCGTCCGCAAACTGGTCAGCGTCAACATCCCGGTTTTTCGTTGTAGCACCACGCCTTGCGGATCGAGAAACAGTACGGTGGGCAGTGTCTTTACTTCGTATATCTCGCCAATCGTTCGACCGTTTGGGGTGTCGAAGTCGGTCCGGAATGCGAGAAAATGCTGATTCACGTATTCATAAGCTTGTGCATGGCTGAATACTTCCTCCTCCATCACCTTGCAGGGGGCACACCAAGGGGCATAAAACTCTACAAAAACCGGTTTTTTCTGTCGCTGCGCCGCTTCCAGCACGGGCATCAACCGCTCGCTTTCGAGCCAGGCAATGCCACTGCTGCTGGCATTAGGTGGAGCGACAGGTGTTTTTTTCGGAGCGTGGGAGGTGGTCGGCCGGGCTACCGGCTTAGGACTGTGGCAGGAAATAAAAAGGAGGGTAATGAACAGACCACCGAATATTGCGAAGCATCGAATCATGGGCACTAGCGTTCCAGTTTTGTTATTTCCGGGGTTTCCGGCAAAGCAACCGGCTCTTTTTTCAATTCCACCAGTTGCAGAGGTTCCGACTTGCCGCCTTCTTTTTTCATCACTTCCACCAGGTTGCTGCAGTGCTCAAAAAATGTGCGGCTTTCGGCGGCATTCAATACTTTGCCGGGTTTGTATGCCAGCAGGTAGTAGTTGCAGCCTTCGAGGTAGGTGGGTGGGCGTTCGGAGAGAAGTTAGCGAGGAGCATGGTGTGCAAGTTTATGTCTCAAAAAACCTTCTACTACATAAAAGCCGCGTTCGAAGTCGCTGTTGTTGTTCACCACAACGTCGGCGGCTTCCCGGTAGGGCGCGATGAACTGTTCGTACGCAGGCAGCACATGGTGTTCATAGCGGTAGAGCACATCTTCGAGCGGGTAATTGCGCTCGATCCGGTCGCGCAGAATGCGGCGAATGATTTTCAGGTTTTCCTTCGCATTGATGAACACTTTGAGGTCGAAAAGCGGTACCACTTTTTTATAGTGAAACACAAACAAGCCTTCTACGATCAGGATCGGAGCCGGGCGAATGGTGATGGTTTTTCGTTCTGCCGCGTCGTTGTTGAACACATATTCCTTGCGGGTGAGCACCTCTCCGGAGATCAATTTTTCCAGATCTTCGCGCAGGGCCTTTTTATCAATGGAGTTGGGCAAATCAAAGTTCTCGATACCCGCCGCGTCTTTTTCCTGCTGGTGGCGGGGAAAGTAATAATCATCCTGCGACACAATGCAGACCTGCGACTCATCGAACCGCTCGCGCAATTGCCGGATAAAACTGGTTTTGCCGCTTCCACTTCCGCCGCAAATGCCGATGATATAAGGTTTCATAAAATGTGGTCAATGTGTGAAATATGTTCAATAGCCAACAGTCAACAGCCAACAGTCAACAGCCAACAGCCAACGGCCAACAGTCCCCCCTCACACATTCAACCCGCCGCATACCGATAGCACCTGGCCAGTGAGGTAGGCGCCCATGTCGGAGGAGAGGAAAATGCAGGTATTGGCTACGTCGTCGCCGGAGCCGAGGCGCTTGAGCGGGATGCTGGCGAGGTAATTCTCTTTTGTTTTTTCGTCGAGCGCATCGGTCATTTCGGTGGCGATGAAGCCCGGTGCCACGGCGTTGCAGCGAATGCCGCGCGAGCCGTACTCTTTCGCGATAGACTTGGAAAAGCCAATGATGCCTGCTTTCGATGCTGCGTAATTGGCCTGGCCCGCCTGCCCGAATACGCCCACCACCGAGCTCATGTTGATGATGCTGCCTCCCGTGCGGATCATGGGTTTCAGGCAATGTTTGGTGAGGTTGAACACCGATTTGAGGTTGGTCTGCATCACTTCGTCCCATTGCTGCTCGGTCATGCGCAGCATAAGGGTGTCGCGGGTGATGCCGGCGTTGTTGATCAGGATATCGAGCCGGCCAAAGTCTTTCACCACCTGGCCGACCAGCGTTTCGGCCTGGGCATAGTCGCCAGCATCGCTTTGATAGGCTTTGGCGGCATCGCCCAGTTCCGCTACCAGCGCCTCGGCACGCGCCGCCGATCCGGCGGAGACATACGTGAAAGCAACGCGAGCGCCGTGTTCCACAAATTTACGCACCAGCGCTTCGCCGATGCCGCGCGAGCCGCCCGTGATGAGCGCTATTTTTCCGTCGAGCAATTTCATATTTTGTTCGTTGATGTATGGATTTGGAGAGACTGGGCAGATGAATCCCGCCATTGCGCAAAGGTGAACAAAGCGTTGAAAAATCTGTCAAAAAAATCCACAAAGGAGGATTAAGGAACGCGGCACCAATAACTTAGTCATTTTAGGTCAACCATTTTTTCATCAGACAACACTATTTTTCTGCGAATAGTGGGGCTATTTAAAGAAAAATAGCGGCCGTATGATGGAACAAAGGGTGGCATCAAATGACTAAGTTATTGGTGCCGCGTTCCTAAGGGATGTGGGAAATATGGAAAGCGTTGACCATCGTCACCCGGAGGCCGAGCAGGGCGATGGTGCCGCCGACGTTCATGGGTTCGATGGAGTTAAGGTAATTGAGGTAATTAAGGTAATTTTATGGTGGGCGATGGTGCCGCCGACGTTCATGGGTTCGATGTGGTGGGCGGGTACGCCGTGCTCCAGGAGGAACCGGCATTATCCACTATCCAGTTAATGTTTTCCAACAACCATCCGTTTCACAGCATGGTCGGTCGGCGTTTCCACCGAATAGAACAAAACACCCGTGCTGCCCGGCCGCCAATCCTTCAAATCAAAACGATTCTCTCCTTGTTTGAAAAACCCCGACTGCATGTGCAAGGTGCGGCCCACCGCATCGAATATGCGCAGCGTGGCATCTGCGTCTTCGGGCACACGAAACCCGATGCGGGTCTGTTCGCTCCAGGGGTTGGGCTGATTCTGATAAAGTTGAAAGACCGCCTCCTCGTTGCCGCACGATCCGTTGTTGTCCTGAATGATGATAAAAGTCAAGCAGAAATCAGCATTGCCCGCCGCATCCATGGCCCACACCTCCACGGGTTGAACACCCAGGTCGTCGCAGGTAAAAGTCAGATTGGACTGACCCGTAGGAAAGCCGGATCCGGTACCGGGGCGGCGCACACCGTATTGAATTTGCGAAGGGACGCTGCAATTGTCTTCTGCGTACACTACCCAATCGCTGACCGGTACCACGATAGAGCCTGAAAAAGGCAAATTGGCAACCAGCCCGTTGACGCAAATAATGGTGGGTGCCTTGTTATCTTCTATTTCCACTTTCAAGGTATCCGACGCGACACAGCAAGTCTGGTGCGAGGTATCGCCGGCCGTTTGATGGAGGTGTACCGAAAACCACAGTTCGCTGCTCGTGACACCCGTAGCGGTGGCATTGAGCGCAATGCTGGCGCCCGGCGCCAGGGAGACGATAAACGAGGAGGGTGTGAGCGTAAATGGCGCGGGACCGATGGGCATCAGCACCACTTCGCCGCCAAAAACGGGCGGGTTGCTGGTGTTGGTCAACGTGACGCTGAGGTTCACCGTGCCTGTCGTGACACAAGTCGCCTGGGCAGAATCTACGGTGATGCACGGATCATTCGCCCGGCAGTTGAACTCCAGCACCTGGCGACAGATCGAACTATCATTGGCAAACCACACGATCTCCAGCAGCTGTGGCGACGGACTGCCCAACGGTACATCCAGGCAGAGCGTCGGCAAGGCAATGCTCGCCGGCAAAGTACCGCCCGCGTCGGGGGTCCAAAGATAACTTTGGGGCGACCGGATTTGAAAATCCCAAAAGAGGCTGGTAGCAGCGGCAGCATACGTCACGCCCGGTGTGAGTATATTGGTTTGTACGCTATAAATCACGCCCGGCGGTTGATTCAGCGTGATGTCCCAGCAACAGTCCTTGCCGCCCAACTGGCCCGGCAGGACGGTGGCGAAGGTGATGTCGGGATCACAAAGGCAATCGGGCAGCGCAAAGCACGCGTCTATTATACAGCAGCGCAAAGGCGGCAAACCCGTTGTCACGTCCTGTTCATGCGCCGTGAAACCGATGCACAGCGAGTCCGGGTTGGTACCGGCCGGTAGGCTGAGATAAGTAGTCAGGTAGCAGTACTGGCCGCCGGGCGGCACATCGGGCAGCGAAAAACTGACCGGTGAGGCGGTCACTCCCGTCGGCGGCATCAGCACGATCGAATTCTTCAATGTACGGGTCGGCAGCAGTTAGTTTGCTCAGACAAATGGTGGCGCAGTCCAGGTTTCCTGTCGGGATCGTGCCGCCAATTGCAGGCTTGAGCGTCACGGAAGTACCGTTGCTAAAACCGCCCACTTTCCAGCCCGATCCGGGGGTGACATCGCCGAGGGACAGCGAAGCACCGGAAAGGACACTGATCTGAACGGCGGAGAAGTAATCGGGCAATTGGTTGTGGACCATGACGGTTGCGCAGCAGTTCTGACCAGTCGAGGTGGGCATAAAAGTTGTAGAAATGTTGTCGCAAGGCTCCAGCTCGAGCACAATGCTGTCATTCACCGTAAATGCTTTTTCATAAACGGATTCATTTCCACAGGCATCTTCTACGAACCACTTGATTTTGTGGGTGCCGTGCGGCAATTGTGGGTCTATGTAAGTGCCGGGTGCATTTTGCGTATTCCATTTCACATTCGCCAAAAAGCCAGAACCCGCAGGATCAACCTGAAGCGCGAAGCCGTATTTGTCCGCCGCTGCCACCGAGCGGTTGTCGAACGGACGCGGAATGCCGCCGATGTAATTGGTATTGAAAGCATTATTGAAGTGGATGTTGTTGAATCCCGGCAGGTTTTGGCTGTTCACCACCGTTTCGAGCGTACCGTTCTGGTCGAGATCTAAAAAAAGCAGGTAACGGACATTGACATTGAAGTTGAAGTTGAAACAGTCGTCACTCATTCCGATTTGAAGCGACGCAGCGGCGTCCTCCAAATCAGCGGCACCGGAGACCGGATCGAGCCAACCCGAGCCACTCCACAGGTCAGGATCATTGCTCGTGATGTCATACACATCGTCGGGCCCGAAACTTTGATCAATGACCAGCGGGGCGGTGTCAATTACTTTGATCGTCTGCATATACTGATAGCCATTGCTGGCGGGCGACCAAAAGATGGAAAAATTGACGGAAGGTCCGCCGGGGACCAGCGCGGAAACGGTTGGCATCCACGGCGATGCAGCACTTGCAGCAGCCATGGTTGGTCCAATCAAATTGAGTGGATGGTTGGGGATCACATTGGGCCTTGGGTTTGGAATTTGCACAAATGGCAGGTTCGGATCGAAGGTACACCAGTCAATCACCGTCCAGGTCCGGTCAATCCGAAAACAGGCATCTGGTATGACCGTAAAAATAACGTCCGTGTAACTGAATACAACGAGCGCACAGCCCAGCGCTTCCACCACCGGCTCCGGGAAAGTTGTGCCACAGTTGTTGGTCACCACATCGTCGGGGAATTTGACATAAAAGCCCGCCGACCCAATGGGCTGTACCACAATGGTTTGGGTACAGGTAGCAGACAGCAGCAGCACGTTGTTGACATCGCGCACATCCATTGTATAAGTGCCGGGGCAGATAAACCCTTCCAGTATTTCATCCGGACCTATCACAGCTTCACAATTGTCTGCGAGCGATACCTGGATCAGGTCATTGCAGATGATGGTACAAGGCGGAAGCGCCAGTTCCACACTGCCGTTCACCCGGGTCAGGTCGAAGGGATTGCACATTGGAATAGAGAAAGCCTGTACTGGCGACTGTCCGGTGGCATTGCCAAGATCGAAAATATGGCCGGGGCGATTTTAAAACCGCCCCGGCAAATACAATTTTTCATTTCATTCCCCGTAACTATCCAGCCGCTTTGAAATGCTTTTGCCATACGACCTCGGAGCGGTCAGAGTTTGTAGAAATGTAGCATTTCAATGTTTTCCTGACCTCGGAGAGGTCGAAGGTTTGCAGAAAATAGCGTTGAAACAAACGTTCGACCTCTCCGAGTAGGCTGTCCAAACCGAAAAAAAACTCTTGCACTTTTTGTAAAAGTATCTTTATCTTTCAAACTTAATTGGTTGATTCCCAAATAAGTACAATTTAGAACCTCCCACAGAGATTAT
>Ga0335397_10010550_pt1 | contig 11415 bp, 12 predicted proteins | sample MAT04_FD_205740 | JGI IMG/M metagenome (GOLD analysis project Ga0335397, IMG submission 205740) | Freshwater microbial communities from Lake Fryxell liftoff mats and glacier meltwater in Antarctica - MAT-04 (spades assembly) (version 2) ...
GAGATCTCCCGCTGCAACGAACCTGCGCTTCGGATCGGTCCTCGTCGCGAGGATCGTGGGGAGTTCGATCCGACCGTCGTGCGCGAGAAGCGACACGTCGAACCAGGCGACGCCCTTCACCCCGCCCGCGATCACCAGATTGCCCTCCACCCGAGTGAGCGCGGTGAGCGGCCCGATGCCGAGCGGGACGGCATCGTGCTCGGCACCGCGACGTACGCAGAGATCGGTGCCGGCGGCGAACACGGCGCGATCGCCGGTGATGGCTGCTCCACGAACGGCGGCCCCCAGGTCGAACCGCTCAGAGTCACCCGGGCGTGCGCTGACGATCGCCGACCCGTCGAGCGCCCCTACAGCCAGCAGGTCGCCGCTGGCGGCGAGGGCAGTCACTGGGCCGCCGAGCCGATGCACGCAGTGCGGTGCCTGGTTGTTGTCGAGCGCCATCACCGATCCGTCGTCGCACCCTGCGAACGCGGTGGTACCGATCCACCCGAGGTGACGGGCAGCGTCAGGGAGCAGCTGTCGGTGCTCGACCCGGACCTCGCTCAGCAACTGCAGCTCAATCTTCAATCGCGGAGCGCAGCGAGGAAGGTCGAGCGGAGCGACTGCGCGTCGAGTCGGTAGCCAACGACCACGACCAAGCTATGAGTAGAACGATGCCGTGGCAGGTGCTCCACCTCTGAATGGCTCGACGCGTAGCTGCGGACGCCGTGACAGCACACACGGTGATCCTCTCCGACGACGACGACCGCTCCCTGCAGACGCAGTAGGCGAACGCCAGGCTGGGCAATGAGGCAGTCGAACCACTCGTCGATTGCATTGGGGTCGAGCGGGCCCTCCACTTCGCAGCGAACGGTCATTGGAAGCTCGTCCTCGGGCGCGACGAGCAGCGGCTCGCTGGCGTTGGCAGGCCCGATCATCGGCGCACCGTGCCAGGCGTGGAGATCGACCAGCGCACCGATGTCGAGCGGCAGGATCGCAGGAGCGGCGATGGTGCCGAACCGGTTGATGGTGCGAACAGATCGCATCACGCGACCGAGCGCATCGTCGGTGAGCTCATCGGCCCGTGAGACCAGGATGCGGTCCGCCACTGCGAGTCGCTGCAACTCGAGCGCGCCGGCGAACGGCATCTCCACCGCAAGCCGGGTGGCCAGAGCCACCGCGTCGACGGTGACGATGACGGCGTCGAGCTCGACGAGGCGCTGCAGGTCGGGATCGGACAGAACGGTCTGGGTGACGGTGGAGACATCCCGGCTGGACTCGACGAGCACGACGATTCGGTCGACCGGGTGCGGTCGTTCGAGTAGGAGTCGAATTGATGAGATGACGTCCAGGCGGCTGCGGCAACAGGGGCAACCCTCGGTGCGTTCGCCCTCGATGGCAGCAACTGTGATCCACGACACCGACGCGTCGGGCTCGGGGGAATCAACCTCGGCGATCACGCCCACCCGTTCGGGTGTCGAGCAGGTCCACAGCCCCGTCGCGAGGCGAGCCGCGAGGAGCGTCGACTCCAGGCCGCCAGCCACAACGGTGACACGTATCAGCTCGGTTCTGGGTGACGTCCGGTCGCCGTTGGTCATGTCGTCGGGGTCTTGCGGGTGCCGTAGCGCTTGTTGAACCGCTCGACCCGCCCCGCGGTGTCGACGATCTTCATCTGTCCCGTGAAGAACGGATGAGTGAGGTTCGAGATCTCCACCGTGAACAGCGGGTAGGTGTTCCCGTCGTCCCACACCACGGTTCGATCGGTCTTGATAGTCGACGCGCCGAGCCAGCGCTTGCCGATTGACACGTCCTCGAACACGACGGGTCCGTAGTCAGGATGGGTGTTGCGTTTCATCTTCTCACTGTATCGGAATCACTCCTATTCCTGTACCGTTGCGGCCATGTCCAACGTGTGTCAGCTCTTCGGGACGAAGCCGTCGTTCGGCAAGTCGGTGTCCCATTCGCATCGCAGAACCAACCGGCGGTGGAACCCCAACATCCAGCACAAGCGCTACTACCTACACAGTGAGCGTCGAACTATCCGTCTCACGCTGTCGGCGCGGGCGATCAAGACGATCGACCATCGCGGCATCGAGTCCGTCGTTGCGGAGCTGCGAGCACGCGGGGTGAAGGTCTGATGCCGAAGGCCAGCAAAGACCGCCGCCCGATCATCAAGCTCAAGAGCACCGAGGGCACCGGCTACACCTACGTGACACGCAAGAACAAGGTGAACACTCGCGAGCGCCTGGAGATCAAAAAGTACGACCCCTTCCTGCGTCGTCATGTGATGTTCAAAGAAGACCGTTGAACCCGCCGACGCCCTCCGGCCGCGACGCCAGCAGCGAAGCGACCGCAGCAACTTCCGCACGGCGCAGCCAGTTGTCCGCCGACTGGCTCGTACAGGCAGCGCGACTGGAGGCGATGCTCGACCCGGTCGATGAGCCGCTTCTCGCGGCAGCCGCCCTCTGCCCGGGTGAAGCGGTGGTCGACATCGGTTGCGGGCGTGGGCCGACCGCTCGCCGGGCCGCTGCCACTGTCGGCGCGCTCGGCAGGGTGATGGGCGTCGACGTCGGTGAAGGCGTGATCGACGCTGCCAGGGCGATCGCAAGCGTGCCCGAAGCGGCACCCTTGCGCTGGATCGCAGCCGACGCCGCAGCGCTGCAGCTCGATGAGCAGGTCGATGTGGTGACCGCCAGCTTGTCATCACCCGGGAGGCGGGGCTCGTACCAGCGAAGCATCGTGGCGACGTCCTTCCGCTGGCTGGGCGCGCCGGTCGCAGTTCCAAGCGTTCATCGCCGACCCGTGGCCACCTGACCCACGGCAACGAATGAAGAAGCCACATTAGGCAAGGTACTGCTGCTGCTGCTGCGGCTCAACGGGCTATTACGCAGACCCGAGTGCAGCTATGGCGCTCTCCATGGTTTCGTGACTTGTGAGGATGGTGTCGAGTCCACCGATTTCGATGAGTCGTGTTGCTCGTGATCCTGCTGGCGTGACCAGGAGGAGGGGGGTTGGCAGCTGGGCGAAACGGTGCAGCATGGTGAGTGCAGCGCTGTCGAGGTAGGTGAGCAGTGTCAGATCGATGATGCACGCTCGGGCGCCTGACTCGGCGGCGGTGATGAGTTCCCCGATTCGTTGGGCGTTGGAGCTATCGACTTCACCGGCTATCTGTACGGTCAGGACGTCGTCCGATTTGTCGATGGTAACGGTGGCGAGTTCGTCAGTGGTCATGGTGTGCTCGTCGTTTCGAAGACTTTCGTGAATGAGACGGTGGTGCCTTTATCGCTCGGGCTGACAGTCATTTCGTCCATCAGCAAGTTGATCAGGTTGAGTCCTCGTCCGCGCGCCCCGCCGCTGTCAACGGGTTGTTTCCACGCGCCGTGGTCTGTGATCGAGAACGTGTGGCGGCCGTCTTGGTCATTGGCACGAATGTCGATGGGGCGACTGTGGCTGTCGTGACCGTGCTCGATGGCATTCGTTGCTGCCTCGCAAACCGCAAGCAGGCAGTCGTCGCAGTCGCTTGGAGCAACGCCGGTGGCGACGAGCCAAGTCCGTAGCTCGTGGCGCAGGTTCGAAAGGTGTCGAGTATGCGCAGGCACAAGACGTGAGAAGGCAGGGGTGGCCCGGGTGAACTTGGCACACAGCACCGCAATGTCGTCCACTTGTTCGCCGCCGGTCATCATCGACGCGATGAGCGCGCTCGGAAGCCCGGAAACCCCGATGACCGTTTCGCCTAGCGCAGCATGCAGAACCGCTGTTCGCGCGTCGATGTGTTCGCTTCGACGTTCGGTCAGTCCGTCGGTGTAGAGCAGCAGCGTGACACCGTCAGAGAAGGAAAGCGTTTTTTCGGGTCGTTCGACGACGAGTCCACCCAAGGGGATCGATCTTGCCTTGTCGAGGCTCTCGATGGTCCCGTCTGCGTGTTTCAGGAGGGGAGCTGGGTGGCCGGCGAGTGAGTACCGAAGTTCTCCGGCTTCACGGTCGACGAGGACGATGGCCATGCTGGCGAATTGGGTGCTCGGGTCGGCAGCGGCGACTCTGTCCAACTGGCGAAGGAGCGCAGCCGGCGCTGCCTCCACCTGGGCCAGCGCGCGAGTCGCGGTGGCGAGTTTGCCCATGGCTGCTGCGGACTCGATCCCGTGTCCGACGACATCGCCGACGACGAGCAGGAATCGGTGTTGAGAGAGTTCGATGACGTCGTACCAGTCCCCGCCAACACTCAGCTCGCGAGTGCCGGGGTTGTACTGCGCCGAAAGTTCGACGTCGGCAATGGTTTTCAACTGCTTCGGGAGAAGCGTCGATTGCAGCGTGATCGCGATCGAGTGCTCCAACTCGAAGCGTGCGGCTCGAGTCAACGCGTTCGCACAGAGAGCAGCGAACGACGCCAGCCGCACGCGTTGCGCGTCATCGAAACGCTGCGTCGCGATGAAGGAGAGACCCAACGCTCCGAGCGCCCGCCCGCCTGCATACATCGGTACTGCGACCCAGGAACGTTGGCCGTCGGCGAACATTTCTACTGCGCTGAGGTCGAACCCCGATGTGAGTTCGTTTCGGTCATGGATGAAGAGGGACTCGCCGGTGCGGAGTGCCGTGATCAGTGGAGTTCGTGCTCCAATCGAGCGTGTCTGCCACTCGCTGTCGAGATACGGCGACGCTTCGCTTCCGCCTTGAACGTCGACGCTTGACCCGTCATCGCTGAGGAGAGCCAAGGTGCCGCTCTGCGCGTCGAGGGCCGGAAGGGCGTCGATGAAGGCGGCCAGAACTGCGACCTTCGTCGCGGCGGCGGTCAACCCCCCGATCGCTGCAGCGAGTTGCCGCGCCTTGTCCGCCTCAGAGAGATCGTTCTCCCGTAGTCGCGCTCGTTCGAATGCAAGTGCAGCCTGCAGACCCATCGTCGACATGAGGGAACGGTCCTGCGAAGAGAACGAACGAATCGTACGGAAGATGGCGAACAACACCGCCGGTGCTTCTCCGCCGAGGACCAGCGGCAATGCGACCCATGACTGGTCGCCGTCGAGCCGTGCCTGCGTACTCAGGCTCGGGTACGCCGCGATCAGCTCGTCTTGCGATTCGAGAACGATCATGGTTCGCGTCATCAACGCATCTGTGGCCGGTGAGGCCACTGACAACGGCCGGCTTCGCCGTTGATCCACCGATTCGTCGAAGCCGCGACTCACCAGCAACGCAATGCCGTCGTCGGCCAACATCGAAACCGACGCGGCATCGGCTCCCAAGACCCGCAAGCTTTCGTTGACCATGGCCTCGGCCACATCGGCACGTGATTCCGTACCGGCGAGGACCATCGTGAACGCTTGCAGATTCTCTGCCAGCCGACGCGCCTCGTACTCCAACTCGTACAGACGGACACGGTCGAGTGCCCGGGCGCAGAGCTCGGTAGCGGTCTCGAACACGACGAGTTGGCCTTCATCGAATATATCTGCGCTGCTCCATCCGAAATCGACGGCACCGATGACGCGCCCTTCCGAGTCCACGAGAGGTATCGATGCCGAAGCGTCTATCCCTGGCCGAGCGAGCTCGGGCGTGAACCCCGGATATCGGGCGGCCAGTTCCGAACTACTCAACACCAGCACGTTCATGCCGGTTCGGATCGCATCGGTGACGGGCGTCCGATCCTCAAGCTGTACGGCAGATCGCGAAGGCGTCAATGCCGACACGACCACCGCCACTTCATCGCTCCCGTGCGCGCGCAGGGTGATTTCGGCAGTAGCGCAACCAGCAGCGATCGTTCCCTCCTCAGACATGATCTTCGCGACGTCAGGCTGCGATATCGCTCGCGACAGAACCGTTGACAGCTCACGCAGCCATACGTTCTGCAAGATCTGAAGCGATCGTCGATCATGAGACCGAAGACGGTCGACCGAGTCAGACTCGGTCGCCCCGTGGTGAGCCCGACGCGTGGCGAGAAGCGCCAGCGTCAAGCTGAGCGAAACAACAAGCAGCAGTATCGTCAGTGCTGGATCAGTCACACGTTCCGCTCTCGTGCAGCTCTCGATGGTTGAACAGGCACCATGGCAATACCCGCTCTCAGCGAGGACGAGGCTTCCCCGCGCGGTAGCCGTTACCCACAAGTCAACACCCTCAAACACTGAGGGTCAAAAGCCTTGTCGAGCGGCTCGGTAGCCACTCAGCGCCGGGTGCACCGAGTGGAACCCGGGGCAGGTAGGACGAGCCGGTGGTCGTCGACCAGTGGGGACGAGATCTCTGCCTGTCGACGCTTCACGGATGACGGGCGGGTACCTCACGCCGCTCGCTCGTGGTCACGGCAGTCACGGCCCACACGAGATGCCAGGCCTGTGACGGGGAAGGCGACTCGATACCGGACGGCGTGGTGCCCGATGTCGTGCCGGTGAGACCGATCGAGCCGCAATCTCCTAGACCGGAGGATCGATCAGCTCGTCGGGAGGCTGCTGTGGAAGGCAGCCGTGGTGGCGGTGACGGTGAAGCCGAGTTGTTGATACAGGTTGCTGGCTGTGGTGTTGGCGCCGTCGACGAAGAGCATCACGTGGTCGATGTCTCGCTGGTGGAGCGAGGCGAGGCCGGCTTGGGTGAGGGCGCGCCCGAGGCCGCGGCCGTGGTGGGTTGGTCGTACTGCGATGACGTAGATCTCGCCGAGCGGCGGTGCTGCTGTGCGGTGGTGGATCTTGGTCCAGCAGAACCCGAGCATGCTGTCGTGGTCGTCGGTGTGGATGAGCAGTCCGGCAGGGTCGAACCAGGGGTTGTTGAAGCGGCCGATCAATGAGTCGTGTGTCCAGTTGCCCTGATCAGGGTGATGGGCGAACGCGAGGTTGTTGACTTCGAGTAGGGCAGGTTCGTCGACGCTCGGCACGAATGAGCGGGTCGTGATTGCTGGGCTTGGCGGAGTTGGGTCGAGTTGTGTGTGCATCTCGAGGAGTTGCCGCTTCGGGAGGAGCCCGTGCAATTCGGCGATCGTTCGGTCGCTGTCGGTTGGCTGATGTTTCCACCACTGGACGTCACGCCCGCCGCGCACTCGAACCCAGCTGAGCACGGTACTGAGCGCGATGTCGGTGATCGGGTCGTGGTCGTGTCGGTGGTTCGGATCGATGGCGAGGTCGATCGTCCAGGTGGGCGAGGTTTCCGAGTTGGGAGTTGCCTGGGCGTAGGCGACGAGATGAGACGATGGGTCGACGACGGCGAACGCGCGGGCGGCCGGCTTGGTGTTGGTGCGCACGCTGAGGGCTTGATCTCCGAGTGGTGGGCGTCGGTCGGCCTTCTCGCAGCGGTCGAGCAACTGTTGGAGTTCGGGCGTGCGTTGAGCTTCACGAACACTGAGCTCGACGATGGAGTACGTGCCGCCACGCTGGTTCGGTGAAGTGATCATGGTGCGGCGGTCATCGCGCAGTGCGCCGGCGTGGCAATGTCGCGAGGGTGGCTGCGGCGAAGCAGGCGACGGTGACGAGTGCGATGGTGGGGCCGGGTGGTGTGGCGAGGTGGTAGCTGGCGGTGAGGCCTCCCAGTGAGGAGACCACGCCGACGGCGACGGCGACAGCAGTCATGGTTTCGATCCGGTTGGTGAGCAGACGGGCGGTGGCTGCGGGGGTGACGAGCATGGCCACACTCATCAGCAGGCCAACGGTGCCGAGGCTGACGACGACGGTGATGGAGATGAGCACGATCAGCACGATGCGTAAGGGGCCGACGGGGATGCCGACTTGGCGTGCGTGGCCGGCATCGAAGGTGACGTTGCGGAGATCTGAGAACGTGAAGGCGACGATGGCCAGCGCGACGGCTGTGAGCGCGCTGTTGACGATGATGTCGTGGGTGCTGGTGGTGACGATCTGGCCGAGCAGGAAGTGGGTGAGGTCGACTCCGATCCCGTCGTTGCGTGAGATGAGGATGATGCCGGTGGCGAACATGAGGGTTTCGGCGACCCCGATTGCGCTGTCGTGGCCGAGTCGTCGTTGCCGGTCGAAGACCGCAACGAGGAGCCCCATGGTGACGCCGGCGGCGAGCGCGCCGATGGTGATACTGATCCCGGTGAGGTAGGCGCCGGCGACTCCGGCAAGGGTGCCGTGGCTCATTGCGTCGCCGAGGTAGGCGAGGCGGCGCAGGACCACCCACACGCCGATGGTCGGTGCGAGGACCCCGATCAGCAGTGCGGTGATCGCTGCGTGGCGCATGAACTGGGTTTGGTACGGGTCGGTGAGCCAGTCGATCATGCTGCGCGGGTCGACGTCGTCGGAGTTCCGAAGGTCGCTTCGATGTTTTCGGGGTCGAGGGCCTGCTCGGGTGAGCCGTCGGCGACGAGCCGATGGTTGATGGCCAGGCATCGATCGAAGCGTCGACGCGCGAGCGACAGGTCGTGGGTGGCGACGAGGAAAGAAGTGCCTGAACGTGCCAAGTCGCCGAACAGGTCGAGCAGGGCTTCGGCGCGGGGTTGGTCGATGCCGCTGAGCGCTTCGTCGAGCAGGATCAGGTGAGCTTCCTGGGCGAGCGCGCGGGCGAGAAAGGCACGTTGCATCTGGCCACCGGAGAGTGTGGAGAGTGGGCGCCGATGCAGGTCGGCAAGTCCGACGCGTTCGAGCGCGTCAAGCGCGGCTTGGCGGTGACGCTGGCCGGGACGTTGGCCGAGCCGGAGGAAACGTCGGCGTCCAGCGAGCACGAGTTGGCCGACGGTGATCGGGAAGTCGGCATCGAGATCGTTGCGTTGGGGAATGTACGCGGCGCCGAGTCGGTCGCGCTGGTGGTGGCAGTGGTTGCCGCACAACTCGACGGTGCCGTGATGCGCGACGAGCCCGCTGATCGCCTTGAACAGCGTCGACTTGCCAGCGCCGTTGGGGCCGACGACGGCGACCAGCTCACCGGGGTACACCTGGAACGTGACGTCGGCGAGCGCCATGGTGGCGGGTGGGTAGGTGACTCCGATGCCGCTGACCTGCAAGACCGGGTGTTCTCGCGATGCCTGGTGCTCGTTGGTCATGCCGTACAACCGAGCCCGGCGACGAGTCGTTGCAGGTTTCCGCGCATGATCGACGCGTAGGTGTCGCCGGCATCGAGCTGGTCCTGGGTGAGGCCCTCGATCGGATCGAGCAGGTCCAGTTCGGCACCGATCTCGCGGGCGACGGTTTCCGCGAGTGCGGGCGGTGCGATCGATTCCAGGAAGATCGTGGTGACACCCTCGGTGCGGGCCTCGGTGGCGATTGCTTCCAGGGTGCGAGCGTCGGGCTCGACGTCGGGGGAGATGCCGGCGATCGGGATCTGGCGGAGGTCGTAGGTATCGGCGAGGTAGCCGAATGCGCGGTGGCTGGTGACGATCACCCGTGAGCGGCATTCGGCGAGGGCAATGCGGTACTCCTCGTCGAGGCCGCGCAGGTCGGTGAGGTATTGCTCTGCGTTCTCGCGGTAGTCGACGGCGTTGTCGGGGTCGACGGCGACGAAAGTGGCTGTGATGGCATCGACCATGGCGATCATCCGGCTCGGGTCGAGCCACACGTGGGGGTCGACGTCGCCGTCGAGGGTCTCGCCGTCGACCTCGCCGCTGGTGCCGGCGAGTTGGTCGTCGACGCCCAGGAGGTCCACCTTGTCGAGGAGATCGAGCCGGGTGAGGCTGTCGGGTGAGTTGGCGAGGGCCGCCTCGACCTGGGGTTGGAACCCGCGCCCGAGGTAGATCGCGACATCGGCCGTCTCGAAGATTCCCATCTGTGCGGGTTGCAGTTCGAGGTCGTGGGGCCCCTGCCCGGGTGGAGTGAGGCCGGTCACCGTCACCAGATCGCCACCGACGCCACGGGCAGCCTCCTCTAGCGGGTAGAACGCGGCAACAACCGTGATGGTCGCATCGGAGCTCTTGGTGGGCTCGTCGCTACTGCACGATGCGATCAGCACTGTGCTTGCGAGAACGAGCGCAGTGATCGGAGAGCGGAACTTGTTTGGATTCATCCTGTGATTGTACAGGAATAGGAATGATTCGTATACTCTGATGATGGGCTCTCCACAGCACAACAGGTTGATGTCGAGTGCTCGGTGGTTGCAGTGAACATCGACAACTACCTCACCACGACGCAACTGCTCGATTGTCAGGGTCGTGCAACGCACACGTTGACACTGCTGCTCGATGGTCGGGTACGAGTGCGGACCAGCGCCCGTGAGGTGGTGATCGATCCTCGAGACCGGAGCCTCCAACCCGCTTCGGCCACACTCGGAGCTGGCGAGTACGGGCATGACCAGGTGCTACAGATCGCCTGCGACATGGCGGGTGGCGGTGGCCGCTAACTGCGCAGGACAGAGTCGCCTCTTCAGCGCCCTCTGGGCGATGGTGCAGCGGTGACGGGGCGATGCTCCACTGTGCCGTCGGCACGACCTACCAGGATCGACTCGCCTGTGGGGTGCCAGACGGCCGCCGCGACGGCGACCTCCCCTTCCAGCACGGTGTCGGGTTCGAGCGGCCGGTTCACCGAACGAGGCGAGCCCCACAGCACGAGTCGGCCCTCGGCGCCGCCCGACAACAACCTGGTGCCCGCGGGCTCCCACTCGAGACAGCTGATGTGACGATCGTGGCCGTTGCCAGTTGCAGGCCGGGTTCCTTTGGGTCCTTTGCCGGAGAAGTCCCACACGGTGAGCTCATCCAGGCACGCCGATGCCATCCAGTGGCTGTCGTCGCGGAAGGCGAGGTGCTCGATCTTGGCCGGGTAGCCCGACATCGACAGGTCGTCTCCCGACCAGAGGCGCCACAGGTGGATGCTCGAGTCCTGGAAGCCGGCGCATGCCCACTTGCCGTTCGGCGCGAGCACGAGCGCAAGCGGCGAGCCTTTGAACGCGTGGGTGCGTGAGGGTGCCTCGCGAGGGAGGTGGTCGGGGTCGTACCACGTGATCCCGCCGTAGGAGGTGACGCCGACCCTTCGCCCGTTGGTCGCCCAACAGATCGCCGTTATCGTCGACGACACCGCAGGGAAGCGGTGCACCAACCCGGCGTCGCTGTCACACAACGCCAGTTGACGCCCGTCAGCGACTGCGAGCAGCGAGCCGTCGGGCGACCAGGCCACTTGCGCGATCCAGCCGGTGCCGGCCAGCACGCCGAGTTCATCGCCGCTGCGGTCGTACACCCGAACCAGGCCGTCTTGGCCGCCGATCGCCAGTCTGTTGCCATCAGGCGACCACGCTCCACACAGGACCCCCATCGGATGCGCGGTCAGCTTGCTGACCAGCGAACCATCGGCGGCGACGAGCATTGCGTCGCCAGCGAGGGAGCCCGCCGCAAGTAGCTCACCGTCTCGCGAAACTGAAAGGGCAGTGATGTAATCGCCGAGCTGCAGCTGCCATCCGGCCTCGCCGATCATTGGACCAGGCACTCTCGGAAGCTTTGCTCGAGCCCGGCGCGGTCAAGGTTGCGCCCGATGAACACCAGCTTGTTGACACGCGCTTCGCCTTCCTTCCACGCCCGGTCTGCCTGGCCGTCGAGGA
>Ga0335397_10010551_pt1 | contig 11415 bp, 10 predicted proteins | sample MAT04_FD_205740 | JGI IMG/M metagenome (GOLD analysis project Ga0335397, IMG submission 205740) | Freshwater microbial communities from Lake Fryxell liftoff mats and glacier meltwater in Antarctica - MAT-04 (spades assembly) (version 2) ...
GGTCGTAGCGCGGACGGTGACTCCTCAGCGGACGAGGGTTCGATTCCCTCCAGCTCCACTCTGCGTGGTCAGGGTTCATCACCTCAGATGGGCCCTGACCAGCGGTTTCACTGACCGCTGGTGACCGAGAGTGACCGGGAAAGACACGGAAAATGTGTCCTCGCTGTGTCCTTGTGTCTTTTTCGTGTCCTGCGCCAAGGCCCTGAGAGGGTGTCGTCGACGCTCTCTCGGTCGACGATCACGCGCGCAGGCGTTGGTTCACTGGTGTTGAAAGTCCACGGCCAAGGCACCAGCTGGCCCTACGCTCGCCCTGTCCCGACCCCACGGTTGGCCAGCCGTCCTCGCGACGGACGTAGCGCCGTTCAACTCGGCGCATCGGGATGGGTCATCCACCGGGTTCGGTGGATGACCCGCGCACGCTCGAATCCTCGGTGCTCCTGATCGCCTGAGCCGACGAGTCGCGCAGCACTCCCGGCCGTGTCGCAGCCCTGGCGGGTGACTCGACGGTGGCCGGGACCCCAACCACCTCGGGAATCGATCGCAGGCGCGGGGGAAGGCCTCCTGGATGTCGGCAAGGCTGACGTGGGCGACTGCAGGCAAGCTTCGTGAACCGGGAGGCCGTCGGACCTGTCGTCGGGTAGACCGTCCTTGATGGATGAATCTGAGCTGGCGCAGCGTCTCGATGAGGTCTTCGACCAAGGCGTCGTGTTCCACGCCTTCACCGACTACATGCGGGACTACGAGCTCATCGTCCATTGCACGGCGGACCCGAGCACCGACATCGCCCCGACGTACCAGCGCTACCTCTTCAAGCTGTGCGTGGACGCGACCGTGCACACGACGCTGACACCAGAGATCTGGGCCGCGTCACTCGACGAGCGCCTGATCGACTACGCGACCGGTGTCGATCTCGATGGCTACGTCTGGGGCGTGAAGTGGCACGTGCTCTACCCGGGTGCGAGCGTCGTGACCGATTCGTCGTTGGCGGCGGAGTGGTCGAGGGCGCTGGGCATCGACTTCCACGAGGTAGTGATCGAGACCAACGCCCACAAGATCCGGCTCGTGTTCTCGGACCTGACAGTCGGCGAACTTGACCCGCGCTATCGGCCATTGCAGCTCGGACCACCGGGCTGGTCGGACGGCAAGATCTTCTTCTAGCGAGCGCCACCGGACACAGGTCGGGGCTTTCTCTTGTTCGTCGAGCGGACTCACCCCTCACGTGTGCTGGAGCAGCTCGGAGGTCGGGCTCGCAGCGGTTCAGGACCTCGCGTGCCCGCCTGCCCTCACAGGCCAAGGCCCAGTCCGACGTCGCGCTGCACGGCCTGGCCGTCGCGTTCGGCCCTGCGGTGCGGGAGCATTTCGAGGTGGGCGCGCATCGCAGCAGCTTCACCACGCGTGCCGAGCGCTGAGGAGCGGTCCGGGAACGACGGGTCAAGGTCGCAGCCGAGGTGGTGGGTCTCGAGGATGAGCGCGCCTCGCTTCCAGGCGGCGAGGGCCTGGCCGCCTGTTGGAACAGGGCCGAGGACTTGGACGTAGCTGGCGGGCGGGTCGATGGTCCGGAGTTCGACACGGCAGGCGATCCGATGGCCGAGCTCGGACTCGATGGTGTCGATGCGGGCGAGCTCCGGGGCGTGGTCGTGCTGGAACTGCTCTCGTCGGACGGCGTCGGCCTCCGCCGAGCGGAGCTCGTTCGTCACCCGTCCGAGGGCTGCGGTGCCTTCGCCGAGCTGCGTGCCGAGGTCTCGGTGCTCGGCACGCTTGGTGCGGCTGAGGACGCTGAAGCCGGAGCGGCCGCCGGAGCGGTCGGCCAGCGCTTCGACCTCGGCGGCGAGTTGGTCGCGCCGGGCGGTGAGCGATCGGATGTCGTGGGTGCGGTCGGGTGGGCACGCGTCGAGGATGAGACGGAGCCGGTGTCGCTCGGCGACAAGGTCTCCGATGGGCAGGGCGGCCACGGGGTTGCCGGTGTCGATGGCGAGGCGCTTGTCGGTCTCGAACGTGAGCGCCTGTTGCACCGCCTCGACCGGATCGGCGCCGACGGGCTGGGGCCCGTGGCCGGTGGCGTCGTCGATGTCGGCGCCGCCGACGATGTAGAGGTGGTTGGAGGCTCGGCCTCGGCTCATGCCGACGTAGCCGCGTTCTCGGTAGAGCTCGTCGGTGCCGAGCAGCAGGCCGCGGTCGAAGGTTGCGCCTTGCGCCTTGTGGATCGTGGTGGCGTAGGCGTGCGCTATGTGGCCAGCCTCGAGGTACTCGGACGGGAGCACGACCCGCTTGTCGGTGGCGGTGTCGATCGTGATCGTGCCTCGCTCCAGGTCGACCTCGGCGATGGTGGCGCGGGTGCCGTTGCTGACGCCGAGGCGGCGGTTGTTCTTGAGGCAGATCACGGTGTCGCCGGCCTGGTACGGGCGCTCGTCGATGACCAGCTCCGGGCCCGCCACCTTGCCGGCGCGGACGAGGTAGGCGCGCGCTCGGCCGTTGAGGTCGTCGACGTCGGAGCGGCGCACCGCCATCATCGCCACGTCATCACCGGCGAGGCGGTGGGACCACCAGTCGGCCACCATCGCCGTGCGCACCTCCGGCGCCGTCGGCGCCGTAACCACGCGGCCGTTGCGCTCGTACGCGGCGAACGCCACCTCGACGTCGCCGGATCGGAGCTGCTCGAGCGCGTCGCGCTCCCACCGCTCCTGTTGGCGGCGGTTCTCGACCAGCTCGATCGCACCGAGCCGGGACGTGAGCCCTCGGAACACGCCGCCGGCGTCGATCTCCGACAGCTGCTTCGGGTCACCGACAAGCACGACCTTGGCACCGGCCCGATCGGCGGCATCGAAGACCGGGGCCAGCAGCCGGGTCCCCGCCATGGCCGCCTCGTCGATGACCACGATCGTGCGGGCGTCGAAACGGGTCTCGCCGGCGGCGAGGCTGGCGTTGAGCTTGGCGAGCGTCGTCGACGGGATCGCCGCGCTCGACTGCAGCTCCTCGGCGGCCCGCCCGGCGAGGGCGGCACCGATGACCCGGAAGCCGGCGGACTCCCACGCATGGCGGGCCGCGTCGAGGGTGTAGGTCTTGCCCGTCCCGGCCGCGGCGCTGACGACATCGAGGCCGCGGCCGTGCCGAGTGAGTGCTTCGACCATGGCGACCTGCTCGCCCGACAGGGTCGGTCGCCGCTCCAGGACCGCGTCGAGGACCTCGTCGTCGACCAGGCCGCACGCCCGGCCCTGGCGGGCGACCGCCCGGGTCATCAGTCGCTGCTCGAGGTCCACGAGCTCGGCCGTCGACCAACGGGTCTCGTCCACTCCCCCGGCGACCAGCCTCCCGTCCCGCCGGCGGATCGAGCTGGTGGCCAACAGGCCCGGACCGTCGGACTCGACCAGCCGCACCAGGTCAGGGCGGGCGAAGAGCTCGTCGGCCATGTCCTCGATCTGCACCACGGTCGCGCCCGCTGGCACGCGCTCGGCGATCGCTCGCAGGACGTCTCGTCTCGTGAACGTCGACGCCTGGCGGGTCAAGCCGACCTCGCTCACCAGCTCGGCCAGGATCTCATCTCGCTCGCCGACCCCCGGGCGGGTCGGGACCCGACCGACGACCGCGGCCAGCGAGGACGGGTCGAAGCCGATCTCGGTGGCCTTGGCCTCCCACACCTCGCGCATGGCCACACCATCCACGCCGGTCTCCTTGGCCCGTCTCGTCTCGAGGGTGGCGATCTCGGCGGCCCGGGCAGAGCGGAACCCGACCTTGTCGAGGTGCTCGGCGATCTCCTTTCGCCGATCCGAGAAGTGATCCCGCACGTCCTTGTCGATGCCGACCAGGTCGGCGATGCCGTTCTTGACCGGACCCCACTCCACGCCCAGGCGCAGAGTGAGCTCGTGACGCAGATGGGCTTCGTAGAGGAATCCCGCGGTGCGGGCGTACTGGAACAGCACACGACCATCGAGCGTGCGCCACCTCCCGTCGCCGCAGCGGGCCATGTTCGCCACCAGCATGTGCGTGTGCAGATGCGGGTCCCCCGTGCGGCTCGTGCGATGCCGGAATCCCGCTGCGATCAAACCGTCGACCTCGACCTGGTCGACCCCGTTCCTGCCCGTACGGGACCGCCCAGCGTTGGCGTCGACGAACGCGAACGCCGCGGTGACCGACGAGTCGTGGGCGTCTCGGACAGCGGCGGCCGTGTCCGGATCACCGAGCGCGGCCAACAGCGACACGGACTTCGGGGCCCGGAAGCACAGATCGAACAGCGCCACCTCCCGGCCGACGAACCGACCGAGCTTCTCCCCCGTCGCCGGATCCAGGCCGGCGCACACCGCACGGAGATCCTCCGGGACAACCTCACCCTCGAGTTCGAGCCCTTCCGCCGCGGCACCGGACCAACGACCGGGAGCTTCACCGACCCCCCGGTAGTACTCGTCGATGCCGGTGGCGACAGCGGCGAGGTAATACCCCTCGCCGTTCAGCTTGATCTTGCCGAGACTCAACATCTGGACTCCTTCCCGGCGTCTCGTCCCAGCCGTGGCGCAGTTCGCCGTGTCCGGCCGGGACGCCCTGGCCGGGGACGACCCGGGCATCGAGATGCAAGTTCGTGACTCGTTCTGGGGTGTCGGGCAGTGCGCAGGCGTGGGTGTGCTGGCGCGCTGAATAGGGCAAGCGGAAGACGTGGTGCCGTCGCTCGCGACGGCGCGCGGGATCGAGGTGGTCGGTCAGCTCAGGAGGCTGAGCTGGGAGCTCGCTGGCTTCGAGTCGCTCGCCGGGCCGGTCGGTCGTTCGATGCCCCGACGCTCCTCGGGGATGCGCCCGGCATCCGGTCGAGCGGTGTCCCGCTCGAGCTGCGACGGCGACCGACCCACGACGCGGCGAGCATCGGTCGCGCACTGAGTGGATCCGCCCGCCGCGAGCGCTGCCGTGTCCGACAGGCCGTCCACGGCGTGGGCCGTCAGGCCGGCAGCGGCGAGATCGACGACGTAGGTCGTCGCCGTGAACCGCCCGGTGCGATCGCTGCGGCGATCGACTCGCCGAACCAGCTCCGCCCTGGCGAGCGTGCGCAGCGCACGAGCCACGGTGTCCTTCGACAGGCCCAGCACCTCGGCGAGGTCACGCGTGCTGCCCTCGACCTCGACGGCGGGCAGGCTCGTCATCGATCGGCCAGCGAGCGCCTCGAGCACGATCCATGAGGTCGGGCCAACCATCCGCCGGACCGGTTCGACACGTGCGAGGTCGAGCACGAGGCGGCGCTCGTCGGCGGTCATGGCGAGGGTCCTCACCGAGTCCGGAGGTCGGCGCTCACGACGCGACCGACGCGGTCTTGTGCGCCGCCAGCCAGCCGGCGACGTCGTCGGGATCGAAGCGCACCAGGCGCCCGAGCTTGATGAACGGCAGCCCCGACTCGACCCGGAGTCGACGGATGTGCCTCGGCGTGGTGCGCCACTGCTCGGCGAGCTGCTGTTCGGTCAACAGCTCGCCGCTGACGCTTGATGGCTGTTCGTGTTCGTCCACGTCGTGAGTAGACACCCGGTTCTCCAGAGCGGAGACCGGTCAAGAAATCGAGGCCCGAACAGGAAGGAGAGGACGTGACGGGAAGTGACGAGGTGGATCGCAACGGGCCGGAACGGACAACCAGAAATTCTCCCAGTGGCGCTTGACAGCCGGAGCGGTCAAGACACCGGCGGCTCGGTCCTGCGACGCTGGGAATCGATATTTCGGTCGCCTTGCGGGAGGCCAATGGCGAACCCCGGGCCATACGATCGAGCCCGTGCAGCCGATGAGCCACTTTCCGATCTTGATCTGGCTGGTCGCAGTCCGTGAGGTCGCGCCACCCGATGAGATTCGTCGGTTCTGGAACGCAAAGGAGGACACGCCCAACCTCGACGCGTTCATCGAGCGATCGCCGTCCATCCTGCTCGGCACGACCGAGGTCACGGTTCCCGAGAACGTCGGCCTCAGAGGGCCGGTCGGGCGCGTGTTCGACCTGCTCGTTCTCCGTGGCACCACACCCGAGTACGTCCTTCCGCTGATCGACGACACGCTGACAGCCGATCTCCTCGCTTGCCTCGAACCCGACCCAGCAGACCCTGCCTTCGACGTTCTGCCTGCTGCAGACTTGGCGACGTTCCTCAGCGCACACGCCGGAGAGCACCTCGCTACCCGCGACCAGCCTGTCAGCCAAGGTTGAGCGCGCAAGGCGATCGATCGCCTGAACGTCGGTTGCGCGTGCCTCACTTCGAGCACGGACCTCGTGGGATGTGGAGCGCTGATGCAGACCACCGGTAGGCGCGCCCTTCTGATCATCGCTGACGACTCGCCGGGCCAGGCGCTGGTCCACCAGCCGATCGTGCGCGATGATCGCCTTCGCCGACCGCAACGCTGAAGCCGCTGCGGCTGTGCCTCGCTCTCTACGGAGCCTTGTCCGACATCTGCCCCTTGGTCGTCACCTCGGAGTCCCACGACGATGGGCTCGGCGACGACCGTCGGAAGGAGGCCCCGTGCCGTCCATCGATCCCCTCGACCGCGATCCCCTCACCGGGAAGCCGGCGCGCAACACCCGCTGGAAGGCTCGCTACCGCGACCCGCGGGGCCGCCAGCGATCCAAGTCGTTCGATCGCAAGAGCGACGCCGAGCGCTTCCTCGCATCGGTCGTCACGGACATCGGGCGGGGCGACTGGATCGATCCACGGCGGGGTCGTGAGACCTTCGGCGAGTGGGCCGACGCCTGGTGGGCAACGACGGTCCACCTGCGAGCATCGACCCGGCGGGGCTACGCCACGGCGCTGAACGCCCGGGTCCGACCGCACTTCGACCGCACCCCGATCGGCTCGATCGACCGCCCCGCCGTGAAGGAGTTCGTCGCCGAACTGAAGGCCCGAGGCCTCGCTTCCAAGACGATCGCCAACACCGCGCTCGTGCTCCGCCTCGTCCTCCAGGAGGCAGTCGAGGCCGGATCGCTCTGCGAGAACACGGCGACGAACCTTCGTCTCCCGAAGGCACGCCGCCAGGAGCCGAAGTTCCTGACTGCCGACGAGGTCAACGCGTTGGTATCCGCCACCCGCGCCCCGTACGGCTTCCTGATCCTGTTCGCTGCGTACACCGGACTGCGGCCGTCGGAGCTCTGCGGCCTGCGAGTCAGCAAGCTCGACCTGCTCCGCCGTCGCGTCGAGGTGTCCGAGACGCTCATGCAGATCAACGGCGAGACGGTCATCGGGCCGACCAAGAGCGATGCCGTTCGCAATGTCCCGGTCCCGGCCTTCCTTCGAGACGCGGCCGGCGAGTACCTGGCGCTGCGCCGCCACCAGCTCGGCCGACCGCTCGCACCCGCCGACCTCGTGTTCCCGCCGATCACGACCAAGAACGGCGTCGCCCGCACCGAGTTCCTCTACGCCGAGAGCCTTCGCCGGTACATCCTCAAGCCGGCTCTGGCCGCCGCTGGCCTCCCGAGCGACTTCCGCACCCACGACCTCCGCCACACCTGCGCCTCGCTGCTCATCTCCCTCGGCGCCCACCCGAAGGCGATCATGGAACGCCTCGGTCACAGCGACATCACCGTCACGCTCAACGTCTACGGCCACCTGTTTCCGTCACTCGAAGAGCAGCTCACGGATGGCCTCGACGAGCTCTATCGGTCGACGACGGCCGTCGACGATCCGATCACCGCAACGGGCGAGTCGGCCGGTCACGTCGTCGATCTCCGTCCCGATGACGACCGGTAGGGTCGGCGACGTGCCCGACGATCGCCTGACCCGCGTGGTGGAGATGTTCCTCGAACGAGGCAACATCAGCGACGACGTCGAGGGAGACGTGCGAGCGACAGCGACGGCATGGCTCGATCGTGCCCGTGACGAGCTCGCGGTGCTCGACCCGATCCTCGCCGCCGGCCAGTGGCGGGTGGCGTACAACACCGCCTACGACATCTACCGCCACGCCGCTGAGGCGGTGGACCTTGCAGCCGGCTATCGCGTCCTCGCGAACCGCGGCGCCCACGTGGCGACGTTCGCACTCGCGTCAGCGGTCCTCGCCGGACACAGCGACGTCTTCGACGGCGCCAACGCCAGCACGATGACCGGGACCCGCAACAGGCTCGAGTACCTCGACTCGACCACCACCGTCGAGGTGACCGAGGACGAGGCTCGTTGGGCGGCTCAGCTCGCCGAGCGAGCCGTCGTCGACGCTGCTGCGTTCCTGAGCTGAGCGCCGGTCGGCCGCACCTGCACCATCACGTGCCATCGCAGCCGGCTGACAACCAGCACGGGGCGTTGGGTCCCAATCTGGTAGCACGACCTGGTGGATCGTCGAGCCGAGAACGCCCAACTCGCTGAACTCAGGAAGCTCATCCGCGGCACGGCGGAGCGACTGGCTTCGCCGTTCCAGCTCGACAGTCCGCTACCAGTCGACGGCTCCCCCTACCTCCGAGAACAATCGTCCGATGAGCGCTCGCCCGACGGCTCCTCGTGGGAGCCCGACGCTCTCCAGCTGCCGGGAGCCATCGCTACACACTCAGCGCTTGCCGTCGAGGGCAACCTCAACGGCGTCGCGTCCATGCTCGAACCCCGAGCGCGGGCTGGCCTTGCCCCCTTGGCCCTCACCCGAGTGGTAGCCGAAGGCGCCGCTCGAGGTTGGTGGCTCGTTGACCCAGACGTGACCGTCCGTGAGCGGGTCGCCCGCGCCTATCGACTTCGAATCGACGGCCTGAAGGGCGCCACGGGCGTCGCGGAGCGTTTGACGAACGTGCCAGCTCCCGTCGTCGCTGAGCAACGAGCACGTCTGCACGAGTGCTACGGCGAGGTCGAGCGACTCGGCCTCGGGCGTGTTCAGCGCGAAGACGGCGTACCCACTGGGTTCCACGGTCCGAAGTTCGATCGCGAGGAGGTCATCGAGGCGATGCTGGACAGCCAGGGCTTCCCCGGTCTCGGGGTGATCACCTGGCGGTTCGCCTCCGGGATCGTTCACACCACGCTCGATGGAGTTCAGCCCTACTACGACGAAGGGACCCGTTCGATCAGGAGCGACGCTGACACCTACAACCCTTTCGTGGGCCTCGCCGCCCTCACTTCGATCGCCTTCCTCGAACGCACCAACCTGTGGCTTGGCGAGTCGAACCATTCTCTGTTGCAGTGGCGCAAGTTCGTGCTGCGCACGATCAGGCAGGGGATCCCCGACGACGCGTAGACCCAACGCGACAACTCAGCTCACCGAGCGAGCCGTCGATGACGCCGCCACCTTCCTCACCGGAGCGCCGGCCGGCAGCACCTGCACCATCGGCCGGTTCACGACGGTGTCGTGGAACGACCCCGAGCCGCTCTGCAGCCACCCCGGAGCGCGGACCTGGACTTGCACCTCCCGGCCGACGGCGAGCCCGACGTCGTGAGCCGCAGCGTAGAGCTGGTCCCGGTCGGCATGGCCGAGCACGAGCACGTCGATGTCGCCGACGGGACGGGTCCCCTTCTCGCCTTCCCACCGTGCCGCCCACGATCCGAAGATGTACGCCTCCTCGACGCCGTCGATCCCCTCCAGCGCCTCTCGCAGCCGGCCCGGCACGCCAAACGCGCTGACGAGGAGCTGGCGCAGCGGAGCGAAGTAGGGACTCGAGGTGTCGGCGCTCACGAGCCTGGTCCTGCCGATGCGCCGTGACCGCACGATCCCTGCCTGCTCGGCCCGTTCGACCTCCCGGTGAATCGACGCCGTCGGGATGCCCAACCGTCGCGTCAGATCGGCGAGCGACTGCTCGCGTTCCGGGTCGTCGAGGATGTCCGCGAGAACCTCGACCTGTTGCCGCGACCGGAAGATCGGCAACAGTTCCGGAGATCCACTTCTTTCCACAGATTGGAGTATATCTTCCGATTTGCGGATGCGAAGTCGTGAGAGGCCCTCCGATGTGATTTCCCCCGCAACGGTTGCATCGAGCATGACAACGTGGAGCGGACACCGGGGATTCAGAGGGGTCTCCGACGCAGGCAAGACCCGACACCAACCCGAGGCGGACGAACGATCGTGGAACGCTTCTTCCTGCCCGTAGAGGGATTGACCGTAACCGACCAGTGGCGGGTCGGAGACGTCACGCTCTACCCCGTGCAAGCGGCCAAGGAGGCGATCGAGCCCTGGCGGCCCGACGATGCCAGCGGTGACGTGCTCGAGTACTGGGACCGGCATGTCAACGACCTCCTCGATCACTGCGTAGCCGAGGTCTCTGCGGAGAGCTACGAAGCGGCCGTACGCAGCCTCTCGCTCTCGATTGACCTGCTCCGAGTCTTTCAGCAGAACCAGACCTTGGTTCAGACAACGCACTTCGGACTCCCCGGCGAGATCCGGTTTGCGTCGATGCCGTACCTGCGAGCGGGAGCGCTGCCCGGGTCGGGATCGAGCCGGCAGACGCACCACCCCGGCTACACGTTCACAGTGAAGTCGCTGCAGGCTTGGAACGAATCGGCCGCGTTCCAGTTCGCGTCAGCTGCGCTGCGCGACCAGTCCACCGAGGCGAGCCGACGCACGGTGATCGGAACCGAGCTCCTCTCGAGGGCCATCCTCGCGAACGACGACGCGATGAGGATGCTCCTGGTCGTGATGGCGCTCGAGGCCATGCTCATCGAGAAGAAGGCAGAGCTGAAGCGCTACGCCTTCGCCCAGCGCGTGGCGTTCCTCAACTGTGGACGACCGACCGGAAACTTGTGTGGTCGGTCTCGCGAAACCTGCACCTACCTCGCCACACCGCCAATCCGTTCGAACCAGCCCGCGCTCGACCGGCTGTCGGATCGTGCGACCGAAGACCTGTGGTGGAAGTGCACTGAGTGGACCGACGCTCTGGAGTGGTACAAGACGCGCAACGCCATCGCGCATGGTGCGACTCTCGAGGTTCCCGAGAAGATGGCGAGCAGGGCTCTGTACTGGACGCTGCACCACATCCTCGTCGCAGTCCTCGAACTGTTCGCGCAGCACCCGGAGGCGCCGATCGACGCCCTGCGCTCCGCCATCGCCGAGCTGCCCGAGCCCCCGGACTGGGAAGCGATGGCAGCGGAAGACGCCGCTCCCACGTGATCGCTGCAGACAAGGGGGCCAGATCCTTTGGTGCTCTCAGCAGGCGAAGCCGTCGACGCGCGGCCGTGCTGGTGTGTCCTCCCTGTGTCCTGCGCATCCCGTCCCGACCCTCCGCAACGCTCTGACCAGCAACTTCGCGCCCGAATCGGGCGCAGCCGGGGGGTTTCGATTCCCTCCAGCTCCACTCTGAGTGGTCAGGTGTCGAAGGGCAAACTGGTCTTTGACCAGTCCTTCCACCTGACCGCCGGTGACCGGGAAAGACACGGGAAATGTGTCCTCGCTGTGTCCTTGTGTCCTTTCCGTGTCCTGCGGAGGGTCCTTCGAAGGGTCGTGCGAGGCGCTCTTCCCGAGGGGTTTCGCTGCCGGTTCACGGGGCCCGTGTGACACATCGGGGAGCGATGACCCACT
>Ga0335397_10010553_pt1 | contig 11414 bp, 9 predicted proteins | sample MAT04_FD_205740 | JGI IMG/M metagenome (GOLD analysis project Ga0335397, IMG submission 205740) | Freshwater microbial communities from Lake Fryxell liftoff mats and glacier meltwater in Antarctica - MAT-04 (spades assembly) (version 2) ...
TTTTGTCTATGAGCAGATGATCGTACTTCCCTGCTATTGCAAATACCCTTTTGAATGCTGTTATATTTTTCTGAAATTGAAAAGATACTTATTTAAGTCTTCCCTAATTTCGTTCCTATTTGGCTAAATTCCGACAAAACCAAAAAAATATAGAGCAATCCATAAAAGTGCCTTTTTTGTAAGATTTGATTCAGACAATTCATTCGCCTTTTCTGTGTCTATGTAACTTTTTCTACCAATGATAATCTGGTAAGCATAGATAGTCTTTTGATTTCTTGATAGATATTCTTTCAGTCCATCCTTGTCTACATAAACAATGAACTTTAAACCATGATACAGTAAAGTGTCTATTAATTCTTTTAAGTCCGATACTGCTCAAAAACGTTCTCCTGAAATTTTTAAATTTTGAGTATAATAAGAAGTTAACTCAATTCCTGATGTCCCAGACTTTCCCCCTCCTGCAAACCTGTATGCCCGTCCTTGTAATTGGAGTGTATCAAGTCTAAATAAATCTTTATTGTTAATGAAGTAACTTCCTGACAAGAGTTTATAGAAATCGATGGAAGTTGAAACAAGGAAGAAAAGAAAAAAGCCTGATAGAGCTATAAGACCTAGTCTACTTGTTTTTTAAAATACGGGATTAATTTCAGGCATTGAAAGGAATTCTTATTAATGTCCTGGCGATTATAAATATATACATCATCTTTCTCTCCCTAAAAAGTGCGACTCTGTAAAATAAAAAGCCGCTCCTACCTAAGTAACAATAGAACTTATTAATGCTTAAAATGCCGCATCCCCGTCATTACCATGGCCAGGTTATGGGTTACACAATACTCAATACTATCGTTATCGCGAATGCTGCCGCCGGGTTGTATAAAGGCTTCAATGCCTTCGGCATGGGCTATTTGTACACAGTCGTTAAACGGAAAAAACGCATCGGAGGCAAGCACTGCACCGGTTAGGTTAAACTTAAATTGTTTGGCTTTCTCAATCGACTGGCGCAAAGCGTCAATACGGCTTGTTTGCCCGCAGCCTTTGCCTACCAGTTGCTTATTTTTTATTAAGGCTATGGCATTGCTTTTAAGGTGTTTACATACCAGGTTGGCAAACACAAGGTCAGCCTTTTCGGTGGCGGTGGTTTGGCGGCCGCCAACTTCCTTCCAGTCAATATAATTGCCATGGTCGTTTTGCTGGCTAAGCACACCGTTGGCCATGGTTCTAAACTGTTGGGTGCTTAAGGCTGCCTGTGGATTTAGGGTAAGCAATATCCTGTTTTTTTTGCTCTTTAAAACTTCCAATGCATCGCTGTCAAATGCGGGGGCTATCAATACTTCAAAAAACAACCCGTTAATGGCATCGGCGGTGGCTTTGTCAATGGTGCCGCTGCAAACCAGCACACCACCAAAGGCACTTTCGGGGTCGCCTCCAAGGGCAACATCCCACGCCTGTTTTACCGTTGGCCGTTGGGCAATACCGCAAACATTGGTGTGTTTTATAACGCCAAAAGTTACTTCGGCAGCCGCTTCGGCGCCGGGCAAAAACTCCTTTATCAATTGCACTGCCGCATCAATATCTACCAGGTTGTTGTACGATATTTCTTTGCCATGCAATTGTGTAAGCAATTTGCCCAGGTCGCCATAAAATACCGCCTGTTGGTGCGGGTTTTCGCCATAGCGAAGCACCTGTTGCGTGGTGGTATTAATGCTTAAAAAAGTATCGTTGGCGTTAAAATAGTTGCTAATGGCAATGTCGTAGTCCATCACTACTTTAAAGGCTTTGGCGGCAAATTGTTTGCGTTGGGCCAGCGTGGTTTCGCCCTGTTGTTGTTGCAGCAATTGCAGTAGCGGATCATAATCGGTTTTGGCGGCAACTACCAGCAGGTCGGCAAAGTTTTTAGCGGCTGCCCTAATCATGCTAGGGCCGCCAATATCAATTTTTTCAATAATCAGTTTTTCTTCGCTGGTGGTGGCCAACGTTTCCTCAAAGGGGTACAGGTCAACAATCACCAGGTCCATTTGGGGTATGTTGTATTCCTTCATTTCAGCCAGGTCCTGCTCCACTGCCCTGCGGCCCAAAATGCCGCCAAACACTGCAGGGTGCAGCGTTTTTACCCGCCCACCCAAAATGCTGGGGTAGCCGGTAAGGCGCTCAACCGGTATGCAGGGCAGGCCAAGATCGGTTATAAATTTTTCGGTACCGCCGGTGCTGTACAGGGTTACGCCCAGTTGGTGTAGCTGCTGTACAATGGCCTCTAAACCATCTTTATAAAAAACCGAAATAAGGGCCGACTGAATTTTTTTTTGCATGCAAAAGGTGTTTTTTGGTACAGGGGCAAGTGGCTCCGGTTAAGCATCCTTGCGTCGCATTACGTTCAACGGCAAACCAATGTTGATGCTTTTTTTAAAGCTTACAAGTCCATTACAAATGCCCCGCTTTCCTGCGTTGAATAATGGCGCAAATGTAGGCTGTCGCACTCTTTTTTCCACTGGTTCATTTTCCACACGCTGTTCGATCCGTCCATTACAAACACGGGGCAGTTAAAACTATTGGCCAGTTGGTAAATGTGTACACGTGCATTTTTGGCAAGTATAATTACATCAACCGGGGTTTTAGTGGTTTGCGTAAACTTAAACGGCCGGTTAACCACCAACACCTTTTTTGTATTGAAAAAATAAAAGGGCGTGGCAAGTGCCAGGTGATTGATGGGGTTGGGTTGGAGGCGTTTAAGTACCCTGCCCGGCTTAAGGTGAAAGTTTTGAAGAAAATCGTTGGTAAACAATGAACTGTCGCCCGCAAACTGGTAGCTGCGGCCATGTATAAAATCAATGGCAGTGTATTGAGGTATGTTATATACTATCATTTGTTCGCGGTGGGTAGTTTTATAAAAATCAGCCGATCGCAGACCTACAAAAAGCAGGGTGAAAGCCAGGCCCATATAAACACCTGCTTTTTTATTTAGCATCAACCACCAGCTAAAACCAATAATGGCCCCAAACATTACCACGGTTTGCAGTACCGAAATTTGAATGCCTTCCCAAACCGAAAATGGAAGTGCATTTACTTTTTCAATAAAAGTGTTCATGCACCAAAGCAGGCCGCCGGTTATTTTACCAATTAGTAATGCCAGCGGCGGGTACAGGCTGCCAACTATAACCAGTGCCAGTTCGCAGTATAGTATTAGGCTCGATAATGGTACCACCACAAAATTGGTTAACAAAAACAGGTTGGGAAACTGGTGAAAGTGATAACAAACAATGGGTATGGTAAGCACCTGTGCCGATAGGGTTACCGAGGTAAGGTTCCATACGCCACTCAACAATTTGTTTTGCAGGTAAAACCAGTTGTTAATGGGTTTCATAAAAAGTACAATACTTAGCACGGCTGCATACGAAAGTTGAAAGCCCACATCCCACAAAGCAAAAGGGTTAACACATAAAATAGTAAATGCAGATGCTGCCAGGGTGTTGTAAATACTAACCTTACGCCGCATCATTTCGCCCACCAATAAAAAGGTAAACATAATGGCCGAGCGTAAAATAGAAGGGGCAGCGCCGGCCAACAGGCTAAACAGCCAAAGAACACTAAGTACTACAACAAACTTAATCCATTGTATGCCGGGACGCTTTTTTACCAGGCCAAAAAGCAAAATTAATGTACCGTATATCATACCAAGGTGCAGGCCCGATATGGCTATAATATGTACTACGCCGGTATTGCTGTAGGCTTGCACCAGGTTTTTATCAAGGTCGTCGCGGTAGCCAATTAATAATGCCTCGGCTACGCCCTGTTGTTTTGGGTCAGCAATGTTGGTGCGTATTATGCCCAGCACTGCCGCCCGCAATGTAAACAGCCACCTGTTAAAAGCAGTGCCACCATTAATGCCAACCACCCGGTATTCGGTGGCTTTTAAAAAACTTTGAAAATGAATATTGTGAAAGGCGCTGTATCGCTGGTAGTTAAAACTGCCGGGGTTACCCGGGTTTACAATGGGCTGTAATGGTTTGCTAAATATTATTTGCCATCCGTATTGAAGCGCTGGTTTTACAAGACTATCTTTTTTAAAATATAAGAGAATATTGCCTTTTACCGGTATCCAACGGTTGCTATCACGTACGGCCGTTACCTGCACAAGGGCTTTGTACGACTTTGCTTTTGTAACCAATGGCTCGCTAATGGTGGCTAGTACTACACTGCTATCGGTATAATTATGCCCTACCCAGCTACTATTATTGCGCAGGTTATTTTGAAAGGTAACATAACAGCCAAGTAAAAACAGTAAGGCCATTATAGACATACCCTGCAGCCAGCGCCACTTGTATCGCCTGGGCAGAGAGGTAAAATTTATTACAAAAAAAATTAATACCCCAACTGCTGCCGCACAAACAATAGTAGGTAGCGCAAAACCCACATACCACTGTAGTAATATGCCACCAATAAAAGGCATCAGCAGCCTGAACAGTGGAACTTGCCTGTAAAAAGGAGTGCCATATTTTGCCATTGCTAAATGTAGCAAGTAGGCAATTGATAATCAAGTGCATTGGGGTATTTTTTTTAATTAAAAAGGTGGCGTACCGAAATTTTAGGCCTTAAATGTCGAAATACACAAGCCGCGGGTAAAGCCTCCGGACCAGGTAACCATCCATTTTATAAGCCTTTGCAGGGCCACATATTACTATCGGTCACATTCCGCGCTTTCGGCAACACGATTATCTAAAATACCCTCGTTAAGACTTGTTAGTTTGTTTGCGAGACGGAATTATTTGCTACAGAGTATACATGAAGTTATCTCGCCCCTACAGGGCTTTTTAATCCCGCGGTGCCTTTTAGTCCGGGGGCTGCACCCCCGGCTTGTGTATATCGGCCTTTCAGGCCTTTTTTGATGGTGTTGCTAAATTTTTAGTAGAATGTCAACAAAGATGTTTTGTCCTTACAGGGCTGCATTATCCCTTTTGGATATAATCCCTGGGCTGCACCCCCGGCTGGTGTATTTCGGCCTTCGGGCATTTTTTAAAGGAGCTGCTAAATTTTTAGTAGAATGTCAACAAAGATGTTTCGCCCGTAAGGGGCTGCATTATCCCGTTGGACTACAGTCCCTTAGCTGCTCCCAAGGCTATGATATTTTGGCCTTTCAGCTCTTTTTTTTGGTGGGTACCCAATTGCAGCCCCAATAAAAAAGGCTGTTTTACCCTTGCTATGAGTGACCTCTATGATTTATTGAGGCAGGCTACAAGTATATTCGTAACAAATACAAATGCTGCACAAAACCACAAGGTAAGACCGGGAAAACTTAATAAATAATTCAGAAAGGAGTACATGTTTATAGATTGCGTTATTTCCATGTTGTTCAACCCCCGAAGGGATCTCAACCATGCCGAGCTCATGATTTCTATAAATATTTAATGCCTTTGGCATCAGTATTTGTCCCAGGTTTTAAATCATGAAAGGAGTAATGTTTATTGCCATCGATATTTTCATGTTGTTGGATACCGAAGAAGAATAAAATTGAGTATAGGAATTATTTTGGGGATGGCATTGGATGATCTATTTATTCTATAATCTCCCGATTACGAAGTTTCATTATTTCCTGTGTGTTGTAAACACTTCTAAAACGATTTGCCTTTAATCCTTCGTAAAGCGGTTTGTCTCCTGTCCACAGTATTCACTTTAAATATTTGGTGAGTGCAATAAAATCAATGTCGTCGATATCTATATCTGAAACCAATATTTCCGCCTTTTCGCAATCGCTTTGCGGTATAAGTTCTTCATTTATAAAGTTTAGTTTTGTTATCATCTTTTCGTAGGCAGTCAGCAATTCAGCGTCCCGTCAGTTTTGAGATTTTTAGAAGCTTGTTCCAATGCTTGCGAATTTCAAAACGCATGTATTGATTACTATAAAAGCTAAATATGATTTCGGAGTTAGAAATCAGGTCACCAATGGTCCCCTGTGAATTAAGTAAGCAAGAGAAAATAATGTTGGTGTCAACGATTGTTTTCTTCATTTAATAAAACGTTTACGGTTCTTATTCCACCAACCCTTTTTTACGTCGCTTGCAAGCTTGTCAACCTGCTCCTGGGTCGCCTTAGCGTGAGAAGTTGCTTTTTTATAAACGAGATAATCTACCCGTTGCTGAAGTCCGGTCGTGTCCACCGAAGCAGGTAAACGAATAATTACCTCACCCGATATTCTTTATATAAGCATGACACTTTATTTAATGGTAAAATTAAACGAAATGACCTAAATAATCGAGGTCGAACCCTTAACGAGCACTGTGGCTTGCCTTAATTAAATTTTTGCCCAATATACCATTTCCTCTTCTGATGAATAAGGTAACTACAGTAAAAGTGAGTGACACAACCGGATTTGAATAAAGGGCAAATGCTAGTCCCAAAACACCCCCTACGCCAACGTATAACTCATACTCCCATCTTTCTCATCCTTTAATGTTATACCTACCGATAGTAGCTGGTTGCGTATGTTATCGCTGGTTACATAATCTTTGCTGGCTTTGGCTTTTTTGCGCATTTGTATCAATACCTGCAATACGCCGTTTAGTTTGGAATGGTCGCCCGGTAGCTCGCTTTTTAAACCAAAAACATCTTCTACAAAAATTTTCATTTTTTGCTGTAGCAGGGTAAAGGTTTTTATGGGCAGGGCCGCAATGGCAATGTGTTTGTCTTTAAACGAATTAATAACCGGCACCAGCTCAAACATATTGGCCAACACCTTGGCGGTGTTCAGGTCGTCATCCATAAACTGGTCCATTTCGTGCAACAGGGTTATTACCTTTTGGTTCAGCTCAACATCCACTTCGTTGGCATCGAACGTTAGGGCGGACGGTTCAAAAGCCTGCAATGCTTCGTACGCTTCCCACAGGCGTTTTAACCCACGCCCGGCAGCCAGCAGGGCCTCGTTACTAAAATCGAGCGTGCTGCGGTATTGGGTTTGTAAAATAAAAAACCTGATGGTCATAGGGCTAAAGCCCTGTGTAAGCAGGGCATGGTTGCCGCTAAACAACTCGCTAAGTTTAATAACGTTGTTATAGCTTTTGCCCATTTTTTTACCGTTAATGGTAATCATATTGTTGTGCAGCCAATATTTTGCAGGCGTTACCTGGTTGCAAACGGTGCTCTGTGCAATTTCGCACTCGTGGTGCGGAAACTGTAGGTCCATGCCGCCGCCATGTATATCAAACTGGTGACCAAGGTATTTGGTACTCATGGCCGAGCACTCTATATGCCAACCGGGAAAACCCTCGCCCCAGGGGCTCTTCCACCGCATAATGTGCTCGGGCGGTGCGTTTTTCCAAAGGGCAAAATCGGCCTTGTTGCGTTTTTCGTGTTGGTTTTCAAGGTCGCGGGTGGTGTCCACCTGGTCTTCTAACACGCGGCCGCTAAGCATGCCGTATGGCAGGCCCAGCGTTGAAAAGTGGTTGTTGTATTTTTCTACATCAAAATAAACGCTGCCGTTGGCTATGTAGGCGTACCCATCTTCAATAATCTTTTCAATCATCACTATTTGCTCAACAATATGGCCGGTAGCAGTGGGCTCTATGCTTGGCTCAAGGTTGTTAAACTGGTGCATGGCCCAGCGAAAAAGGTTGGTATACTTTTGCACCAGTTCCATTGGCTCCAGTTTTTCCAACACGGCTTTTTTGCTAATCTTATCTTCGGCTTCGCGGCCCTCTTCTTCAAAATGGCCGGCATCGGTAATGTTGCGTACATAGCGCACTTTGTAACCCAGGTATTGCAGGTACCTGAATAAAATATCGAAGGTTATAAAAGGCCGTGCATGGCCAAGATGGCTTTCGCCGCTTACGGTAGGGCCGCACACATACATACCAACCCTGCCAGCAGTAAGCGATGTAAAAATTTCTTTTTGGCGTGTAAGCGAATTATAAACGGTTAATTGAGACATAATTAAGTGGTGAGGTTGCTGAAAAAAATACCGGGAGTGCCAACAAAGGGGTTAACAGCAACAACAAAAACGAAAGTAGACATCCACCATGGTAAAATTTGAAGGGTAAAGATACAAGGTTGATGAGGTAAAATAGCAGCAGGCCAACAAGGTGCCGGTTAAAAAAGCGGGTTGGTTACAATGGCTTTTTTAAACTAATATCGGTTACCAGCATCAGGTGGTCGCTCAGGCCTTCGTCTACCATATCAAACTGGTGAATGAAAAAATTGGTATCGGGCAACACATAATCAATACGTAGGGTGGGTGCAAGGCCCAAATAAGTGCTGCCAATGCCCAGCGAGGTAGCCAAAAATGCATCTTGCCACTCGGCCCTTATCTGAAAGTAGGTGAAGCTGTTGGGCACGTCGTTAAAATCGCCACAAATAAGCGATGGGTATGGCGAGGCATTTAGTGCATTGCGTACTATAGTGGTTTGCACGCCGCGCCGGGTAAAAGCCCGCTTCATTTTTTGCGCAAGGCTTAGGCTGGCGTTGAGGGATTGTTCTTCGGTTCGTTTAATGGTTTCCATGCGTTCATAATCCTGTTGGGTAAACCTGAACGATTGAAGGTGGGTGGTAAATATTCGTATAGTATCGGCTTTTACAACTATGTCAGCATAAATAAGGCTTTCGCCCAGGTTGCCCGGATATTGGTATTTGCCGCTATCAACGATAGGGTACCTTGAAAAAATAATACTGCCTGCTTCATAGCCCGACGACTTTCGTTCAAAGTCGCGTGAAAAAAAGTAGTAAGGAAAATCTTTTTTAAAAAGATTGATGTTGTTTTGGGCTGTTGAATGATTAAATTCCTGCAGGCAAATAATGTCGGGTTTTTCCTGCAAAATAACCTCGGCTGCCGATACGCGGTCGGCCCGCTTTTTATAGCCTTGCTGGCTTAGCCCTTTAAAGCTTCGAATGTTCCAATCCACTAATCGCAGGTGGTTAATCTGTTTTTTTTGAACAAAGGTTTGGTTTTTATTGAAGGCAAACAGAACGCTTATTTGCTTGTAGCCCACAAGTAAAACTACCAGCGACAATAACGAAAAAAAAGGTTTAAAAACCAACCAAAAAAATACAAACAACAAAAGCAGTATTACCAGGTAGGGGGTTAACAGGCCCAAAAAACCGGTAAACCACCATGCCTGGGTATTTAAGTATGGTACAAGACACGAAAACAGAAAAATAACAGCAATAATACAGTTTAAGATGAAAAAAAAACGCCTGAACAAATTCCTGATTACTTTAACTGGCATGCGGTAAATATAATTGATTTAGATAGGTGGCAGCCGCTGGTAGCTATTGGTCTATTTGAAGGTCGGCTACCACGGGGTAATGGTCAGAAAGTGACAGGCGTGGCGAATAATATTGCCTGGTAATAATGTTTTTGGAAGTAAAAATGTAGTCGATGCGCAGGGTTGGCGATAAGGAAGAATACGTAGCACCCAGGCCGGTACCTTTTTGTAGAAACGCGTCTTTTAAATTTTGGCTGATGGTTTGGTAAGTGTACGAGGTGGGAACGGCATTTAAATCGGCGGAAAATACTACAGGTTGGGAAATACTACCTATAAATTTTTGTACCAGAGCTGCCTGTCGGGCATGCAAACGGTCGTAAAAGGCAAGCTTGGTGTAAACGGGTGCATCCCTGATAAACAAACTATCCTTGCGGGGAAAATCGGTTGGATAACGCTGTACTGGAAACAAAAACAGAGATGATAGGTGGGTGGTGGCCACCCGCACATTTTTTCCATGAAAAAGTATATTGCCGTGGATAACATATTCGGGTTGGGCCAAATTTTCGTACAAAATTTTAAAAGTATCGGTAAGCGGAAATTTTGAAAAAATGGCACAGCCAAATACAACAGATCCAAACGATAAATTGAGCGTAATATCGTTAGAGGTATAATAATATTTAAAGCCAAGGCTATCGGACAAGGTATGGATGTTTGAATAAATGGCAGCGTTGTCATACTCTACAAACTCCTGTAACAGCAACACATCGGCATTTTGTTGTTTTAAAAAATTAATCATCTTTCGTCGTACACTAAATTCTTCAGCATACCGGGCATTATTGTCAAAACTTCTTACATTCCAACTTATTACCCTTAGTGCCGCGGGGTTTTTTGAAAGCTGGTATTTTTTAGGCAGGTTAAAAGCAAGGCTGGTGGAAAAATTTTTGTACCCCGGCAATAACGCAATAAACAGTAGGGCTGCAACTTTTTTATTTACAAAAAACCAGGCTACAGCCAACAGTAAGGTAGCAACTGCCAACGGAATAAAACCTAAGGCAAAAAATGACATCAGCTTACTTTTTGCAGGGGATATGTATTGAGTAAAACAACTGGCAATAAAGGCTGCCATGACAACAATGGGCAAAGCTTTAAAAGCCAGCGAAACAAATTTTTTCATTAATAATACAATAAGTAAAAGCAATAACGTTGACCTAAGCCTGTGGCAAAAAAGCTAAATTACTGCTTAGTTCCATTCAACATCGGTCACTACCGGAAAATGATCGGAAAGGTAAAGCTGAGGCGGAAAGTACTGTAGCACATTAAGTTGTTTGCTGGCAAAAATATAATCTATCCCTAGCGTGGTAAAAAGGCCCGTAAAAGTTCGGCCTGGCCCGATGCCTTTTACCACAAAAAACTCCGTTAAGGTTACGGCAAATGGTTTGGTAGGCATAGCTGGTAGGCACACTATTAAAGTGGCCCCCACTATTAATGGATAAAAGCTTTGGTTTAAAACCTGTTTTATAAATGTTGCCTGCATTGCATGAACGCCGTTGTAATGTTGAAGCTTTTCAATGCGTGATGATTTGAGTAGAAAATCGCCGTCAATCCTTCCAAAAAAAACTTTGTCTTTGGGTGACGATCCTAATTGTAGCGATGCAAGGTGAAACGTGCTGACCCGGCACTTTTTATTGCCAACAATGCAGTGTGCATAAAATAAACTTTTGTTGTAAAGCGACCCGGTCAAAGGTATCCGCCGACAGTTTTTCAAGGGGTATTTTGAAAAAATAGCACTGCGTATCGTGGTTTCTTGTTTGGTATTTAAGGCAATAGGAGGTTTAGAAAGGATGTAATACTTATAGAAAGGCTAATCGCTTAATACCTTTAGGTTACTATAAACATTTGGGTTTAACTGTTTGTCACACTCTTGCATTAAAAGTATGTCTGCATTTATTTTTTGTAAGAAGTTGATATTTCGCGTCGCGATGCATCGGGCGCTTCGGCCCTTTTGTCGCTAGTTCTAAAACGCTCTACTTTCCACGTAGCTGTGCGTATGCTGCTTAAAGGTTTGGTAACTGTAAACTGCCGGGGAAGGCTAATACCAAATGAGGACTGTAAATTTTTGAGACCCAAAAGGCCGACAATGCTTACAAGGGCTACCTTTTTACAAACTAACAGCCAGGTAATTGTTAAGCAAGCCATTAAAGTCATCAAAATAGGAAAACCCAGGGCCAG
>Ga0335397_10010560_pt1 | contig 11410 bp, 12 predicted proteins | sample MAT04_FD_205740 | JGI IMG/M metagenome (GOLD analysis project Ga0335397, IMG submission 205740) | Freshwater microbial communities from Lake Fryxell liftoff mats and glacier meltwater in Antarctica - MAT-04 (spades assembly) (version 2) ...
TATGGCTTACAGCGTACTGCTGCATCTGCTTTCGCAGTAGTTCTTTTTGGTGGTGGGTTATTTGCGATATCTATTGCCCAAGAGGAACAGGAAGAGGTCGAGCCACAGCTACAAGTAGACAAGCAGCTTGCAATTAAGCGGCTAGAACTCGAAGCTAACACTGAACTGCAAAACCTTGAGAACCTTGCACAAACTAGGGTTGAAGTGCATGAGCAGGAATTAAAAGAGTCGGTTGCTGAGATGTTTTTTGAGAGGAATCCAGAGGCGATCGCACAATATCTTCCTAAACCTGAGCCATTACCAGAACCTGCAAAACCTGAGATGGTAGTTGCATCTATTGTTGTGGAACCAGAACCAGAACCGGAACCAGAACCTTTATTTTTTGGGGTAAAACTTCCCGAACCGCCAGCGCTCGGTGTTGAATTTTGGGATTGGCAATGGTTCAATAACCGCGCCGATGATTTACCCCATATTCGCCTGATTGCGCCAACTAATGGGGGTAAGACTACGCTTTGTGATTGGCTCGTTGATGTCGTTCCGGCGGATGAGCGTATAGTTGTTACCGTAAAGCGTAAACCTCACCAATGGGCAGGGTTAGACGTTTACGGCGTACCAGAAAACTATTCACTTATCCGTGAGAAATTAGAAGGTTTGCAAGATGAGCGAATCGAGCGTACACGGCTAATGGAGAAAGGGGTTTATCGGGGGAGACTAAGCGGAATCATAGATGAGTGGAAAGCGATCGCACGCAACATCAAAGCTATCCGTGACCCTGAAACTAAACTAATTACTAACCCCAGTGCTAAGGAAATCATGGGGGAACAGCTAACACTTTCCCGTGAATCGCTGATTAGAATCTTTGCTATGGCTCAAGGTCGCCAAGTAATCACCTGGGGGCTTGAAGGGGAGAGCGATATCCTGGAATGCTTCTGCACTGTATATCTTGGCTCTTTTGCGGTGGAAGAAGCTGAAACGATGCAGCGCAAGTATGCCAAGGATTCTGAGGAGTTTGCAACTTGGGGTAGGGTAATCGAATTTCTGCGATCGCTTGGTAAACGTGCTTGTTGGATTGAGTGCGAGTTTGGGAAATTTCCTGCGATCGCACCTGATTTATCTGGGTGGAAGCGAGAAATTGAATCAAAAAATTTAACCGAAACTCAGACTGAGCAAGTAGTGGTAACAGAGAATCGCCAAAGTGTTGAAAAAGATATTCCCTCACTCCCTACTCCCTACTCCCCACTTTTTGATGATGTAAGCTCTGATGAGTTATTACGTCAAAATCTTGATCGCATCCTGATTACTTTAGAGCAAAGCTTGGTTCAGTCTTCTAGTTCTAAAGATGACAATTTAGAGGGTATTCATCCTCAATTAGAAGAAATAGAAAAACAGCCTGAATCGGTTTTACCAGAACCTACAGAGCAGGTATTACAACAGAATTCTGCACCTGTACCAGACGAAAAACGGTATACGCCATTGCAGCTTACTAAGGCTGAAATCATAGCCACAGTAAGCAAGATGCAGTCTGAGGGTATGAGCCAAACCAAAATAGTTGAGCAGCTATGGCAAGTGAAGAAAAGCCGCAGTGGGTGGAGTGCTGCGTATAGAGAATTTAGGAGTTTAGGATTTTAATGTTTCCACAATATAGTAATTTTTATCAACCTAGAAATGACCATGAACCAGGATTTGTATATCTGCTAATTGCTAAAGGCTATCACGGTATTATCCCTGGTTTGTTGCTGAAGCGATGCAAGATTGGGCTGTCTCGTAATCCCGAAGCAAGAGTAAAACAGATAGCTAGCTTTGAAGGTTCCCAACCGCCTTGTGATATTGCAATTTTGGAAACTATCTATGTGCAAGATATGAAGAATGTAGAGGGGAAGTTGCACAAAAAGTTTAAATCGTCCAGTGTCAAGCTGAAAAAGTCCCGCGAGTGGTTTGACTTATGGGTGTGGCAAATTTGGTTAATCTATTTTTGGATGAAAGTTTATCAAGTTAAAAATTAGCAGATGTTGGGAATTATAAGTATAAAATCATCAAAATAAATGAATACACTTGATTTATCAAAATTCTTATACTGCCGTAATTGTGAGCTAATTTTTTCTAAGTTGGATAACCATTTTTTGGTAAATGATTAATCATGAAGCGATGCCTACGGGGGGCTGCGCCTACGCCCCTTATCCTCTAAGAAAACTCAGGAGCGATCGCTCTTTTCCTCGCTTGTATCTTGGGATCAAAAAGCCCGAAGCTAGCATCAGCTATTGTCCACGCTCGTGCTTCATACTTGCAGGCGATCGCACTTCCGAAAAAGAATGGTACTATCTATCTCAGCATTCTGTCTAGGATAATTAAGAGTGAAAAACACAAAGCTAGAAAAGAAAAGTTTGTTCACAGTAATAGATGATGCCGAAGCGATAAAAATAACAGGCAGTCTAAAGAGTGTTGAAATTGAAATTAAATGTCGATTTGATGCAAAGCCTATATTTGATGCAAAGCCGTTTCCAAAAAAAGGTGTACTCACCGATGTTATACCTTCGACGATAGCCTAAATACTCATTCATCACTCTATCAGGGTGCAAGGAAAGTGAGCTTTTATTTGTATTGGGTTGGGAATTGAGTATCAGTTTCAAAAAGGGGCTTGTCAACACTTACCTACCACAAAGATAACTGCCCTGGCGAAACATTTGATTTCCCACCTCTATGGTATAAAAGGTGACACGCGCTACACAGAGCTATCAGGTTGCCTCTGTGGTTATTTGCTGGATTTCTGTCCCAGTGGTGAACCTGTAGGGTGTACACTCTGCGTTTTGAGCGTGTTAGATGTGATGTTTTTTCACCAGGGGCAATGCAGTGTAACCCGCATTTTTGACAACGCCACTGGGCTTGTTGCTTAACTGAAGTGGCAATTTCTGACCAATTATCTGGGTACAGAGAATAGGTGAACGTCATCTTCAAGCAAGGTAAGGTTATGGGGATTTTAGGATTTTAATACAAAAGAGCAATGCGATCGCGCTTCTGGCACAATATGCAAGCTAACTCCCAAAGCCATAAATATCTTTTAATACAGCTTCTAGCCCCACATTTAAATCTTGCAGTGCTGCATCCAAACTTTCATAACTTTCTTTTCCTTGCCAAAACATTCCACCAGAATCGATTGCGCGGATAAAAGAGGTCATAACCAATTTCAATCCAGCCTTCATGCTCATCTACCCAATAAGCAATATTTGGGTAGGTTTTTTCAAATGAAGCTTTCATATTTTCCTCCAGAACTAATCACCCCATCACTCATCATCATCGTGCAAATACAACCCACTGCTATCAGTCGGTCTGGCGTGCAGATACATTTCCGTGATGGCAACTGAACTATGCCCCAGCGTTTTTTGCAACAAGTGTATGGGCGCTCCCCTATCTAAACTATGGGATGCGTGGCTATGTCTAAGCCAGTGGGGGCTAACATTCCCCTCAATAAGAGCGCGGTTTGCAGCATTTTTTACAATATGAAATACCATACTGCGACACAGATGACCACCCTTAGCTGAAACAAACACTGGGTCATCGTGTAAGGCGTAATTCTTTAACTGTTGTATCTCTCGCCAGATACCCGCACCGACAAGCACGACCCTAGTTTTCTCACCTTTACCAAATACTGTAATTTGACCGCCGTCACCACGGGCTTTGAGGTCACGCCACTTTAAGCCACACAGTTCTGATACGCGCAGCCCTGCAAAGTAAAGTAAACGAACGATACTGCGATCGCGTTCATTTGTAGTGGAATTTATCAGTAATTGTACTTCTTCTTGAGTAAGAATTCGTTCTGCCAATCTGTTTTTCGCCTTGGGTGACTTAACCAGTATTCCCAAATTAGCCGATATCACCCCAAGCTGTTTAGCAAAGGAAAATAGACTCTTTATCGCTCCCACTGCTACCCGCTTGCTGTTGTCAGAACTACTTAGTGTCATCACCCACAACTGAAAGTCCATAAGGGTGCAATCTGCTACGGGCTTGTTGACATGAGAAAAAAACCGCTCGGCATAGCGACGGTAGCCGTCAACGGTGTTAGCACTTTTACCGTGCAGCCACAGGTCGATAAGTTCGGTGTTAGTGAGGGTGGGAGTATTCAACATTGCTTATTCTTATGTTGAATGCTTTCTAATTATTCCCTACTGTGGGGACAGTGGCAGTTATTTTACTGGATGGTAAAGTTCATCTTTTGCATTCCATTCCCAACCTATGCCTCTGGGGTCACGATTACGAGTCCAACTGATAAATTCTTTGGTAGTGAGTTTTTCTCGCTCAGTTGCGAGGCTCGACGGACTTAAACCTAGTCGCGGTGCTAGGTTTTCATCCGGCAATGCAAGGAGTTCAACTTGGGGCTGCTGGTATGGGTGCGCTTGTCTTCTTTGTTTGGGTTGACTGTTGTATCTGTTTGATGAAATAGCCCGTTCAATGAGTTCCAGCTTTTTGGTAATCATCTCTAGTTTGGTTTCTAGCTTCTCCTCCAACTGCAAAACTGATTTACTGCTTGGGGTAACATCGATATCAATATTGCTATCAAACTTGGATATCAATTCTTCTAAGCCTTGCAGCAAGGCAATTGTATGACCTTGACGATGCAGCCGCGATAGTTCTTTGACTGCTGGAATCAAGGCAGTAGGAACGCGAATCATTTCGCTTGGTGGGGTCTTGTCGTCAGCCATTTGATATCAATTTTGATAGCAGTGAACTGATTGTAAAGTGAAAAGCGATAAGGAGCGTAGTTTACCGCCGCAGGCATCGCTATTTTCAAGCGTTCGCGTTCAGCGTCTCGTAGAGAGGAAACTTGAGCTTTAGGGGGGAGCGCGGAGGCGTTAGCGGAGCTGATCGTAGATATCGCCTCATAAATGCAAATGACTTATGGCTGCACTAAAGACAAGATGATGCCAACCAGCGAACCCAAAAGTAACACCATACTGCTGAAAGAACTAATGCCAAAGCCAATCATTCGCTTTTGGGCCGCCTGATAGTATCCCCAAGCGTAGGCAATTCGACCCACAAGCCAGATAGCACCAAGAAGCGGCCCCCACAATGGGCTGACGTAGAAAGAAAATAACCATAAAGCAGGCAGGAAGAAAACCATTTGCTCTAGGGTATTTTGCTGAACGCGCAGCGCTCGTTCAAAGTCGGCATCTCCTGTCATTTGAGGAGGTGGTACTTTATACTTAGCTCTGGCTCGACCAACATTAATTGTGATGACCAGGTAGAGCAGCAGTGTCAAAGCAGTTATGAGACTAGTCCAAGGCGACATATTTTCCATCCTCGCGTACCAAAAAAGTATAGTGCTTTAGTTTCATAATTGAGCGTAGTTTACCGCACAACGACCGGCTCACAACGACCGGCTCAGTGCAACGCAGTGACCACCGCAGGCATCGCCTCTTCAATTTCAAGCGAGGAAAGTAGGATGGCAGCAAGCTACGCTCTTATAGTCAAAATCTGGACATCCCCTCAAAAATGGTGATGATTAATTTAATCTGCAATCTTTTTCTAAAATTTATGCGCTTAATCAATCATTTTCAGGCTTTGGTTGTTGCCACTGGGCTAATTGCTCTGTTGGGATGTTCGCCAGCACCAAGCCAGCCACCAACATTAACTCAGTCGCCAACACCGACAACAGAAAAACCATTACAGCTAACGCCGATTGTACCTACTAAATCCTCAATAAGCCCTCACCTGCTTTTGGGAAATCCCAGCAGTGCAACTCCCACAAAGCTTACACCTGATAATTACCTCATGGCAAAAAACCAGTATGCACTCTCCTATAACCAAAGCAAAGGGACTGCTAACTGGGTAGCTTGGCAGTTAAATAAGTCATGGCTGGGTGATGCAGAACGCCAAAATAACTTCCGCCCTGATAATACTTTGCCTGCGGGTTGGACGCGAATAACTCCCAGTGCTTACACAGGCTCAGGTTACGACCGAGGCCATATTGCACCATCGGGCGATCGCACCAAAACGGTAGAGGATAACACCGCCACCTTTTTGATGAGCAACATGATGCCCCAGACACCGGATAATAATAGAAATACGTGGGGAAACTTGGAAGACTATTGTCGAGGACTGGTAAACCTTGGAAAAGAACTTTACATTGTTGCAGGGCCTTTTGGCAGTCAAGGCGAACCCCTAAAAGGTAAAGTGACGGTTCCCCAATCAACTTGGAAAGTTGTTGTTGTATTAGATAGCCCTGGCTCTGGACTTAATGGTATTACTGCTAATACTCGCGTCATTGCAGTTAACATACCCAACCAAGAAGAATTAAATAATGATTGGAGAGCTTACAAAGTCAGTGTTGACCAACTCGAAAATTTGACAGGCTATGATTTTATTTCTAATATTTCACCAAATATTCAGGAAGTTATTGAAAGTAAGGTAGATTCGTAAACAACTCAAGTTTCAATAACCTTAGTAGAAATACCCGCTAAATTTCCAGTTGGGGTTTGACCAACAATATAAGCATCAACCTCTTTGTTACCGAGGCGATATACTTGCAAATTGTTTAGGTTTTCTTTAAGTGTCTGCACAAGAGTTTGAAATCGTTTGACAGTTACTTTCTCTTCTTCCTCATGCCAATCTTCTTCTGTCGTTGCTACACTAAAAAAATCGTCAACCCCCTCGACTTGAACGGGTGTATCTTGAGGATGATTTGTCAGTTTTAAGACTTTTTCAGGCGTTGCAGGTGCAATATCTGACCACAAGAAAACTTCAAAAGGGTACTCAGACTCACTCATCATGAGTAAACCATCAGCTGCTGTACGAAGTTGGTCTAGGATTTCTGAATTGGTTTTAGCCATAAGCACTTAATAGAGCGATCGCCTATCATCAGCATTTTCTTAGAGGAAACTTGCACCTCACTCTTGTATCATCCCAAAAGCTGAAGTTGCTGCTAACTTGCCCTACACAGTATCATCCATCCAACCACACTCACAATCCCAATGCACCCGCGCTGACCAGTCCCGGTCAAACTCATACCCGCACCTGGGGCATCTACCTGTAAACATAGGATGCCAGTCAATTAGTTCTAGCTGCTGCTGTTGCGTCAATCGCTGTTGTGGTTGCAGTATTAATTCACCGTTGTAGTAGCTTGCGCCTTCCGGCTTCCACAGTTCTGCTGGTTCGGCGTTGGGGTCTTCTCGAAAGTCTAGGCAACTATTCCCCTGTGGCCCTGCTGGGTGAACGGCACAGACGAGGTGAGGATTGTGTGAGTAGAGGAGGCAGCGATGGCACTGGTGGATTTTCATAGTACCAGTGTACTGCTTTGAAGCAAGCGATCACTCATCAAGTGTGCAACTTTTCCTCTAAGAATTTATGAAAGGCGATCGCTGTTGGGAATATTTCATAACATTACTTTAGAGGCAGTAGTCAAAGCGTTGGATGAGTTTATAGCGGAGTTAGAGGCATGAGTAATAGGGGCAATGGTAGAGAAAGTGTGCAATTTTCATTGTTTCATCGTTTGCCGCTACGACGATTTTTGCTCTTGGGTTTAGGTTTGGGTTTGCTTCTAGAATACCCTTTGACAGTTATCGTTCTTTTGTGGGAACGAACAGGTGTAGTTTTTTCCTCTTCTTTCTTCTTAGTTATAAACCAAATTATTCCAGCAATAATTAAAACGATTATCAATGGGATAAGATTAGGTGGGTTCATTTTTTATATTAGATAAATAAAATATTATCAAACGTCAAATTGTTTTAGTTGGCTTGATTTCTACCGAACATTGATTTAACAACAAACTAATCGAAAACCAAGGTAATTTCCTTGTTCATCAATTCGAGCTTTTTTGCGAGATGCGGAACGGCAATTTACTGGAATATCAGCCCAAGAACCTCCTCTAATTACACGAAGTTGGTTGTCTCTATTGTTGATCCATGCTTTACCATCATTGGGCGCTTTCTTGTAGCTATCATGCCAGTGATCCATGCACCATTCCCAAACTAACCCGTGCATATCATATAGCCCTAAGAGATTTGGAAACTTAAAGTTATCAACAGGAGTAGTTTGATTATGAAAAAATTCTCTTGAAGATTTAGTATCTTCACAAGAGTTATAGTTCGCTAATTCAGGAGTAATAATATCTCCAAAGTGGAATAAAGTTGTAGTTCCAGCACGACAGGCATATTCCCATTCAGCTTCACTGGGCAATCGGTAGTCCCGATTTGTCTTTTGGGACAGGCGATCGCAGAATTCAACAGCATCGTTCCAGCAAATTTGTTCTACGGGATAGCTGTCTCCCTTGAATTTAGAACAATCAACTACTAAGGGACGATTAATCTGTGGTAAGCAAGCTACAGCTTTCCATTGTTTTTGAGTAATGGGGTATTTCCCTATAAAGAAGGAATTAACAGATACCAGATGTTGAGGAAATTCTGAGCTACTTGCATTTTTTTCTTCAGATGATCCCATAAAAAAATTTCCATCAGGGATAGCAATCATTTCTAATTCCACTCCCCCACCTAAATCTTCAAGAAAATACTTAGCTTCCTTTCTGTGAGAGTTGATGATTGGTTTTCTTACCAATCCAAATAGTTTAGAAGGCTTAACGACTTCTGCATATTCAAACCGATACTTTTGGAGACTGGGCTTAAACTTAGGTCGTGTTATGACTTCTTTCTCTGGTTCCGCATTTAAATCATATCGTTGATTTTGTAAAGTTTTTTTAGTCTCTTGGGCAGGTTTTACAAAAGCGTTACTAACTTCTTCTGAAGAATAATAATTGGTGATGTGAATATTCTGTGTATTGTTATTACCTTGAATTACTGTGTTATTATCACCTAAAACAGATTGGTTATCATTACCTTGAACAACTCGGTTTTGATTCCCCTGAACTACATTTTCAGGTGTAGAACTATCAGCCTGCTGCGTTGAATTTGCATCAGGCTGTTGTGAATCAGAGTTCTTTGGTGGCATCTGACTCATAAATCAGTTCTACAATCCCAGCAGATGAGAACCAGCCGCCGCACCTAACCAGGTTGCAACTTTCACAATAATTGGCTTGGCTGTTGTCCAGATTTTCTGACCAGCTTCCACGCCCTTGCTCGTTTTATCAAGTGTTTCTGCCACAGATCCCAAACGCTCTAATGCTCGGTTTTTATTTGGTTCTTCTTTGTCCGTTGCTTTCTTAGCAGCACTCAAATCTTCAACTACTTCTTCTTTGGTGTCTGCTGGTAATTCTGCGCCTTGAATTAAAGTTTCAAGTTCTGCCAGTAACTTGACAACATCTTCTTTAGTGAGCGATTCTCCAGTATCTGCACCCACTTGATTTTGTTGTGTTACTTGATTGTTGTCACCCAGGACAGCCTGATTATCGTCTCCTTGCACTGCTCGGTTATTATCGCCTTGCAAATTTCTGATATCGCCGCCAACTGAACCACCAACTGAAAATCCACCGGGGTTGTTAGTCATAAAACCTACCTGTTCTACATTTGAATAAAAGCTGGGATGCTCTAGAGCCGTCATTACCATAGTTTCTAATCTGCGGATTTGATTATCTTTTTCTGCTAAAAGTAATTTAATTTCTCGCTCTGGTAAACCTTTAAGCTGATTATAACTATCAAAATATTCTGCACTTAGTTCAGATTTATCAGCCGTAGCTGCGGTTTTGGCACGAAGTAAAAACTTATCCTGACCTCGTTTCTCCATTGCCACAATCTCTAATTCAGCATCAGGGTGGTTCTCAGCTAATTGCTTAAATGAAATTGCGATCGCCCTTGGGTCAACATCTTGGCTATGGTAGAGGTCAAGGGTGTCAAATATTGGTTTAATGAAATCACCGAACTCCCCATCTGCAAACACTTCTTTATTGTTGTCTGGTTTGCGAAGTGGATCAGGGTTTTCTGTTGTGGGGAGTCGCATATAAACGTATTCACATTTCACCCCGTCAAATTTAGTATCAATGGTGATGCCCCAATCTTCAATGAATGCACCCGTAAGAGTTGCGCCTGTAAAGTCGGTTCCGTCTAATTGGGTTTGTACTAATTTGGCTCTGGATAAATCTGCGTTTTGTAAATTGGCTTCACTTAAATCTGCACCAGTGAAGTTGGCATCGACTAAGTTAACTCTTTGTAAATTCACACCTCGCAGGTCTTGACGAGCAAAGTTCTTGTATTGCCCCTGTCCATGTATCAACCATTGCTGTAGTTGTACATTGCTTAAATAAGTTGTTCCTGGACGTATACAATCAAGTTTTTTCGCTTGATACCAACAGGTATGAGTAAGAATAGCACTTCTAAAATCAGTGCTTTTAAGTACCGCTTGCGTAAAATTAGCATTGGTTAAGTCAGCACCCCGAAAACTTGTGCCTTCTGTACTGGCAAAAGCAATAGTAATCTTCCAAATCCAGCGAAAACGTTTATCCCGATTTAAAGCCAATTGACCAACATAAGAACCCAAAGCTGCCCCAACCATTCCTCCAACGACCCCTCCAAACCATGCTCCACCTTTAACCAATGTTCTAAGTAGTCCATTTCCAATTAATGTTGTAGAGAATGCTTCATTACCTGTTACAGATGAATTCAGAGCCACTGCCAAAACGAAAAGCATGGACATCACCCCAGACACAACTATAGCCCCAATCTTAGCTTCTGGTTCATCTACTGCTGCTGCTGGTGCGCCTACAGCTACCACAGCTAAAACAATAGCTACGGCTGCTACCAATTGTATATTTACAGCTACAGGCCCATAAGTAACATTTAGAACTGTACGGACGAAGCAAATAAAGAAGAATGAAGCTACGAAAACAGTAAATATACGCGGTTTTAAAGAAAGGAAAAAATACGTGGCAAAAGTAATAGCAATACCTGCTGTGAACCCTGATAGTCCTGCTACAAGTAACAATAATATTGAGAAAATAAATATTCCGTAACTTTTCAGTCCAGCTTTTGCACCTGTGAAATTTGCTCCTCTTAAATTAGCACTACTAAAATCAACACCTCTGATATCTGCGCCACTAAAATTTGCCCCCTCAAGGTTTTGACCTTTGAAAGAACAACCTCTAAGATTCTGACCGGAAAAGTCCTGTGGCACGGTTTGCAGCATCTAAATTTGTTTTTGGATACAGATATACCATGAACAATTCCAGAATTTTAACGCTTTAAGTTGATTTTCTATTTCTAATAGAAAAATTCACTCTTAATTGCAAGTCATAAACACCCTCGCTACGACAGGAGCGATCGCCGACTTTGGGCAAGAGGTAGACGAGCAATTGGGGGAATTCACAGCTTCTCTATAGGAACTTAAGCTAGATTACGAAGCGATACGCGATCGCAAAGCAACTACTAAAGTGCGATCGCTGTTTGGCAACTTTTCCTCTAAGAATTCAAGTTCGGCATCACTTAAAAAACTCCGTTCATTAAAGCAATAAATTTTTACTAGAAAAACATAAATTAAG
>Ga0335397_10010561_pt1 | contig 11410 bp, 10 predicted proteins | sample MAT04_FD_205740 | JGI IMG/M metagenome (GOLD analysis project Ga0335397, IMG submission 205740) | Freshwater microbial communities from Lake Fryxell liftoff mats and glacier meltwater in Antarctica - MAT-04 (spades assembly) (version 2) ...
TTGTTGCTGTACAACACTCCAATGCGACCGTTGCGCAGGATCGCCATCAGGTGCTCGTGCACGAGATTGTCACCCCACCCATTGAGCTCGTGACTCGTGGTGGGCGGACCATTCTCGAACTTGAAAAATGATCGATACAGCTCGTGCGTGTTGGGCAGCTGCACCATCGGGCCGAAGATGCGTCGAATCTCTTCAACTATGGATTTGTGAAACGGACCGTCGATATCGTGATTGTGATCGTCAATGAAGAGCAGTCCGCCGCGCTTCACGTACTCCAGCATGACTTCCGATTCCTTTGGCGTAAATCGAACTGGCAGGTGACCCGTGAGATACAGCAACGGCGACCGAAAGACTTCTTCGGAAGACAGCGGGACGATAATGCCCTGTGGCGCTACGGAAATGGTGGTGTAACGCGCAATCGCGTCGATGACGTTGGCCGGCACCAGCGGCCCGGAATCCCAGTCGCCCGATTCGTATTGTGCGGTTGCAAACACAAACGGTGCACTTGATGATGTGGTTGGTCCAAACACGCTCATCACCACCCGCGCCAACTCTTGAGCGAATCCGACTTCGCAACGCTGCCAATCGCCCGACGCGCGCGAATGAGGGCCGCCGTCACATCCCCACCACGGCGCACGACTTCAAGCGCGTCATTCAGTGCCGCTGCGAGCCGAGGTGCATCGGCGAGCGACTCCAATCGCAACAATGCCAGGGAATCGCGACCAGCGTTTGCGTCGCGCGTGAGCAGCAGCGCAGCCGACAGCAAGCGCGATTCGCGTTCGGCCTCTTTGGGCGTCAACGCTTCACGGGCACCACGTGTGTTCACCTGTCCGGTGTCCTTGCCAACCAGCCGCACTTTGGCGAGATCAACGATGACTACGGGCGGTTTGCCTCGTAGGTAGATGCGCTCGGCACTGCGCGCGCGTTCGATAGCCGCGAGCGCCAGTTTCATGTGCGGAATTGCATTCTTCGGCTCGGCAATCTCCAACGCGCTCGCTGCATCCCACATCGCGTTGAACGCTTCGAGCAACGGCTTGTTAATCGCGACGATTGGTGAATCTCCTTCGGCGCCGTCCGTCATCGGCGCGGCTGCGCCTGAGGCGGACATCACGAGCTTGCCCTGCTCCATCGACACGCCGTGATCGTGTCCGTCGTCGGCCGAATGCGAGTGTTCACCGCTGTCCTCGCCTTCGAGCCGCGAAAACACCAGATTGCCGATCGCCTTGCGCAAACGGACTTGATCGCCCGCGAGCTTGCGTGATTCAACTATCACTGTTTCGTGCGAAATCGATTTGACGCGGGCCGCAAGCTTTTCGGCCATGATCAGCAGCATGCGCTGACTCATGAGAGATTTCTGCACTTCGGGTGGCGGCGCCGGCTCAACCGCAACTGAGTCGTATTCGCCGGAGCGGGCCACACGAAACGTGCGAGTTTCACTCGCGCCCATTTCGTGCGCGGCGACCGGATGGCGATCACGCGCAACCGCGCGCATGTGGATGATGTCGCCGGGTACGAGCTTCATGGAGTCAAGCGAGAACACGGCCTGCCATTTGTGCTCGCGATCGCCGTTCAACCGTTGCGCGCCCAGGACGGTGGTTTTTGCGGTGAACCGTTCGCCTTCGCCGGATGTCACGATGAGCTCGAAGTTGACTGTCTGCAGTCCGAGATCGTCGTGCGCCGTTGCACCCAGCGCAATCAATCCTTTTGCATCGCGATACACGCTGTCGCGCACTGGCAGCCCCAGGAGAACGACCGGAATCGAATCCGCGCGGGGCTCGAGCAGCAGCTGACGGCTGGCGCTGCCGAGTACGAAGCGCGTATCCGCGGGAGCTGCGGGCATGTTGAGTCGCGTAGTCCAACCTTTGCCGCTGTGTGTGACGTTCAGTGAGACTGGCGCGACGCTGTCGACGGTTGAACGCACGATTGCAGTGGGTGCTTCACCGTCATCGCCACTGATTTCTATCTGGCTGCCAACCAGCGCCGCAACTTGTCCAGCGTCATTGAGGACCCGTGTTTCGAGCGCACTATACGCAGGAGGAATCACTCGCACGCGCCAGTTGGTGAGCGCTTTTCCGTTTGATTGGTTGTTGGTGGTTCCAGAGTGCGATGAACGAGAGCCATCTGGCGCGCTTTCACCCCCTGCGCGCGCGAGCCGCGCCTGCAGCGGTCCCGCAACGACAAGTAACAGCACCGCCAGCAACACAGGCACGCGTAATTGATGCAGCGCCGATCGATTGAGCGGAGTCGCTATGTCAGGAGTGCCGACCGCGGCTACCAGGCGCTCGCGAGCCCCGTCCGAAATCGTGCCCGACTTCTCGCGTTCAACTTCGGTCAGCGTGACCAGCGCAAACTGAAGCGATGGAACTCGCTCCTCTATCCACAACGCGGCGCGCGACTCTGTGATCACGCCATCTTTCAATTTCGACATCAAAGCTATGAAAAGAAATCCTGTCACAGCCGCGATCTTTGCGCCCACAGAAATTGCCTCAGCCTGGCCGGGCAACCACCATGTCGCCAGCAGGGTGAGCCCAAGCATCGCAAGCCCCCCCGCTCCGAAGCCAAGCAGAAGCGCACGAGCCCACGACACGACACGGAGCCGCCTGCGAACGGCGTCGACCAAATCCACCGGAGTTGGCGCCGCTTTGCTTTTCAATTCCCTTGTCATCGAGTTCACGCGATCTTACGCATGTCGTTCGACTTTGCGCCGATCACGGCGTCAGTGCGATCTTCACGATCGCGCAGAAACCACTCCACGATGAGCAGCGCGATTGCCAGCATCAGCAACAGTGCCGCCCACGGCGTGCGAACCACTGCAGCGCTCTTGAACGCGCTCGCCGGAGCGGCCAATCCCGTGCCGGACAACGCGCGCAGTTCGTTGGCCGACAACAACCGCGTTTCGCGCTCGCCTCCGCATGGCCCCGTCAACGCCATCAGCAACGCGCGTGCGGCTTGCCCCTGCAACAAATCGCTTGATGCCGGCACCGGGATTCCCACGTGTCGCGTGCACGATGTCGCAGTGGGAATTTCGAATGCGGCGACTTCACCATCACTCCACCAGACGAGCGGGCGCCCTTGTGAAAGCATGGCATCAGGAAGGTGGGACACGCGCGCAAATGGAAACACCAAAGCCTCACCGCGAGCGACAACGGCCCCAACGGTCGTTGGGTTGCTCACGGTCCAACCTTCAGGCACGCCGGACGCTGGCCACTCAACTGGAATCGGGGAGACTGACGCCGCGCTCGCTCTGGAGTTCGCCTCCGCCATTGCTGGTGCACTCGTTGCGCCACCGCTCGGTGCTACCCATCCGCGCACTTCCAACGCCGACTGCACGGCGTCACTCGCCTTCCCACCCACGAGCGCCACACTTCGATTGCGTTGCGCAGCTTTGGCGTCAGTGCTGTCAACCACATTGCGCGACGCATGAAAGCGAATCACACCTGGCCACGCAGCCCGCACTGACGGCCCCGCGGCATCTTTCCAATCACGAACAAACGGTGCGACGATCACCAGATCGACCGCGTCAACGTTGCGCTCCTCGCGCACCAGCAAACTCGCTGCACGCGTCGCAGCCAGCACGGCTGCGCTAAACGTGGCAGCTGGCGTCGTTTTTCCCCACACGACTGTCGACATGGTTTCCGGTTTGAACGCTTGCGATTCCGCCGCACTCAGCACGCGTGCGACACTATCCATCACTACAACGCGTGTCGCTGTGTCGGCCGCATACGCACCACGCATTGCCTGGGCGGCGGCGTCGCGAACCGTCTCGATGTTGCCGTCCTGACTGCGCTGAATCACCACAACGCGACCGTGTTTGACACCGGACGCGCGCCAGTACAACCCACTCAGCGCCGCACCAGTCAGCAGCAACGCCATCACGCGCAACAGCAACAGCAACAAATCACTAGGCCGCGCGCTGCGCGACACTGCGCGCACCGAACGCTCTGGTAAAAACCGCATGGTCGGCAACAACAGCACCGGCGGGCGGCGCACTGAGATAAAATGCAGCACGCCCGTGGCCAATGCCGCAAGCACTGCCGCACCAAGAATCCACGGAGCGCCTACCTCAATCATGCCCGGCGATCTCCAACGGGCAGCACTTCGGCATGCACCTCGCCGGCCGCGCCCGACACAATGTGCCGCACCAAACGCGCTGGCGATGCATCTGTTCGCGCTTCGAGATATCCCGCGCCGGTAGCCCTCCACCGACGCGCTGCCTCCGCACGAAACGCATCAAACGTTCGGCGATATTCGGCGCGCGCGCCGCGATGCAACGCCCGCGGCAGCATGTCGGCCGCGTCAGGATCGACCGCCAACCACGCCCCTTCGGGCAATTCCAGTTCCTCGACGGCGACGATGTGTACGCAATCGACTTGCGCGCCGGCGGCGATCAATTGCGAAACGGATTTTAGCGTTTCGTCAAAATCGCCAAGCAAGTCGCTCAACACTACAATGCGGCAGTTGGGCGAGAGCGGCGCAAGCAACGGCGCAATCGCCGAAGCACCAATGCAGCGCGTCTCGTACAGCGCGCGTGAAATTTCGCGAACGGTTCCGCGTCGTGTGCGTGGCGTGAGCCGTGCGCCATTGCCACTCGCAACGATCAAACCGACCGGGTCAGCACCCGCGTGTCCGACCGCGGCCAATCCAATGGCGACACCGCGCAACAAATCCCACTTCGTTGGTCGGCCGTTCGTTTCTTCCAGCGGAAACGCGAGACTCGCGGACGCATCCGCAACAATCCACGTGGGCACCAACGCGCGATCGTCGGTAAGGCGAACAAATGCGCGGTTGCTGCGCGCCAGCAACTTCCAGTCGAGTCGACGTGGATCGTCGCCCTGGCGATACAATCGGTACTCCGTGAACTCGCCCGATGTGCCGCGTTGGCGCGAGCGATGTGCGCCGGGCAGTCCTGCCGCCACTGGTCGCCGCGCGGGCCACCGAACACCGCGCAGCGCGTCGAGCATCGCGCCCATTTCGACGCTCACGACTGTGTTCCCCGCTATGCGCTAAGTGCGCTGGACGGTGCTGGCACCGCCGCCACCAACGCCTGCACGATGCGCTCCGCATCAACACCTTCTGCTTCGGCAGCAAAGTTGAGCAGCACACGATGACGCAACACTGGCAACGCCACGCGCTGAATGTCGCTGGGGGCAACGGCCGCGCGCCCCGCCAACAACGCCGAGGCTTTGGCTCCCAGAACGAGTGCTTGGCCAGCTCGGGGACCAGCACCCCAACGCAGATATTGCTTCACGATTTGCGGCGCGCGGGGATCGGCGGGGCGCGAAGCGCGCACAAGCTGCGCTGCGTATTGCAACACCACATCAGCACACGGCAGTTCACGAACAAGGCGCTGCAGCGCGATCGCTTCGTCGGCGTCAAACACAGGCGCTATTCGCGCACCGCCACGGCCGGTTGTTGCGCGAAGGATTGAGACCTCTTCTGTCTCGCTGGGATATCCTACGCGGATATCAAACAGAAACCGATCGAGCTGCGCTTCGGGCAGCGGATACGTGCCTTCCTGTTCGATTGGATTCTGCGTGGCCAGTACGAAAAACGGTTCGGGCAACCGCATCGTTTGCCCCGCGGCTGTTACCGAGTGCTCCTGCATCGCTTCCAGCAGCGCGGCCTGCGTGCGCGGAGGCGCACGATTGATTTCGTCCGCCAGCACGATGTTGGCAAAGACAGGACCACGCACAAACCGAAACGCGCGTGCACCGTTGGCACCTTCTTCAAGAATTTCTGTGCCGGTGATGTCGCTGGGCACGAGATCGGGCGTGAACTGAATGCGGCGAAAATCCAGGCGCATCGCGTCGGAGATCGACTTGATCATCAGCGTTTTCGCCAAGCCCGGCACGCCCACCAACAGTGCGTGTCCACCGGCGACCATCGCCATCAGAATTTCTTCGACCACGTGATCCTGACCAACAATACGCTTCCCGATTTCGGTGCGCAGTCGCTGCACCGCCGCAATCAGCGCTTCCGGATTCATACGAGAGGCCGATTCCGTGGAGCTCGCCATGGTCATGAACTACCGCACCGCGTGACGCCGGCGAGACATCACCAGCAACGTTGCGCCGTTCTTCACTCCGGCTTCGGCCAACGACAGAAGTTCATTCCGGATTTCGTTGCCGTGCAGTTTGACGACGAATCCGTCCAATGTATCAACGTCCGGCATCAGGACGCCTAGCGCCGCTTGTTTGACATGGCGCACCGGAGTCGATGCGGTCGCCTCAACACGCACGGCATCCCACACCTCGGCGCCGTGCACGCGCAATGTAATCACGTTTGCGCGAGATCCCGCCGCCGACGCGCTGTCGAGCAGCGAAATGGTTTCCGGACGCACACCCAACGTGGTCACAAATGGCGCGCTCACGCGGTCACCTCTTTCACTGCTGTCGCCGCGGACACCGCCGCCACCGCTGGCACCGCTGGCACCGCTAGAACGGTTGCAACGGCAACGGCTGGCGGAAGCGCATCCAGAAATCGCGCCACCTGTTGATCAAACATGTAACTCGACCCACTCACTCGGGTGCCTGCATCAGTCGCCCACGCTGCAATTGCAATTTCTTCGCCACCCAGTCCACGCAGCATCACATGCGTTGGTCCTCGCTTTTCAGGAAACGCCGCGTACACCCCACTTTGGCGCGAGAAAAACTGCACCGCGTGATCGAGCACGGCCGTCGGTGCCAACGAAGTGAACCGCTCCTGCAACTGCCGAGTGGACTGCTGATTCATGGGAATCCGGTAAAAACGTAGGCTTCGATGGAAATCGAAGTTTATCGAAGGCGCTGTGCAAGATAACCAACCAGCTGGCTGGTATTCACGCGGTCCTGCTGCAGTGTGTCGCGATCACGCACGGTCACGCTATCGTCACCCGCACTGTCGCCGTCGACTGTGATGCAGTACGGCGTGCCCACTTCGTCCTGGCGACGGTAGCGCTTTCCGATGGAGCCTGACTCGTCGTAGTCGACTGTGAACGAGCTGCGCAAATCACCGATCACACGTTTGGCAAACTCAGGCTGCCCCTCTTTTTTCGTAAGTGGAAACACACCCACCTTAATGGGCGCGATGGACGGGTGCAGCCCCAGCACGACACGTCCCTCCGTTTCGCCTTCGACTGCTTCTTCGCGATACGCGTTGACCATGGCCGCGAGAGTCACGCGATCGGCACCCACCGACGTTTCGATTACGTACGGGATGTAGCGTTTGTTGTTGAGCTGATCGTAGTACTCAAGTTTCTTGCCCGAGAACTGCTGATGCTGTGTAAGATCGAAGTCGCCTCGGTTGTGAATGCCTTCGATTTCCTGGAACCCAAGCGTTCCGCCAAAATCAAATTCGACGTCGAACGCGGCGCGTGCGTAGTGCGCGAGTTCACTTCCCGCATGCTGATGGAAATTCAAGCGATCACGACTCAACCCGAGGTCGAGATGCCACTGCAGTCGCGCTTCTTTCCACGTTTCGAACCACTCCATATCGGAGCCGGGTTCGACAAAGAACTGCATTTCCATCTGTTCGAATTCACGCGTGCGGAAAATGAAATTGCCGGGCGTGATTTCGTTGCGGAATGCCTTCCCGATTTGTGCGATGCCAAACGGCACCTTCTGGCGCATGCTTTGCTGCACGTTCAGAAAGTTCACGAAAATTCCCTGCGCCGTTTCCGGACGCAGGTACGCGATGCTCGCGGAATCTTCCAGCGGGCCCATCGCCGTCTTGAACATCAGGTTGAACTGACGCGCTTCTGTCAGCTGACACGCATCGTGCTGGCCGGGTTGTTTGCTGGGCTTCTGCGGACACCGCGCATCCTGCAGTTTGTCCGCGCGAAAACGACCTTTGCACGTTTTGCAATCAACGAGGGGATCAACAAACCCGGAAACGTGTCCGCTGGCTTCCCACACCTTCGGATGCATGAGAATCGCGGCATCCAGTCCCTCGATGTCGTCGCGCGACCGCACCATGCTGTTCCACCAGCGATCCTTGATGTTGCGCTTGAGCTCAACGCCCAGTGGGCCGTAATCCCACACGGAACCGGCGCCCCCGTAAATCTCGGAGGACTGAAAAATGAAACCGCGTCGTTTGCAGAGTGAAACGAGCTTGTCCATGACGTCAGGTTGAGCAGCCATCAGAACACGTCGGGTGAAGGGGTTTGCGCGAGCACACTGGCCACAATCTGCTTGCCGTGATCGCGTCCGTTCTCAATAAAAATCTTGTTCGCGTCAAATCCAGACGCGATCACACCGGCGATGTACAAGCCGGTTTGCGACGTTTCAAGCGTCGTCGGCTTGTGCGCAGGAATTCCAGTGACAGCGTCTGACGGAACTCCCGCGGCCGTCAACAACGCCGTCTCCGGTTGATACCCGGTCATCGTGTACACCTGCGTCGCCGGAATGCGACTGTCGCCCTCCGCATCACGCACCACAACGGTTTCGGGCTCAACTGCGGCTACGCGCGTGTTGAAACGCGCGGTGATGGCACCTTCCGCCAAACGTCCCATTATGTCGGGACGCACCCACGGTTTGACGTTTTTGTCGAGTTCTGGACCGAAGTGCACCAGTGTGACCCGAGCTCCGGCCCGATACAGATCAAGCGCGGCATCCACCGCCGAATTGCCCCCACCAACAACGACGACCGGCTCATGCCAGGCAGCGTGCCCCTCCGTGTAGCGAAACACCACGTGCGGCAACAACTCGCCTGGCACGCCGCCCAACCGATTCGGCCGACCGAAATATCCCGTCGCGACCACCACCGCATGCGCGAACGTCGTGCAGCCAATGCCCGCGCGCTTGATCGAGTTCACGCGCCAGCGCGGCATCCGAGTTGCAATGTTCACGTCGTCATCGAGACCGAATCGCACATCGTCGTGCCCCAGCCGCTGCAACGATTCAACGGTTTCGTACTGGCGAACCCTCACGTTGTAAAACGACGCCACGCCGCGATAATACGCGAGGGCCTCGCGCCGAGTGGGTTTGTCGGTGGGCACGATGAATGGGATATCGCCAATCGACAAACGCTCGGCCGTGCTGAAAAAATTCATGTAGGCCGGGTACGACGCGAGCCCGTTCACGATTGATCCGCGATCAAAACACACGGCACTCAAGCCCGCGCGTTCGGCAGCGATGGCCGCCGCCAGTCCGCACGGCCCAGCACCGACAATCGCGAGATCAACCGTTTCGATCACCCTACTCGGCCCCGTGCACACCGATAATCTGATCGCGACGTGTACCAACGCTCACGAACGAAATGGGCGTTTCGCACAACGACTCAATGCGATCGAGATACGCGCGTGCCTTCTCCGGCAAGTCGCTCAATGCGCGTGCGTGCGATGTGGGCTCCATCCAACCATCAAACCACTCGTACACCGGCTCGGCACGCTCCAACAGCGAGAGATCGGCCGGGAATTCCGTGTGCGTCTCGCCGTCAATGCGGTAGCCCGTGCAGACCGCCAGTTTCTCAAGCGTATCCAGCACGTCGAGTTTCGTGACCGCCAAACCCGTGAGTCCGTTCACGCGCGCCGCGTACCGCACGACGACACCGTCAAACCAGCCACAGCGACGCGCACGGCCGGTTGTTGCACCGAACTCGTTGCCGAGTGTGCGAACGCTTGTTTGCAGCGGCTCTTCGAATTCGGTGGGGAGTGGGCCCGCACCAACACGCGTCGTGTACGCTTTCACCACACCAAGCGCGGCTTGCAGCGACAGTGGCGAAATGCCGACACCCGTCGCGGCGCCACCACTCGTGGTGTTGCTCGACGTGACGTACGGATACGTGCCGTGATCGACGTCCAGCAACGAACCCTGTGCGCCTTCCAGGAGCACGGCCGCGTTGCTCTTGATCGCGCGGTGAATCAACAAACCAACATCATCAGCGACGCCCAGCAGGCGCGGCGCGAGTGCGGCCAGTGTCGCCATCGTGTCATCAACCGACGCGCGCAGTTCGCTGCCCGAGAGTTGCAGACGTGAGTTCGCGTGGGCCACACCGCGCTCAACGCGCTCGCGCAGTTTGTCGGGCCAACGCAGGTCGAGGACACGCACACCGCGACGTGCAATCTTGTCTTCGTAGGCCGGACCAATACCGCGTCCCGTCGTGCCGATTTCCTTACTGGCTGAACTCGCGCGGTCCACCATCTTGTGATACGGCATCACCAGATGCGCGCGCTCGCTCACGTACAAGCGGCCTTCGACATCAATGCCGTCGGTAACGAGTTCGTCGATTTCGGTGAAGAGGGTTTCGGGGTCGAGCACGACGCCGTTGCCAATCGCGCACCGGACGCCCGCGTGCATGATGCCCGACGGAATCTGGTGCAGCACAAACGTCTTGTCGCCAATGTGAACTGTATGACCGGCGTTCGCGCCGCCCTGATAGCGAACCACCCAGTCGGCGCGTTCGGCAAGCACGTCCACCAACTTGCCTTTGCCTTCGTCGCCCCACTGCGCGCCAACTACCACAAGCGTACGCGTTGATGAATCGAACATGCGAATCTCTGGTCGGGCGGCGGTGTCTCGGACGGCAGCGGAACAGCAGATGCAACGCGCTCACGCCGAACAATCCGGAACGGCCCCCCGAGCGGGGGCGCCGACACAGCCGCGCACAAAAAACGGCCCGCGCACGATGCGCGGGCCGTTGATGGAATCTATGCGCAGGGTGCGGGGAAGCAACCAGAAACGCGGTGCAAAACGAAGTAGAAGCCGGGTTCGAGGCGCAGAAGTCCAGCCTTGCGCGCGCCGAGCGCTTCCTGGCGACGAATGAATTACCGTTGCCGGTTTCCCTGCCGGCCGCGCGCTCGTTGATTCGCGTCGATGACTACGCCGTGTGCCCAAAAATGCCTGCAGCCAGAATCCACACCATGATCACCACACCAATTCCGGTCTTGAGCGCGGCCGCGACAGCGCGTCCGACCACGGCACCGGTTGCGACTTTGGCCAGGTCGCCGCGCGACTCCTTGGGTACCGTCAATTCTCCAACCAACGCGCCAATGAAAGCGCCCACAAACGCACCGATGACCGAACCAATAACCGGCACTGGAACGCCCATGATTGCGCCAGCAATGCCGCCCAGAATCGAGCCCCATCCCGCGCGTTTGGAACCGCCGTATTTCCGCGTGTAGCGTGAGCCCACGGCGAATTCGAGGACTTCGGCCACGACAACCAGGATTCCACAACCGCCAAGAGTTACCCAGCCGATGCCACCGGCCGGCAAGAGCACGTTGTAAAGCAGCGCTGCTCCCAACATGACCCACAGGCCGGGAAGGCCGAGGGGGACGATGAGGAGCGATGCCAGGAGCACCACGGCCAGCAAAGTGATAGCGACGGCGATGGACACGGAGTTGGGGCGCGGGGATGTTCGGGGCGACAGGCACGAGAGTCAGTCGGCGCACATACAATAGCTCGAACGCAGTGCCCAATACGTTGTCGTTGCG
>Ga0335397_10010563_pt1 | contig 11408 bp, 9 predicted proteins | sample MAT04_FD_205740 | JGI IMG/M metagenome (GOLD analysis project Ga0335397, IMG submission 205740) | Freshwater microbial communities from Lake Fryxell liftoff mats and glacier meltwater in Antarctica - MAT-04 (spades assembly) (version 2) ...
GCGGTCAGGTCCACCAAAAAACCGAAGTTCACGCCATCGAACGGACCAACGGCAAAATCTCCGGTGTCGTCACCAATCGCGGCACCATCAAGACCAGCACAGTGGTGAACGCCACCGCCGGTTATGCCAGCACCATCTGCAAACTGGTCGACCTGCAAATCCCGCTCGAAACCCACCCGCTACAAGCCGCCGTCACCGAACCCCTCAAGCCGTGGCTGCATCACGTCATCGTCTCATCGACGCTGCACGTTTATGTCTCGCAGTCCGATCGCGGCGAACTGGTGCTGGGAGCCGAGGTCGACGACTACAGCAGCTACTCGCTCCGAGGCACGCTCAACTTCACAGAAGGAGCCGCGACCCATTTGCTCGAATTGTTCCCGTTCCTGGCGAACGTGAAAATACTGCGGCAATGGGCCGGCTTGTGCGATATGACGCCCGATTATTCGCCGATCATCAGCGGCGTACCGGACATCCCCGGCTTCTACATGACCGTCGGCTGGGGCACCTACGGCTTCAAAGCCGGCCCCGCCTCCGGCCACTTACTGGCCGAAATGATCGCCACGCAAAAGACGCCCAAGAAACTGGACGCCTTCACGATCACACGCTTCGCCGAGGATAAACTCGTCGGCGAAAAGGCGGCGGCGAGCGTGTCGCATTAACGCAAAGTGCTACGAATAAAGTGCTACGAATTACATGTGATTCTGTGCGAGTCATTCTATCGAGGACGAAATGGCTCCCCGCACTATCCCCAATTTTGGCCACAGTATCGTCATTTCGGCCAACGAGGTTTTCACGCCTCGCAGCGAAGCCGAGGTGTTGGAAATTCTGGGCCGCTGCGGTGGTCGCAAGATCCGCGTGATCGGCCGATTGCATTCGTGGAGTGAGACGCTGCTGACCGAAGATGTCTTGCTCGACATGCGGCAAATGAACGATGTCCGCGTCGAAAAGCGCGACGGGCGAAACTGGGTCACGGTGGGTGCGGGTTGCCAGATCAAGCGGGTGTTGTCGGAACTGGAAAGGTTGGGGGCTGGTACGACGCCTTCGCTGGGTCTGATCACCGAGCAGGCGATTGCCGGAGCGATGGCGACTGGGACGCATGGGTCGGGCAAACACAGTCTGTCGCACTACGCCGATGAGATGCGGATCGCCGTCTACGATCCGGTGACGGGACAACCGACGATCCGCACAATCTGCTCAGGCGATGAACTGAGAGCCGCCAGGTGTTCGCTGGGGGCGATGGGAGTGGTTGTCTCCGTCGGTTTTTGGGCACGGCCGGAGTACCAAGTCGAGGAGTATTTCGAGCGTTACAACCGGTTGGATGATGTGCTAGCGCGGGAGACAGAATTCCCACTGCAGCAGTTCTATCTGATTCCGTGGCTCTGGCAGTTTTTCGGCCAGCATCGCCGGGAGTCGAAGAAACCTCGCAGCGCACTGGCGACGGTGTATCGGTGGTACTTTTACCTCGTGATCGATGTCGGTCTGCATCTGTGTCTCTTGCTGCTGTCGCGCGTCCTGAAAAGTTCGGCGCTGATCAAGTTCTTCTTCCGGCACATTGCTACCAAAGCCGTTATCCGGCGATGGCACGTCGTCGATCGGTCGCAGGACATGCTGATTATGGAACATGAGTTGTTCCGACACATCGAGATTGAAATCTTCGTGACGCAGGACAAGCTGTCGGACGCACTGTCCTTTACGGTGGAAGTCCTCAAGCATTTCGACGGCGACCACTCGGCCATCGCACCGGAGACGCGTCAGCGATTACAAACCGGAGGTCTCCTCGCCGATCTTGATCAATTGTGCGGAGTCTACACGCACCATTACATGATCTGCGTACGGCGCATTCTGCCAGACGACACACTGATCTCAATGGCGAGTGGCAGCGAAACTCCGTGGTATTCACTCAGCTTTGTCAGCTGCGCTCGTCCCCAAGACCGTCGCGGGTTCTTCCTCTTCGCGAATCATCTCTGTAGCGCCATGGCACTCCTCTTCGACGGACGCCCGCATTGGGGAAAATACTGCCCGCTTTCTGATGAGGAAGCAGCTCGGTTGTACCCGCAACTCCCGCGCTTTCGCGAGCTTTGCGATGAGGTTGATTCAGCGGGTAGATTCCGAAATCGATGGCTGAATGATGTGATGTTCGGGTCTCGTCGACGAATGTAGCGGGTGACACAGGTTGCCTCGACCTCATAAGTAATAGCGGACAGGAGCCGCCGCGTGTCGCGGCGGAGTGACATGAATCTCAGCCTGGGCTTAGATTAGCTGGGATTCATTGCGCGAGCAGCTGCAAACCCAAAACTTGATTCTCTGAAGCTTGAATCGATTCTTCAAGAAAATCGGCGAAGCTCCAACGAGATCTCGCGGCTCGTGAAATTACTGCGCGACCGCCAATCGCTATTACGGCCGAAATCGGAACAGCACTCATCAATGTTTCCGCAAGCAAACCAAACCCCAAACCCACCATACTCAACGAAGTATTCGTGATCATGTCTTCATAGGCATCGGAGAAATTCTTAGCCCCCTGATACCAGAGGTATCCGTTGGCGATTGCATGCAATGAGCCTGCGGCTAAAGTGCCTCCGAGCAACTCGTCGAATAAATGCTCCAGCGCGCCGGGACCGACATTATTTAGACCTTGTTCCACAAGATCAGCAGCCGTTGAAGCAGCGAGGGGGACAGTGCGCAGCTTAATATCAATCAATTCAGGAAACCGATCGATGACACGCTGTTTAACTTCATCCGCGATATTTTCAGGAATTGCAAAACTGATCTGCTCAACGGTCTCACCATCCACGCCATCGATCAATGCATTCGCCAGCTTTTCATGAACCTCACGCATCTGCCGAAGAACGTCATTGGGATTCGTATACAATTTGACTTGCACATACTCGTGCGCACCGTCGCTTTGCGTTACTACGACATCCCATCCCTCTTGAGACCCAGACGAAGCCAGACGCGCCGCTGAACCGACATGTCTCTGGAATTCGTTCTCTCCAATCTGTCCTTTCAGTTTGTTGACGAAGCCGATGACTCGTGGATCACGAAACGAAAGGTACTCGCCGTCGCTGTCTCGCATTCTCTCCGCGAGAATCTGCCGCATTTCATGGTAGGAGTTGGCCTTCACTTTCATGAGGCTGCGGAAGGCTTCTCCCAATTGGGGCGGAATTTGGTCCCGGATTCCATCTCCGTGGATCGCATCCCCGATAACTGTGGCGTCGCCAATGAAATCCTGATCCAATCTTGCCAACATCCGATCAATCTCGGCTATGTTCCAGTCAGCTGCGACTGCATCAATCGGCCGTGGATTGCTTCCGTACAGATTACAGAACTCATCTATATCCACAACCAATCTCCATGTTCGCGTAAATGCAATTTATTGCCGAGATATCAATTGATTGACTCTCTCTTCCAGAACGGAAATGCGAACAATAGCTTCCGCGAGTCGCGTCGCCAAGATGTTATTGTAAGAGTCTTGAATTTGAAGCTTCTTTTCAAGCAGTTCAACGAGCCGCTTTCCGGATACTTCGTCGAGCTTCTCGGAAACAACGGATGCAGTTGCTGTGATCGCCTGCCTCGCCCCACTCGCTTCAACGGCGTTGCCTGCGCCAACAATAGTTTGATGGCCATACACTGCGACCTTCGCAACTCCCGATGTGCCTAGCGAAGCAGCCTTTGAAGCAACAGCGCTTCCTGTGTTTGTAACGCGTGACGATGCATCACCGAGCGCCTTCTTTGCCATCCCCCAGAAGGGCTTGCTGTTCACTTCAGGCGGTGCAGTATCGAAAACTGGCGGGACACCGTCGATTGTTGATTCGGTTTCCAAAGAATCAGAAGCGGGTTCGGGAATTGAAGGATCACCATCAGCGGAAACCGAAGTTGGCATAGAGATGCTCCAAGCGCAATTTGTGAGATCGCACTGCGAGATGCGGCTGCCTCACAAATGAAGGTAATGAAGAACGGACTTATCGTCCGCTGAGAGCATGCCAAACGCAAGCGATTTGCAATACCGCCACAGACTTTAAGAAGCGTGCAGCGACATCCGGGCTTTGGACTTCACCACTCCCAGAAAACTACTGACGCGCTCGTAGCCGTCGGCTTCGACCTGCTCTTGTGGGGTGAGCGCGCCGGCGCGGGCCTTTGCGGCCAGTTCCGTCATGCGTTGCCGGTCGGGTTCGGTGAATGTCCAGCGCAGAAATTCGTGAGCCACCTCGGGGGACAGAGTCGATTCTTGCTCGCCGATGACACGCGCCAGAATGGTTGTTTCCGGATCATCAAGAATAGAGGTACTCATGGGAACTGGTCTCGCTGGGGAGTTGTCACGACAATTAATTCTAACGCATGTTGACCGAATCAGCGAGAAAAATATGGAGCGCCGGGACCGGCTAATCGCAAGCGAATGCGGGGTCGAATTTATTCAAGCGGTTCGCGGGCGTCGCTCACGGCATACGCTTCCACCTCGAAGGGGTTATCCAGATACGGATGCCCGCTACGGCGGAGCCAGATCCAGTAGCTGGCGAACAGGTAGGCCGGGATGAAGAGCGGGCCCCAGCGTTCGTATTGGCGGACGTGGACCCGTTCGTGCAGGCGGGTGCGGTCGAGATCGGATTGGGTCGCGCCGACGACGACGTGGCCCAGCGTGATGGCGGAGATCGGGCCGCCCATCGCCGTGAAGCGGGACAGCAGCCGGGTCACGCCGCCGCCGTGAACTTCTAATACGCCGGTGACAATCTTCCATTTCCCGCCGCGCGTGAATGCGAGCAGGGCGGCAAGCAGACCAACGAGCGAGCCGGGGCTGACCCAAAGGTAGATCGCAAGTCGCCAGAAGTGATTGAGCAGAGACATGATTGAATCATACTCTTCGGCGAGCGTCGCGGCGTCAGCCCTACGTGGCTTCGCCTGTCATCGAAAATCACACGTCGGGCTGACGCCGCGACGCTCACCATACAGATTCACGCGGCGGAGCGGAGTTGCGAAGGGGTCTGAAACGATCCTTTGCTTTCGATGATCGATTCGGCGTCGAACCGTTTGCCGAAGTAGAACTGCTGGGCCTTCTCATCGGTCAGCACCGTTTCCGCATCGCCGCTGACCAGGATGCGTCCGGCGAAGACGATGTAGCTGCGGTCGGTGATGGCCAGCGTTTCACGTTCGCGGTGGTCGGTCAGCAGAATCGAAATGCCGCTGTGTTTCAAATCGGAAATGATGTCCTGAATCGAATGGATCGTCACGGGATCGATGCCGGTGAACGGTTCATCGAGCAGGATCAGCTTCGGTTTGCTGGCGAGGCAGCGGGCGATTTCGAGCCGACGGCGTTCACCGCCGGACAGAGTCGACGCGATCTGCTTGCGTTTTTCCGCGATGCCGAATTCGCTCAGCAATTGCTCCAGCCGAAATTTGCGTTCCTTCTGCGACAGGGGCAGAAATTCGAGCACCGCGATAATGTTCTGCTCAACCGTCAGTTTGACGAAGATGCTTTCATCCTGCGGCAAGTATCCCATCCCGGCCTGAGCCCGTTTGTACAGCGGCCAGCGGGTGACATCGATGCCGTTGAAAATCACGCGGCCGGCTGTCGGCGTGACCAGCCCGCACGTCATGCGGAAACTGGTCGTCTTGCCGGCACCGTTGGGACCAAGCAACCCGACAATTTCGCCGGTCTCGACGAAAAAATCGACCCCATCGACGGCCCGTTTCCCGGGATATTGCTTCACGAGACCAGTGCATTGGAGCAGCGACATCAGAATCCTCCTTGGATTGAAAGGCAGGATACCGCTGTTTCCACTTTTCGCAAAGATGACTTCCAGCCTGCGGAGACGCGATGAGGTAACAGCCATGAACCGCAGATTTCGCAGATTTTCACAGATTAATCGAAAGCAAATTGAGTTCAGCGGAGATTTTCCTGCATTCCAAATCTGCGTCAATCTGTGAAATCTGCGGTTCGCTGCTTATCTAATCCGGTCTCTAAGCTGGTTCCTCAAAGCCACGCTTGACTTACGACATCAAATCAGCCGATACTAATGGATACTAGCCAAGCGGTGCTGGTTTGGTCGGCATAACGGGAAGAGTTAAACGATGCACTTGGAAAATGATCTCACCGCGGCTCGAACCTTCGGGCGACGCGATGTTCTCCGCAGCGGTTTTCTCGGCTTGGGCGGGTTGACGCTCGGGCAGACGCTGCGGTTGCAGGCGGAATCCGGGACGACGCCGAAAGACACGTCAGTCATTCTGCTGTTCGTGCATGGTGGGCCCAGCCATCTCGAAACGTATGACATGAAGCCGCTGGCGAATACCGATATTCGCGGGCCGTTCGAGCCAATTCGGACCAATGTGCCGGGCATCGAAGTTTGCGAACATCTGCCCAAGCACGCGAAAATCGCTGATAAGTTCTCGCTGATCCGGTCTTGCACGCACGATGAAGCCGACCACTTTGCCGGTCACCGCCGGTTCCTGAGTGGTTTCGGGAAGTTGAAGCCGGGCACGGGTTATGAATCGTTTTATCCGCAGGTCGGCGCGGTGGCGAATCGACTGCTGACGGCTCCCGCCGGCATGCCCCCGGCGATGGCGGTCGGCGGCGTGGTCGTCAATGGGCCGGATTACGCGGCCGGCGTGTCGGAAGGGTATTGGAACCCTGTCTACCGGGTCCCCATCGTCAATGGCGGCCTCGCGAATGCATCGTTGACGGTCGCGGCCGATCGGCTCCAGGATCGTCGCAGTCTGCAAACCGGGTTGGATCGGTTACGACGCAATATCGATGGCAGCGGGATGATGTCTGCCCTCGACACGTTCGATCAGCAGGCCGTCGAAATTCTCATGTCCGGCCGAGCCGAACACGCCTTCAATCTCAATCTGGAAGACCCGCGCACGCGCGAAAAATACGGCGACGGATACGGCCAGGAAGTTTTAACGGCACGCCGACTCGTGGAAGCCGGCGTGCGTTTCGTCACCGTCCGCGCGCCGGGCAGCAACGCGCTGTCAAAATCTTACGACTGGGACGATCACGCTGTGAATTGGGACATGCAGGCCTCGATGATCGGCCGCTTGCCCAAGTACGATCAGATTGTCACCACCCTGATCGAAGACCTGTATGATCGCGGTCTGTCGGAAAATGTGCTGCTGATCGTGACGGGCGAATTTGGTCGCACGCCACGGTTGGAATTCAAAGACGGCAAGATCGGCCGCGATCACTGGCCAAGCGCCATGTCGATTCTCGTGTCCGGCGGGGGCATCAAGACGGGGCAGGTGATCGGCGCGACCGATGCCATCGGGGCGCGGCCCAGTCAACGACCGCTCGACCCGCATGATATCCTGGCGACGATCTACCAGTTCCTCGGCATCGACCCACACCTGCATCTGCCGGACCCGCAGGGCCGGCCGATCGCGCTGACCAGTGGCACGCCGGTGGCGGAATTGTGGTGAGCGTGGTCCCGGCGATGCCATCGCCGGGCTTTGCCGCTCCGTATCGTTTTGCCTTCGTAGGGTTTGCCGAGTCATCGAGGCGAACCACTTAGATGCGCCACCCGGTTCGCCTCGCAAAGCCTCGACAAACCCTACTGTTCCTCGGCTCGTTTCCAATCGCCGATCCAGAGTTGGCTGGACCCGTCGGCCGTCCGATTCGAGGTCCACATCAATTGCTTGCCGTCGGGGCTGAAGACCGGCAGCACGTCGGCTCCTTTGTGATCGGTGATTCGCGTGATCTTGCCGCCGGTGAACGACGTATCGGTGATTTCGGTGTCCATCGTCCACAAGTCAAAGTTGGCGCCGGCCGGGCCTTTGCCGTAGTCCGCCCCGGCCCAGATGAGGTACTTGCCTGACGGATGAATAAACGGGCACCAGTTCACCTGATCTTCATTATCGGTGAGCTGGACTTCCGTTTTGCCATCGACCGAGATCGCGAAGAGTTGCAGCATGTCTTTCTTGTCGCGGTCGCTGCGGAAGATGATCCACTTGCCATCCGGCGAGAAAAACGGCCCGCCGTCGTAACCCGGCTGATTCGTCAGCTGCCGCACCTCGGTCCCGTCGGCCGCCATCACATACAAATCGGCATCGCCGTCGCGGGTTGAAGTAAACACGATCTGCGATCCATCGGGCGAAAAACTCCCTTCCGCGTCGTAGCCGGGGGAATCGGTCAGCCGGGTGAGTTTGGTGCCGTCGAAGTTGATGAGATACAACTCCATCTGCGGATCAAAGTCCCATTGATACCGCCGGCGACCGCCTTGTGCCGCTTCCTCGCGGGCTTTCTTCTCGGTGAGGTCGATCTCCGGATCGGTATGGCTGGAGGCGAACAGAATCTGATCGCTTTTGGGGGTGAAGTAAGCGCACGTTGTTCGCCCGCGGCCGGTGCTCAACATCCGCGGTGTGCGGTCGGCCAATGGCTGCACATAAATCTGATAGAAGGGATAGCCGATCGGGTACGCCTGGTACACGATCATTTCGCCATCGGGAGAGAAATAGCCTTCCCCCGCGCGCGGCAGACCGAACGTGACCTGTCGGACGTTGGATAGAAATTCCGCCTCATGCGGCGTCGCGCCCGGTTCATCGGCGGCACAGAGCCAATTGGTGGAGAGCAGGGTGGTCGCCAAAAGCAGTGCGATGCGGGACATATTGATCTCCAGGAGATTTCGCGACGATCAACCGAACGCCGCCAGTCTCTCAGAGATATCCGCTTCGCCGAGTCATTTCAATGAACCGGCTCGCATTGAAAGTTGCAAATGCTGCTCGAGTAGGGTTTGCCGAGTCTTCGAGGCGAACCATTTTCATTGATGGTTGATGGTTGATCGCCAGATCAGAAACGCGGGTGAATAGTTTTTCGGGCACACAACCATCAAACCTAAACTCTCAATCCAGAATGGTTCGCCTCGCCTCAATGCCTGTTGAATTTCACGTGGCACACGTTTTCAACGTGTGAGTCACTCGATCTCTTCCGCAGATTTCGACCGGCTTCCGTCACGTTGGAAACGTGACCCACGCTTTTCAACGGCCTGCGAAGCCCTTGGCAAACCCTACGTCTCAAAATCACTTCATCACGCCGACAACGTGGTTGAACCGATCCGTCCACAGAATCGAGGCGCGCGATGTCGCGGGTTCGCTGTGAAGTGAGGCATTCATATCCGGCGAATTCCAGGCGCTGGCATCTTGCGTCACGAGCATCCATTCGCAGAATCCCGCTTCATAACCAACCACTGCCGGTGACCGAACTTTCCAGGCCTGCATGCCAAAATGCTCGGCGGCACCGCGAATCACCGGTTCCAGATCAAAATGACGATTGGAAATGTGGAACGCCAGCATGCCGTCGGGGCGCAGATGCTTCCGGTAAATCTCGAAGGCCTCGACCGTCAACAAATGCGCCGGCACCGAGTCGCTGCTGAATGCGTCGAGCACGAGGAGATCGAACTCCTGCGGTGTCTCACGCTCCAGCGACAACCGCGCATCGCCCAGGACATGTTCGACGTGAGCCGCGGAGTCGCGCAGGAACGTGAAATGTTCTTCCGCCAAACGTACGACGTCCGGGTTGATCTCGTAAAATCGAAACTGATCGCCGGGCCGGCCGTACGTTGCTAATGTACCGACGCCTAATCCGACCATGCCGACGCGTCGCGGCTGATTCGCGGGCAGCGCGTTCAATGCCAGTCCGACTCCCGATTTTTCGCCGTAGTAGGTGGTGGGTTGCGAGACTTTGTCCGGCGCGAGGAATTGCTGACCATGCACAATCCGGCCGTGAACCATCCGCCGCGCGGCCCGTGAAGGATCATCAACATCGACATCAATCACCCGCAAAACGCCATAGAAATTCCGTGTGGCGGCCAGTTCATCCGCGCCGGCCGTCGCCGTGGCGATGCCGATCAATCGCAATCCGCCCCACGCGGCTAAGAAGACATACGCCCAGTTGAAGCGCGGCGTCTTGCCGATCCACAACGCTTCGCGATCACTGAGCAGCACCCACAACACGATGCCGCAACCCGCGATCAAAGCCAACGGCAGTTCCAGGTAGTTCGAGAAGAACAACGGCGCCACGACACCAACCAGAAGGCCCCCGGTGGCACCGCCGGCACTCGAGGCGAGATAGAACGTCGTCAGATATTGCGGGGCCGGCCGTAAACGGACCAGTTCGCCGTGACAGACCATGCAACACAGAAACAGCGTGGTGAAATGGACGATGACCTGCGTGGCGAGCGGCGCGTTACCGCCGGCCTGCATGATAAGCGTGAGACAGACAATCGCCCCGGCGAATGCCGTGGCATAGGCCTGCCGCGGATACCACCATGCCCGGTCGAAGCAGAGGATGAACGAAGCGAGGTACAACGTCAGCGGCAGGACCCACAAGAAGGGAATGACGGCGACATCCAGGCAAACCTGATTCGTCGTCGCCAGCAGCATCACGGACGCAATCGCCGAGAGGCCGAACCACAGGCCAAACACATTCCAGGTGGGCGGAGCCGTGGTTTCGCTTACAGGGCGGTCCGTTGAGTCTGCTTTTCGGCCACGCAGAGCCAGATCAATCGCACAGCCGCCGCAGACCAGCGCGAACACGCCAAAGCCGACGGACCACCACGCCGATTGAGCCGTGGAATCGAGCCAGGGTTCAAACAGGAAGGGATAGGTGACCAACCCCAACACCGAACCAATGTTGGACAATGCATATAACCGATACGGTGACGCGGACGGCCGCGTTTGGCCGAACCAGGCTTGAAGCAAAGGGCCGGTGGCGGACAACAGGAAATACGGCAGGCCAACGGTCGCCGTCAGCAGGCCGAGAATTCGCCAGGTGGGAATTTCATTGCCCACGGGTTTCCAGGCATCATCGGCATGAATCGGCAGCATCGCGCAGGCGGTGACCAACCACGCCACATGCACGCCGGCCTGCCAGCGGGGTGGCAGCCAGCGGATGCTCGCATGGGCGTAGGCGTAACCGGCGAACAGCACGACCTGAAAGAAGAGCATGCATGTCGTCCAGACGCCTGGCGTGCCCCCGAACCACGGCAGGATCGATTTGCTGATCAGCGGCTGCACCTGAAAAATCAGGAAGGCGCTCGTCAAAATCGTGACGGCATATAACGCGGCCGATGGTTCGCGCGTGCGAGAAGTCGTCATGCTACTAAGTCCGATCGTGCTGTTGGTGCCGGTTGTGACGGTCATGTCGTGTTGTCGACAGACCGCAACCTTCCAAACCTAGCACACGCTCGGAAACACGTCGGACAGAGTCCAGAGAAAGTGGCGATTCCGCCTATTGGTCGGCGAAAATCGGCAGCAACAGATTCTCGACCGGAGCGAAATCGTCCGTCAACGCCTGGCCTTTTGCCAAGGCCAGCACCGCATCCATTTGCCCGGAAAGCTTTACAACCCCCGCGTCATCGGTCTCGCGCACAGCGAACGGCTTCCCGGTCCAGAAGCCCGTGGTCTCCAGGCGGTTCAAATCGAGC
>Ga0335397_10010564_pt1 | contig 11408 bp, 10 predicted proteins | sample MAT04_FD_205740 | JGI IMG/M metagenome (GOLD analysis project Ga0335397, IMG submission 205740) | Freshwater microbial communities from Lake Fryxell liftoff mats and glacier meltwater in Antarctica - MAT-04 (spades assembly) (version 2) ...
AGACCTGGTCGTCCTCGGTGAAGGAGCGGCAGAGCTTCTCCTCGTTGACCGCTGAGTCGGTCAGCGCGTCGAAGGTGCGGATGACGGGGACGAGGTCGCGCCCGCCGATGCCGCCGTTGGCATTCACGTACTTGGCGAGCGTGACGATCTGACCTTCGACGTCACCGTCGTCGGGTGAGGTGAACCCGAGGGTGGATTGCAGACGGGTCTGGTCGATGATTATGAAGCCGACCTTGACCGCCTCCGCCGTCACCCCGGGAGCGTCCGAGGCCTGTTCCACCGGAGCGTCCGCAGCGAGCGACTCGCTCACCTTCGGGCCGCACGCGGTGCAGGCGATCAGCACTGCTGTGGTGGCGGCAGCAATGATCCTCCGGCGGGGGCGGCTCGTCACGTCTCGACCTGCGCGGCCGGACCGACCGGATCGGCGCCACGGATCCGGAGCCCGGTGAGCAGCGGATCCTCCGACAACTCGACGAGGGTCGGCGTCGATGTCCCGACGTCGAGGTGGTCGACACAGAACGCAGCGATGAGCGAGCCGATCAACTCCCGTTGAGCGGCGTTCGCGTCGCTCGGCGCCGGCTCCAGGAACCCACGTGCGGTGGTGGGGTCGATCGGGTCGCAGACGGCCAGGTGTCCCGCTCCGGCGATGACGGCGAGAGCAGATCCCACCGCCGTCGCCCCCCGGAGGTAGGTGTCGGTCACGGGGTCGTGCGCATCGGTGGGCGACGTGGCCTCGTAACGACTGGCACTCGCGGCGACGACGCCGTCCTCGGTGCCGCCGATGATGAGGGCCGGAGTCGACGCGGCGATGGGCAGGACCGTTCCGGCAGGGTGGCCGAGCATGGCGGCCGGCACCGTGTGCCCCGCATAGGAGAACGCGGCGCGTACGCCGGGGAACCAGGCGGGATCGGCATTCAGCAGTGCAATCGTGCCCCCGGCTGAATGGCCCCCGATCGCGACCCTCTCCAGGTCCAACATTCCGGCGAGCGGGCCGTCGTCGTGTTCGCTGGCGAGTGCCTCGAGGATCGGTCCGAGGGCGGTCGCGCTCGGGCGTGTCCCGTAGTCGCCGATCGCGACGGCGGACAGGTCGAGTCCGGGCGAGAGGCCGACGTCGCCGGGGGTGATCTCACCGACATGGCTGCACGTCACCGTGGCGATGCCGAGCGGGGCGAGGCGTTCACCGAGCCACCGGTAGGACTCGGCGCCGACGTTGATGCCGCTGAGGAGCACGACCACCGCCCAGGGGGCCAGTCGGGGGTCCGGTGGGAGCTGACCGGTCTGACGTTCCGCCGGTGCGTCGGAGAACAACGCAGGGTGGAAGATGCGGTACTGCACCCGGTCGTTCGGCGCGGTCGCACCTGGGACGGCGACCGCTCCGTGGCGCACCCGCACCATCTCGACGGGTGCTGTCTCGGGTTCGACGGGTGTGGTCACGGACCGACCTGGCTCTCGACGACACGTCGGGCAGAGAGGACCGACGCGCGGTGGCGCTGACGTGACACGGCGATGATCACCATCACACCGACCACCACGATCGTTGCCACCGCGGCCTTCGCTCCGGGTGTGAGGTCGCCGAATGCCTCCCCGACGGGATCGAGGACCCACCGCTTGGTGATGCCGGCGACGAAGGCCATCACACCCACCACCGACGCGACGGTCGACGCGGTGATCACCGGCGGTCGAACGCGTTGGTCGGTGGTGGAGCGTGACATTGAGTTACTAGCTGCCGATCTCGTAGAGCTTCACGACACCCTGCTCGTAGCTGGTGAAGAGCGCCTCGGGGCGTCCGTCGCCGTCCAGATCAGTCACCTCGGCACCACCGGCCTGGCCCATGTTGGACGCGAGCACGTAGGTGGTGAAGCTGTCGTCAGGCTGCTGAAGCATGACGAACAGTCGGTCATCGCCGTCGCCGGACACGACGATGTCCGTCGAACCGTCCAGATCGATGTCGCCGGTTCCGAACAGTCCCGGAGCGAGCGTCGTGGGGCTCTTCGGTCGGGACTGGATCCCCGTGGAGATCTTCGTCGCGGCCCATGGTGCGGTCACGTCGGGTGCAGCGTCGAAGCGCCACACCGCCGACTCGACGCTCGGGTCGAACACCGTGTTCTGGTGGTTCGTCCCGATCCACCGTGCCGTGCCGTCGCCGAGCAGATCAGGAACGAGATCGACCTCGAATCCCCGGCCGATCGCACTCGAGAACGTGCGCTGGACCCATGTGCCTGCAGGAGTCCCCGGGGTCGGCTCGGCGACCCGCTCGAACCAGATGACGGCCGGACCGGGGTGGAAGTACTGCGGTGACACGACGTCGTCGTCACCGTCACCGTCGACGTCGGTCACGACGGGGAGACTTCCGCCGCCTGCACCGATGATCAGCGGTGTCGGTTCGAACCGTGCGGCACCGCCCAGAGCCGTGCCGCGGTACCACTCGGTGCGGGCCGAGGTGAACGTCTCTCCGACGGTGACCAGGTCGGTGATGCCATCGCCGTCCACATCGGTCACGATCGCACGATGGTAGAAGCGCTCGTTGTCCGGGGCGATGATGTTGTGACGGGTGAAGACCCCCGCCGGGCCCTGTTCCATCCACTGCAGCGAACCGCATCCGGTACCGCCGAAGGAACACGAGAAGAATCCGCCGGACACGATCAGGTCGGCCAGACCGTCGTTGTTCAGGTCGGCCACTTCGGTGTCGTTGGGGAACTTGATGTTGTCGGCCGCCGTGACCACCGGCGTCGCGGTCCACTCGTCGAGGTCGCTGCCGCGTTCGAGAATGGTCACCGACCCTGGGGCGGTGGTGGGGGCGCCGAATCGGGACACGATGATTTCCTGGTCCGCACCGCCGATGACGTCGGCCACCTTCGTGAAGGAGACGCCGGTGAAGCCGCTGGCGACGGTGTACTCGGTGACCGGCAGCGGAAGTGGATCGAGCGGAACCGCAACGGGCGGGATGCAGGCGACCGAGACGACCGCTGCGCCTGCGCAGATTCCGAGGAGTCGTCGCCACCTGTTGTTGTTGTATCGAGTTGCCACGCCCATGATCAGCCTCCAGCCGTCGAGTCGTGTCGGCACCGTACCGGTTGCCGGGCCCCGAGTCCACAGAAACGGAACACTGTTCCGCTGAGTGGCGCCCGGCTAGGGTGAGGGACATGTCCAGCGCGATCACCCTCGTCGACGTCGCACCCCGTGACGGCCTGCAGAGCGACGGCGCCGTCGTCTCGACCGAGGCGAAACTCGCTCTGGTCGAGCGGATCGTCGCTGCTGGGATCCGCCGGGTCGAGACGACCAGTTTCGTCAACCCGTCGCGTGTCCCGCAGATGGCCGATGCGGCCGAGCTCATGGCGGCCCTGCACGAGCGCCGATCAGCTGCGGGACCTGCCGATCCGATGAACGAGGCCTCGTTCATCGGACTGGTGCTCAACCGTCGGGGCCTCGACCGGGCATTGGAGGCCGGGTGCGACGAAGTGAACGCCGTCGTAGTCATCAGTGACACGTTCAGCTCGAAGAACCAGGGCACCGACACCGCCGGCGGCATCGCCGTCTGGGAAGAGATCGCTGCGGTCGCGGCGGATGCGGGCGTGCCGGCCAGTGTGACGCTCGCCGCGAGTTTCGGGTGTCCGTACGAGGGTGAGATCCCCGTGACGCGGCTGGCCGAGATTGCCCGCCGCTGTGCCGCAGCAGGAGGGGTCGAGGTCGCGCTGGCGGACTCGATCGGTGTCGCGGCGCCGACCGACGTCACCGAGCGGGTTGCGGCAGTGACCGATGTGATCGCCACCGCCGGGTCGTCGCACCGCCTCCGGGTGCACTTCCACAACACCCGCAACACCGGCATGGCGAACGTCGCCGCAGCGGTGCAGGCAGGAGTGCGGGTGGTGGACGCGTCCCTCGGTGGGATCGGCGGTTGTCCGTTCGCTCCGAACGCCACGGGCAACGTGCCCACGGAGGACGTTGCCTACATGCTCGAGCGCATGGGCTACACGACCGGCATCGATCTGGATCTCCTGCTCGCAGGTGTGGACTGGATGCAGTCCGATGCGCTCCTGGGACGACCGACTCCTGGACTGCTCGCTCGTGCTGGAAGGTTCCCCGCCCCGGCCTGAGCCACAGCGCTGTCACGGCGCGACGCTCAGGTGTCGCCCGCGAGGCCGACCCGGTTCCCGCCGGCGCTGTGTGCGTCGACACACGCGGTTGTCGCGAGATCCAGAATCTGCTCGAGAGACGTCGCACGGTGGGACTCGACGATGCCTGCGGAGCAGGTGAACGGAGCGTCACCCTCGGCGGCGAGCAGGAGAGCGAGCGACTCCCGTGTCCGCTCCATCGCCGCGGTGGCCTGCCCTGCGGAACACTCTGCGAGCACGATCGCGAACCTCGGCCCGTCGATGCGACACACCAGGTCGTCAGGTCGCAGCGTGGTGCTCAACACGTCGGCGATCAGCCGGAGAGCGTCCTCGGCGGAGGATTCTCCGCGGTCGTAGTGCATCTGTTCGTACGCATCGATCGAGACGACCGCCACGCAGAACGGCGACAGCGTGCGCACCAGATCACGCAGTTGGTGACGCAGCGCAGCGGGTCCGGGCAGGCCGGTGACCGGATCGGGACGGCCCGCCATCGACGGACCGCGCAGCAACCGTTGCTCGGCGACACGGACGCCGGTGCGTTCGACCGCCCACTCCACCTGCTCGACCACTCGGGGTCGGGGAGCCTCGCCCGGTGCACTGCGGATGCACACGGTGCCGAGCGCACGGTCGCCGAGGCGCAGCGGCACGCAGACCGCGGACACGTCGACAAGGGGGTCTTGGAGATGTGCGCACGCATCCAGGGTCGAGGAACTCATCGTCATCGTGGTGCGCGACTCGGACAGCGCCACGCAGTTGGGCGTCCCCTCGAGGGGCACAGCCGGTTCGAGCGCGCCGTCGACGAGACGCACCTCCCAGCCGACCCGCGGTTCGTCCGGGACGTTCAGCAGCAGCGACACGTCGGACTCGGGCACCAGTTCGGCGATGGCGCGCAGACCGGTGCGGAGGGTTGCGGGTTCCGCCGCGGTCAGACGCAACGCCCGCTCCAGGCGATCGCGGAGCTCGCGGTCCGCCCGTTCTCCGGCCAGCTCGCGTTCCATCGCCCGGCGTTCGAGTCGGGTCCGCACGACCTCGTCGATCATCGGTCGCACGACGAATCTCCGAGCGAGCGCCACGGCCGCGATCACCGCGACCAGCACCAGGATCGCCGAGACGACGGCGGACACTTCAACCAGGGTCAGAATCGCGGCGACGACGAGCACCGGTCCACCGATCGACGCTGTGAGACGGAGTGGAAGGGGGAGTTCCCCCTCGGTCGAGTCCAGGTTCACCGCGGCGGTCGGGTCGTCCGGGGTCGCCTCGCCGAGCTCGGCCTGGACAGAGTTGCGCATCGTCCGAGCGTACGGAGCATCGGGGTGAATGCGTCGCGTCCCGACGAGGAATCCGCGCACGATCGGGGGCGATCCGGGCGCGATCGCACCGGTAGGCTCGCCGCATGATTCGGCTGCACGACACCGCCTCCGGAGCGGTGACGCCCCTCGAGACCCGCGAACCCGACAAGGTCTCGATGTATGTGTGTGGTCCCACCGTCTATGGCCCTCCGCACCTCGGCCACGGACGGTTCTCGCTGGTGTTCGACGTGCTGCGTCGGTACCTGATCTGGTCGGGTGTCGAGGTCACCTACGTCTCGAACATCACCGACATCGACGACAAGATCCTGCAGCGCGCGGAACGCGAGGGACGGGACTGGCGCGAGATCACCGAGGAGTGCGAGCAGATCTGGTACTCCGCGATGGATGCGATCGGCGTCTTGCGCCCCGACCGGGATCCCCACGCAACCGCCTACGTCGATCAGATGGTCGACCTCGTGTCCCAACTGGTTGCGCTGGACCACGCGTACGTCACCGCCGACGGCGTGTACCTGTCGGTGGAGATGATCGAGGGGTACGGACTGCTGGCGCACCAGTCGCTCGAGCAGATGCGCGCCGGCGGCGGTGACCGTGTGATCGTCGGCGAGTCCGAGAAACGTCATCCCTCCGACTTCGCACTGTGGAAGCTCGCGAAGCCGGACGAGCCGAGCTGGCCCTCGCCGTGGGGCCCGGGACGTCCGGGCTGGCACACCGAGTGCGTGGTGATGAGCCTCGACCTGTTGGGCGAGGGATTCGACCTGCACGGCGGTGGCATGGATCTGGCCTTCCCGCACCACGAGAACGAACGCGCCCAGGCGGTCGCGCTCGGACGACGCTTCGCCCAGCACTGGGTGCACAACGGTTTCGTCGAGGTCGGCGGCGAGAAGATGTCGAAGTCGCTCGACAACTTCACGACGCTCACCGATCTGATCGCGCACCACGATCCCCGCGCCTACCGACTCCTGGTGCTCGGTTCGCACTACCGCTCACCGCTCGAGGTGACGCCGGCGACCATCAGCGCGGCCGAGAACGCACTTGCTCGACTGGACGCGTTGGCGCGACGTGTCGTGGATCTCGACCGGGTGGAACCCGATACGGCGACGCTCGACGCGTTCCGGTCCCAGATGGACGACGACCTGGACACACCGGCGACCTACGCACAGGTCTTCGGGCTCGTGACCGAGATCAACCGCGCGCTCGACGAGGGCAATCCAGCGTCCGCGGCGCCGCTGATCGCGGCGTGGCGCGAGATCCTGTCCGCCGTCGGTCTGGACGTGCTCGACGCGGACGGCGACATCCCCTCCGAGATCGCCGCGCTGGCGGAACGTCGCGACGAGGCGCGGTCCACGAAGGACTGGGCGGCAGCCGATGCGTTGCGCGACCAGATCTTGGCGGCCGGTTGGCTGGCGGAGGACTCCGCCGTCGGCACCGTGGTCAGGAGAGCCTGAGCGCAGGTGCTCGGGTCAGCGGATCTGAGGGCTGTTGTCCGCGACCTTCATCGGTGAGGGGTCGACCACCTCGAAGTCGCTCAGGGTCAAGGTGCTCAGCGTCCGGAGATCGACGTCATTCCAGCGCGCGTCGTTCTCGCCGACCACCACGAACGAGTCGGGTGGGCCGGTGTCGCCGAGCACTGCTCCGTGTTGTTGTAGCGCCTCCGCGATCAGGCGTGCATCCGGTCCCAGTGCCGACAGGTCCGCGTCGCTGCGCAGGCGGAGCCAGGTGCCCATCCGAGGAGCGTCGGGGTTCGTGGAGCGCCCATCGCTCCCGACCGCCGGCCACACCGGCGGCAGGCTGGAGATGGACGGGAGCAGCACCCCGAGCACGTGGTCGATCCGACCCGACGCCACCTCGTCGTAGCGCAACATCGGGGCGAGCATCGATCCGCCCGATGCGATCGCGGAACCGCGACGCGTGGTGTTCGAGTTCAGGTCGATCTTGACCACTGTGTCCGCCACCCATCGGCTGGTGAACGGAGCGAAGGGTGGGGTGACGTAGAAGAACTCGTGCGAGGTGCATGTTGCGCTGTCCACGAGCAGCATGTGACGGTCCCATGCCATGCCTGGGTGCCCCTCGAGTCGGGGTGCAGGAGGGATCGGGTGTCCGTCGAGGTCGGACAGGTAGCCGTACATGCCGCCGATCACGCTCACCATCGGCGTCGCGCGGGAGTCGACGATGTTGACCGGCACTCCGCCACGGGAGCCCTGCCAGACAGCCGAGTAGAACGACGATTTGAGCTGCATCGAGGGTCGGGCCGCGGCGAGGATGGCATCGGAGCGCGGACTGACCTGCAGCGTGGAGGCGTCGGCGTGGAAGACGTGGTTCCTGGGGAACAGCGGGCAGCCGCCGACGCCGAGTCGCTCGCCCGAGGTGATGTAGGTGCCTGCTGGCGCGCTGTTGCCCGGTGTGTCGCTCGGCACTCGAACCGCACCCGGCACTCCACCCGGACTCGGCTGACGCGCTGCCGGCTCCTCTGCCACTGGGGCGCATGCGGCGGCGACGAGCGCCATCAGGATCGCAGCGGACGTCGCCCAACACGCCCGTCGGCGCGGGAAGCGGCGGATCGTGCGGTATGAGAGGTCGAGCGGGTCTGCGCGCATTGGCTCCACGTGCGACGTCACACCGATCTGGCCTGACACCGACATCGTCGTATCGACGCCTCACGTCGAATCTTGAGCACTCAGAGTGAGGATCGCCTTCGCTCGCCGTGGTCGACGCGCGCAGCCGCTCTCAGTCGCCGAGCTGCTGTTCCGGAGCACCCACCGCGAGAGCGGGAGTTGCCGACACGCTGGTCACGGAACCACCGGCGATCTCGGTCTCGACCCCGCCGGACGTCACCCTCGGAGCGACGGAGAAAACCTCGGACCCGTCACCGATCCCGCGCTCCAAGGTGGTCGCCGTACCGATCTCGACCGGCGGATCGACGCTGAACACCGAGTACGGAACAGGGTCGGGCGTGAGTTGCACGCCGGGCGAGAACGTCGGACCGGCGACGATCGTCGCGTCGGTGACCGTGCCGGCCTGGTCCGCCCGGGCGAGGTCGGCGAAGACGGGGCCGCGAGCGGTGGGTCCCCACTCGCCTGCGTAGAAGGTCGGCAGCTGCTGGTCGACCTGTTCGGCACGTATCGCCGGCAGGAGTGGTTCGGATGCGGAGGCGGTCGGCGCGAGCCACGAGCCATGCACCACACCGGTCGCGAGCAGTGCGACCAGCGCACCCACGAGCAGCGTGCGCATCGTCAACTGTGCACCCGCGGGGGTGAGGTCGAGCAGTGCGGCGAGGAGGTGCTGAAGGTCTGCGTCTCCCAGGTCGAGCTCTACCGCGAGGGCGGCGAGGTCCTCAGCCCGGAGGTCGACGCTGTCGGTGTCCTCGAGGCCACGTTGGCGACGCACTGCGGCTAGGTAGGCGCAGATCACGGCGTTGTTGTCCTGGTGGGTGCTCGACCCCGCCACGATGTGATCGGCGACGTCGATCTCTTCCTCGCCGACGACCAGCACGCCGGGTCGGGTCGGGTCGGTCAGGGGCGAGCGTGGTGGGATCGCGTCGCCGAGGTCGCGTCCGTACACGGCGACGGCGCGGGCGATCTGGTCCGCGTCGGGCATGCTGCGCCGTGTCTCCCACGAGCGCAGGACCGACGGACGCACGCCGCATTGCCGTGCTGCCGCACGCTCGGAAAGACCCGAGAGCTCTCGCAGCCGTTGCAGTGCTCGACCTGTGGTCGTCTCGTCCAACATCGCGGACCTCCTGGACTCCTGATCGACATCTGCGTCCGAGAAGTGAGGTCATCTGGCGGAATGGGGGCGGATTGCCCAGTGACCGCCGCCACTACCCGTCGTATCGTCCACAACGACCGAGCACTGGAATGTTGCGGTTACCCGTGGGTAACCTACCGGTCAGTAACCACTCGAAGGACGGCGACCAATGAGCGAGTTCTCCATGGCCCTCAACGAGGACCAGCTGCAGATCCAGAAGTGGATCCACGACTTCGCGGAGACGGTCGTGCGACCGGCCGCCGAGGAATGGGACGAGCGCGAGGAGTTCCCGTGGCCGATCGTTCAAGAGGCAGCCAACATCGGGCTCTACAGCTTCGACTTCATCGCCCAGGCGATGCTCGGCGACCCCAGCGGGCTGACGATGCCGATCGCGCTCGAGGAGCTGTTCTGGGGTGACGCCGGCATCGGCCTGGCGATCTTCGGATCCAGCCTCGCCGCTGCGGGCATCGCCGGCAACGGCACACCCGAGCAGACCCTGGAGTGGGTGCCGCAGTGTTACGGCACTCCCGAGAAGATCGCCCTCGGCGCCTTCTGCGTCTCCGAGCCTGACGCCGGGTCCGACGTGTCCTCCCTGCGCACACGCGCGGTGTACGACGAGGCCAAGGACGAGTGGACTCTCAACGGCACCAAGGCGTGGATCACCAACGGTGGGATCGCCGACATCCATGTGGTCGTCGCGACGGTCGAGCCGGAACTGAAGGGTCGCGGCCAGGCGAGCTTCATCATCGGGCCGAACACGCCCGGGCTGTCGATGGGGCAGAAGTACAAGAAGCACGGCATCCGCGCCTCGCACACCTCCGAGGTGGTGCTGGACGACGTGAAGATCCCCGGCTCGCAGCTTCTCGGCGGCAAGGACAAGCTGGACGAGAAGCTCGCCAGGGCACGAGAGGCGAAGCTCAACCCGCAGATCCACTCCGGCAAGCAGCCCGCGATGGCGACCTTCGAGGCCACCCGACCCGCCGTCGGCGCACAAGCCGTCGGTGTCGCCCGCGCCGCCTACGAGTACGCGCTGCAGTACGCGCAGGAGCGCACCGCGTTCGGCAAACCGATCATCATGAACCAGTCGATCGCCTTCATGCTCGCCGACATGGCGACCCAGATCGACGCTTCACGCCTGATGGTGCTGCGCGCTGCGTGGCTGTCGAACAACGGCGGCGGTTTCGTCAACGCCGAGGGCTCCATGTCCAAGCTCATGGCCGGCCGCACCGCAGTGTGGGTGACCGAACGGGCCATCCAGATCCTGGGCGGCTACGGCTACACCCGTGAGTACCCGGTCGAGCGCATGCACCGCGACGCCAAGATCTACGACATCTTCGAGGGCACCGAGCAGATCCAGCAGTTGGTGATCGCCCGTGCGATCTCGGGTCTGCGCATCGAGTAGTCGAGCACTTGCCGTACTGGTCGCTTTTCTGCCGGTCAGGACCGGCAGAAAAGCAACCAGTACAGGAGCGGGAAAGGTGCGCTGGAGCATCGACATAGGAAGCGCTATGTTTTCTCGCAGTGGCCACGAACGGGGAACGACGAGCGGAGACGCGTGAGCGGCTCCTGGCTGCAGCGGCCTCACTGTTCGCCGAACGCGGCGTGGACGGCGCATCGGTCGATGCCATCGCTCAGAGGGCGCAACGCACCTCTGGTGCGGTGTACGACCACTTCGCGTCCAAGGAAGGCCTGCTCTTCGCCCTCCTGGACGGGTGGGTGGTCGACGCGACAACGGCGATCCGCGCAGAGCTGGTCGACGCGACGACCTTCGACGAACGGCTCGGGGTCCTGTGGCGCAACGTGTGCTCCCCGGTTGCCGGTGGAGGCCAGTGGATCGCGCTCGAGCACGAGTTGTGGTCCTACGCGGCTCGCAACCCGGCGGTGCGTGAACGCGTCGCCCGCCGCTACAGGGGCGCATGGCGTGGCCTGACGGAGGCGGTCAACGAGTGGAGCGGGACGGGCGGCGACGTCGCACCCGCCGTCATCGGGGTGCTCTTCGGCCTCGAGATGATCCACCGCATCGACCCGGGAGCGATGTCCGACGAACTGGCCATCGGCTCCCTCCGGAGCATCGTCACCGGCGTGCCGGTGGCTTCTCACGCATGACTGCACCACCGCTTCAATTCGCGACCGCTTCAACTCACGACCACTTCAATTCGCGACACCGACCGGTTCGAACACCGACAGGTCCGAAACACCACCAAGCCTGACCCCTACCACTGTCTGAAAGGACACCACCATG
>Ga0335397_10010566_pt1 | contig 11405 bp, 9 predicted proteins | sample MAT04_FD_205740 | JGI IMG/M metagenome (GOLD analysis project Ga0335397, IMG submission 205740) | Freshwater microbial communities from Lake Fryxell liftoff mats and glacier meltwater in Antarctica - MAT-04 (spades assembly) (version 2) ...
ACAATGACGGCTTTCGCCCCATGGAACTGATGGCAATCAGCCTCGCCGGCTGTACGGCGATGGATGTGATTTCGATCCTGCAAAAGAAACGGCAAGGGATCACCGGTTTTGAGGTCAAAGTCAACGCGACGCGCGCGGCTGAGCATCCTAGGGTTTTCACGGCGCTGGAGATTCATTATATCTTCCGTGGGAGGGGCATCGAGGTGGCGGCAGTCGAGCGTGCGATCGATCTATCCAAGACAAAGTACTGCCCTGCGCAGGCAATGATGAGCCAGGTTGCGCCAATTACGATCAGGTACGAAATCGTCGAAGAATAGTCTGTGCGCAGCAGACACCGTGCGCAAAATGCCTGGGCTACCCGCGCGGCCGTTCGCGCGGGTAGCCCAGGCATTTTGTTTTCAAGGATACTTTACGCTCGACCTTATGCTATACTTGTATTGACGGTTCTGATTGACAAGCAGCGGCTAATGCGCAGATTCAGTGATCTCGCCGAAGAAGGCCAGAATGGATGATGGTATGGATGAACTTGAGCAACGAGTGGCTGAGCGCACGGCGGCGTTGGAAACAGAGATTGTGCAACGTCAACGCGCCGAAGAAGCGCTGCGGGAAAGTGAAGAACGCTGGAATCTAGCGTTAGCCGCCAGCGGGTTAGGCGTGTGGGATTGGAATGTGACTACCAGTTGTGTGTTCTTCTCGCAGCGTCTCACCGAGGCGTTGGGGTACAGCGAAACGGAATTTGGCAACACATTGGACGCATGGAAGCAGCGCATTCACCCGGACGACAAATCGGCCGTGATGGACAAGCTGGAACGGCACTTTGCCGGTGAATTGCCCCATTATGAAAGTGAACACCGGGTGCAATGTAAAGACGGCGCCTATGTGTGGGTTCTGGATCGGGGCATGATCATCGAACGCACCGAGGAGGGCAAGCCGGTGCGCATGATCGGTACGCACACGGACATCAACGAGCGCAGGCAAATGGCGGACGATTTGCGCCGTCAAGCTGAAGAATTGGCCGACGCCAATGTCGCATTGGCCAACGCCGCGCAGATGAAGGATGAATTCCTGGCCAGCATGAGCCACGAATTGCGCACGCCGCTTGCCGGCATTCTGGGGCTGACGGAGACGTTGCGCGAAGAGGTTTACGGACCCTTGAACGACCGCCAGCAGAATGCGCTGCGCAATATTGATTCCAGCGGTCATCATCTGCTTGACTTGATCAATGATATTCTGGACATTGTGAAGATCGCGTCTGGCAATTTGGAACTGAACCCAAGCAATGTCGATCTGGATGCACTGTGTGAGGCGAGCGTCCGGTTGGTGGTGCCGATGGCCCGCGCAAAACAGCAGCGACTGTCGTACACGTCCCATATCTTGGGCGCCAACCTGTGGGCCGACGAGCGGCGCGTCAAGCAGATCCTGGCGAATTTGCTCACCAACGCCGTCAAGTTCACCCCAAATGGCGGCGAAATGGGTCTTGTCGTAGATGGTGATGCCGCGCTGAAGGAAATTCAGTTCACGGTATGGGATAAGGGTATTGGCATTGCTGCGGATGATGTCGCCAGAATCTTTCTGCCTTTTGTCCAACTTGACAGCCGGCTGGCGCGCCTCCACGCTGGAACCGGGTTGGGTTTGGCATTGATCCATCGGCTGGCCGCACTGCATGGGGGCCGTGTCAGCGTAGAGAGCAAACCGGATCAAGGCAGCCGGTTTATCGTCACCTTGCCGTGGGTCGACAATGAAGAAGTGGCAATGGCATCTGCCCCCCCCAGCACCGTGCTGGGCGCCGGCAGCCACGGTGGTCCGAAATCGATCCTGGTGATCGAGGATTCGCCCGTGGCGGCGCAGCAACTAGTCCATTATTTGAGCATGTTGGGCATTACCGAGGTTGTTGTGCACACCCATGTCCGTGACGCGCTTGCCCGCGTTGAGGCGACCCACCCTGATTTTGTGCTCCTTGATATCTATTTGCCGGATGGCTTGGGCTGGGACATCCTCGCTGCACTAAAGCTTGACCCCAAAACTCATGCTATCCCTGTGGTCGTCGTCACAGTGACCGACGCGCAGAAAATGGCGCTGCAAAAAGGGGCCGACGCCTATTTGTTGAAACCGGTGACTTTGAACGACCTGCAGGTCGCCTTGGTGAGCGCCGCCGGGCATGCCAGGCATGTGCCGTTTATTGACAGCGTGTCCAAGGGCGCCTGAGCGGTCGTTACGGCTGCGCCATCTGGCAGGGTAAACGCGAGGATTGCATGACTGACGTACAACCTGAGACCCCTCTTGCCGAGATCGCTGGGCTGCGTGCCCATATCACCGCGTTGGAGGCCGAATTGGCCACCCGTTCAGCCGAGCTCGATCTCCTGTATCGGGCTGGTCGCGAGCTCGGGCGCACCCTGGACCTGGCGACCCTATACCGGACGCTGCGCACGCTTATTGCCGAACAAATGGCGTGCGATGCGCTTGTCATCTCCTCATATCGAATCGGCGAACCCATTATCTGTCGCTACTCCTGGCAGGAGGGTGTGGAAATTCCCGTCGACGCCTTTCCACCGATTCCCTTGGAGGAAGCTGGTCATGGCACCCAAAGCATCGCCATTCGCACTGGCGAGTCACTGTTATTGCCTGACTTTCAAGCGTACCGGCGCACTGCTGCTACGTCCTATCTGGTCGACAACCACGGGAACATGCTCGAGCCTGAACCAGAATCTGAAGGGATCGATATTCCACGCTCGGCGCTGATTGTGCCGCTAAAGATGGAGGATGCCGTTCACGGTGTGCTGCAGGTCTTTAGTTTTCGTTTGGACGCCTATACGGCGCTCGACCTGCAATTGCTCGAATCGTTGGCCACGCAACTTGCCTATGCGGAAGCCAATGCCAAGCTCTACGCGCAAGCGACGGCGGAGTTGGCCGCACGCCAGGTTGCCGAGGAGGCCATGCGCGGTCTGTACGAAACGCTGGAGCAACGCGTGCGCGAGCGCACCCAAGTCTTGGAGAGCGAGGTCGCCGAGCGCAGACAAGCCGAGGCGATCTTGCACCAACGCGAAGATCAGTTGCGTTTGCTTGCCGATAACACGACCGACATTATCATGCGCTTCACGCTGGATGGCATCCCGCTCTACGTGACGCCATCGGTCAAGGCAGTTCTTGGCTATGATGTGGACGAACTGATGTGCAGCCAGTACGGATTGATGACTCATCCGGATGATATGGCGCACGTTCGGGAGTCTCTTCAAGAACTGGCGCAGACCGGTGGACCCGTGCGCTCGGAAGCTCGCTTACTGCATAAGCAAGGGTATTACGTCTGGCTTGAAACGGTGTCCAAACAGATTCGCGATGTGGCGACCGGGGAGCCGATCGGCGTAGTGTGTTCATCGCGCGATATTTCGGAGCGCAAAGCGGTACAAGCCGCATTCGTGCAGCGCTCGGAAGAACTCAGCATGGCCAACGTCGAACTCGCCAGGGCGTCATGCCTGAAAGATGAGTTTCTGGCGAATATGAGCCATGAATTGCGCACCCCACTGACTGGCATCCTGGGGCTGGCAGAGGGATTGCAGAATATCGTGTATGGCCCCCTCAACGAACGCCAGTTGCGGGCATTGCGCCTGATCGAAGAGAGTGGGCGCCATCTGCTCAATCTGATTAACGACATCCTGGATCTGTCCAAAGTCGAGGCCGGCAAGCTGGACGTTTTAATCGAGTATGTGCTGGCGGCTGACGTGTGCCGCTCGAGCCTGCGGATGGTCAAACAGATTGCCGAAAAGAAACATCAGCAGGTGGCCCTGGTGCTTGAGCCATCGGCCTTGATCGTGCAGGCCGACGCGCGTCGGCTGAAACAAATCCTCGTCAATCTGTTGAGCAACGCCGTGAAGTTCACGCCCGAGCACGGTGAACTTGGTCTGCAGGTGGCCGCCGATGTAGCGACGCACAGCGTCCATTTCACGGTCTGGGATAAGGGCATCGGCATTGCGCAGGAACAGCAGGCGAAGATCTTTCAGCCGTTTATCCAGTTGGACAGTGGCCTGGCGCGCCAGTTTAGCGGCACCGGCCTGGGTCTGGCGTTGGTGCGCCGGTTGACCGAGTTGCACGGTGGGAGTGTGGCAGTGTTCAGCACCCCGGGCGACGGCAGCCGTTTCGTGGTGACGCTGCCGTGGACGCCAGACATGCCGGCGAGTTCAGCCACCGTGAGCACAAGCGCGCCGCCGGTGGCGACGGCGCCAGACCGTCATGCTGGCCATGTTTTGCTGGTCGAGGACAACGTGACAACGGCTATCGCGATGGTCGACTATTTATCGGCGTATGGGTTCCATGTATCGGTTGTCTATACCGGTGTTGAGGCTGTCGCACGTGTCGCCGCGTTGAGACCGGATGTCATTCTCATGGACGTGCAAATGCCCGAAATGGATGGGATCGAGGCCACCAGACGGATCCGCGCCTTGCCCGATCGCGTTGTTGCCGATACGCCAATCATTGCGGTGACGGCGCTGGCGATGGTCGGTGACCGCGAGCGCTGTGTGGCGGCTGGGGCCAACGACTATGTCAGCAAGCCGTTCGAACTGACCGCATTGTCAGGAATGATCCAGCGCTATCTTCACCATCGGTGAGCCGTTCGGCGCCACGACCGGTGGGCGCGCACGTGCCCAATGCGTCACAATCGGAGGGATGCGCACGCAACTATGCCGGAGATCGGTTCCCAGACTAACCGCATCAATGCCGAACGCCAGCGCCAGCCGGTAGCAGATCCTGACGTGGTGGCCACGCGCTACCGTCTCCAGCCAGCCGACCTGCCGGAGCCACGGCAGCTTGTCGTGCGCGTCGTGGTTGGCCAGGGGGTGGAGACGTTTACACCCGTGCTCCACTTTGCCGGGTTGGCCAAGCCGTTGGTGCTCGACGCCGCCAATGCGGCGGCGATGGCGGCAGTGGCGGGAAGTCCCCTGTTCGGTGATTGGGTTGGCTGCCTTGTCGAGTTACGGGTCGTGACCGAAGCCGGCATCGAACGCATTCGGCTTGTGCCGGCGCCAAGCCTGCCGACGCGCATGATATCGGTTCGCCTGCCAAATGGGCGCATGACGCGGGGCGCGTTGCTGCTGGTGGCGGTGCTGTTGCTGGCGCTGGGTGCGGTCTATGTCGTCGCGCATTGGACCGATCTGCAAGTGTTTTTTGCGCGCCGATGAATGCGGCGCGGTGCCAGCCGTATGATGGAGAGCAGCAACAGATTGTTGAAGGAGTTCCTGCACACGCGGCGCTCTTTTGCCAACGCCGAGACCATGCAGAACGACCTCAGCCTCTTCACTCTCTGGCACAATATGCGCGCCCTGTTGTCCAATAGGAACAGTTGCCACTGTGGACTCGCCCCAGCTGCCTTAGAATGGGTCGAGTTTTCTAGGCGACGGTCGAGAGGGAGTATTGGATGAGATTAGACATCAACGGGGAAACGCATGATGTTGCCGCAGGGGCGGGTGAACTGCTGCTTTGGGTGCTGCGCGATGAGCTGGGTATGATCGGCACGCGTTTTGGCTGCGGCGCCGGCATTTGCGGGGCCTGTACCGTCCATGTCGATGGCGTCGCCACACGGTCGTGCTTGACGCCGCTGGCGCTGGTGGAGGGCAAGCAAATCCGTACGATCGAGGGCATGGCGACGGCCAATGCCGACGGCAGTCTGGTGCTTCATCCACTGCAACAGGCATTTATCGACGATCAGGTTCCGCAGTGCGCCTGGTGTATGAGTGGTCAGCTCATGACCGCCGCTGCGTTCCTCGTACAATACCCCACACCCACCGAGGATGAGATCGTCGAAGCCATGGGCAACAACTACTGCCGCTGTGGGTGCTACACGCGCATCAAGCGTGCTGTCGCCAAGGCCGCCGTGCACATGGCCGCCGGCACACAACAGGGGGCGCCCGCATGACCAATCAACGAATCCCCGCACCACCGGCTTCCGCGGCCAGCGAACAATCGAGTCAATCGGGCGCTAAGCGCCGCTGGCGCCCCACGCGCCGCGGCTTTTTGATCGGCCTGGGCGTCACCGGCGTTGGGCTGGCGCTTGGCATTGGCGCAGTGGCCACGGTCGGTATACCCTATGTGCGTCTGCGAGTGGCTGGCATGCTGGATGGGGCGGAAGCGCCTGCCGGCGAAATGCCCACCGACCCGTGGGCGTGGTTCGAAGTGCTGCCCGACAGCCGCGTGCGTCTTTATCTGGCCAAGGTAGAAATGGGCCAGGGGATCCACACCGCATTGAGCCAGATTGTGGTCGAGGAACTTGGCGTAGCCTGGGACGATCTTGAGGTTGCCCAGGCCACTACGGCCCGTGACCTTGGCGGTGGCCAAACCGGTGGCAGCAACTCAGTCTCCAGCCTTTTCGCGCCGCTGCGCCAAGCCGCGGCCACTTTTGGCGAGATGCTGCGTGCGGAGGCTGCCACGCAGTTGGGCCTCCCGGCAACGTCCCTGGTGATTGCTGGGCGCGGTTTTGCCGCTGTGGAGGATCCTGCCAGGCGCATTGACCTGGCGCCGCTGGTTGCTGCCAAAACCGGTGAGTGGGAAGTCTCCAAGGAACCGGCGCCCTTGAAAGCGCCCGGTAACTTTCAAGTGATTGGCCAGTCTTTGCCGCGACGCGATTTTGTGGCCAAGCTGACTGGTCAGGCTGTCTATGGCTACGACGCCCGCCTGGAGGGTATGAAATATGGCGCGGTTGTCCGGCCACCGACTATTGCCGCCACCCTCAAGAGTGTCCGCCCCGGCAACGCGGCGACGATGGCCGGTGTACACACTGTTGTCACCGACAAAGACTTTGCCGGCGTCGTGGCTGACACGCGCGCCCAAGCCAGAGCCGCTGCCGATCAGATGGAAGTGGAATGGGACGCCGGTTATCCCTGGCAGCAGGCCGAACTGGAGGCTATCGTCACGGTAGGCAACGGTGAAGGGATACCGATTCAAACGGAGGGCGAAGCCGGCAAGTTGCTGGATGAGCAGACTTCGTTGAGCGCTGAATACCGCTCACCCTTTGCCGTGCACGCCCATCTGGAAGCCCAAGCGGCGCTAGCTGACGTCAAGCCAGATCGCGTGCGCGTCTGGTGCTCAACCCAATCGGCGAGTCTTGAGCGCCAGTCGGTCGCCAAGGTGCTGGGCGTCAAAGAGGAGATCGTCGAGGTCATCCCGACCTATCTTGGCGGCGGTTTTGGGCGCAAGCTCAACACCGAAGCCGCAACGGAGGCAGCGCGGCTCTCCCAAGCAGCGGGTGTGCCTGTGCATGTGGGGTGGACGCGCGTAGAAGACATGCGCAACGGCTATTTCCGCCCCGCCACCCACCATCAGTTATCAGCCCGGCTTGACGATGCCGGCATGCTCGTTGCCTTCGAGCACCGTCAGGCCAGCGGCGATGTGGCTTTCTCTTTTTTCCCAGAGGTTGCCGGCGCCCTTCTGGGCGCTGACTTCGGCGCCTATCGGGGCGCCACCATCCGCTACGCTGTGCCCAATAAGCGTACGATTGCCTGGCGTAGCAAAGTGCCGGTGCGCACGGGCTGGTGGCGTGGGTTGGGGTTGCTGGCCAATACTTTTGCGCTTGAGTCCTTTGTCGACGAGCTGGCGCACGCCGCCGGGGCCGACCCGCTGGCGTTTCGCATACAGCACTTGGACGACACTATCCCTGCCCAACAGCGCGTCAAGGCGGTATTGCAGGCGGCAGCTCAATTGGCTCGGTGGGATACGCCGGCGCCGGAAGGACGCGCACGGGGCATTGCCTGCTGCCTGGATGTCGACACTGCGGTAGCGATGGTCGCCGAAGTCTCGGTCGATCGCGCGACGGGGCAGATCCGTGTGCACCATGTGTCGGCGGCGATGGATCCTGGGCTTGTGATCAACCCGGACGGCGCGCGGGCGCAGGTGGAAGGCAACGTCATGTGGGGTGTCGGGTCGGCGTTGATCGAAGAAGTGACGATCAAGGACGGGCAGATCGAACCGGGAAACTTCGACCGCTATCCGCTGTTGACAATGAAGGAGGCGCCATCCGTCGATGTCGTGTTGTTGGAGGCGGGCGACGGCAAACCGCGCGGCGTGGGCGAGCCGCCGATTGGCCCAGTGGCGGCGGCCATCGGCAATGCGGTCTTTGCGCTGACCGGTGTGCGTCTGCGCCAGTTGCCGATGAATGCGGCGCGCTTCATGCGTCAAGCTTCAAGCGTTACTTCGGCGGCCCAGGCAGCGCCGGCGTAGAGGGCGGCGATATTGGCTTCTAGCAGGTGTTGGTGACGCTCTGGCAGGTTGGCGCGCAGGGCGCTCTCGATGGTCTCCGGCCAAAGTAAGTGACAGAATACAATCAGGCCGCCTAGCATCGCGACGTTGACCAGTCGTTGGTCGCCAAAGCGCTCTGCCAGCATATGGGCTGGCATGGCCAGCGTCCGAATATCGTCGCGTCTGAACGCCCGGCTGAGAATCGTGCTATCGGCGATCAGCACACCGCCCGGCTTGACCAACGGCTCATATTTGTCGACCGAGGGCAAATTCATGGCGATGACATAGTCTGGAGAGCGCACGAGTGGTGACCCAATTGGCTCATCGCCGATGACAACTGTGCAATGGGCCGTGCCACCGCGCATCTCCGGGCCGTAGGACGGGATCCACGTGACCTCCTTACCCTCGCCGAGGGCGGCGTGTGCCAACAATTGGCCAGCAAATAGCGCCCCCTGTCCACCAAAGCCTGAGATAATAATCGAAGTTTCCATGGTGATCAGACCAATTCTCTGAGTCCTTCGGCGATTTTGAAGTCCCCAGTTGGGTAGACTGGCAACACGCTTTCGCGAATGTAGGTCAACGCGTCGTTGGGCGAGAGGCGCCAGTTGGTTGGGCAGGTGCTCAGGATCTCCACGATGCTCAACCCCAGGCCGCGTAGTTGCGCCGCAAAGGCGAGGTGCAAAGCTTTCTTGGTGCGGCGAATTTCGGCGGGCGCGTGCATCGAACAGCGCGCCGCATAGGCCACACCGGGCAGCGGCGCCAGCATTTCCGCGATGTGCATGGGAAAGCCGTGGAGTTCTGCCCGGCGGCCGCTGGGCGATGATGGGGTGAACTGTCCCAGGAGCGTAGTCGGCGCCATCTGCCCTCCCGTCATGCCGAAAACTCCGTTGTTGACGAAAACCACCGTGATGGCTTCGCCGCGTGCCGCCGCATGGAGAATCTCATTGCCGCCAATCGAGGCCAGGTCGCCGTCACCCTGGTAGGTGAAGATCACGTGGCCAGGGAGGACGCGCTTGAGTCCAGTCGCCATGGCTGGCGCGCGGCCATGCGCGGCTTCGCAGCCATCCAAGTTGAAATACTGGTAGGCAAAGACGGCGCAGCCGACCGGCGCTACGCCAATCGTGCGCGTGCGGATGCCTAGTTCGTCGATGACCTCAGCCACCAGGCGGTGAATCGTGCCGTGCGTGCAGCCGGGGCAATAGTGGGTGGGGACATTGCGCAGTGCTTCGGGGCGCTGGAAGACCACTTCCATCCCATCGACAGGGTTGTGGTGGAAGCCGTTCGTGCCTTGGGTCGCTGTGGGGTTGGGTAGCATGGGCATTCTCCTCGTTTGGTGCGCGCGGCCTGTTCTCCGCTCAGCCGGGAGGCCGACTTCTCGCCAACACGCGACTGCTGTGACTGCGGGTCACGCGCGTCAAGTGCTGCGCCTCGTAGACAATCTCGTCGGGCAGGGGGACGACACCGCCCATCCGGCCAAAGAAGCGCACCGGCGCCCGCTCCCCGACCGCAAGGCGCACGTCATCCAGCATCTGTCCGGCGTTCATTTCGACCACCAGCACGGCGCGGCTCCGTTTCGCCACAGCCCGGAGCGCCTGGCTCGGGAAGGGCCACAGCGAGATCGGGCGAAAGAGTCCCACTTTCAAGCCACTGGCGCGCGCCATACGCACGGCGGACTTGGCGATGCGCCCGACCGTGCCAAACGCCACGAGCAGGACATCTGCATCTTCGGCTTCATAGGCTTCGTAGCGTGTCTCGGCGGCCTGGATCGTAGCCAGCTTTTTTTGCAGGCGCAGGTTGGTTTCTTCGAGCTTTTCGGCGGCAAGATAGAGCGAGGTCAGGATGCGCGGTGCGTGTGGCGCCGGGTCCCCGATCGCCCAGCTTGGGCGCTCGGCTGGCAGCGGCTGGAAAGGCGGTAGTTCGACGGGCTCCATCATCTGGCCCAAGGTGCCATCGCCGGCCACGATGACGATGTGCCGGTATTGAAAAGCCAGGTCAAAGCTGACGTACATCAGGTTGACGGCTTCCTGAATCGTCGAGGGCGCTAACACGATCGGGTGAAAGTCACCGTGACCGGCCGACCGTGTGATCTGAAAGTAATCGCTTTGGCTTGGCTGGATATTGCCCAAGCCGGGTCCCCCGCGCATGATGTCGACGAGCACACAGGGCACCTCTGTGCCGGCGATATAGCTGAGCCCTTCCTGCATCAGGCTGATGCCGGGCGACGACGACGAACTCATGGCACGCATACCGGCGCAGGCTGCGCCGTAGACCATGTTGATTGCCCCGATTTCGCTTTCGGCTTGCAGAAAGGTGCGCCCTAACTCTGGCATACGGCGTGCCATGTACTCAAGCAATTCAGTTTGCGGGGTGATGGGATAGCCAAAAAAAGCTTCGGCGCCAGCGCGGATGGCCGCTTCGGCCAACGCCTCGTTGCCGTTCCAAAGTTCTCTGGTCATTGGACGCCTCCGCGGTCAAGCCGCCCGGCGCAGACGCGCCGGTTCGCGATAGATAGTGAGTACGACGTCGGGGCAAACCAACGCGCACAGTGCGCAGCCGGTGCAATCAGCCGCAGCGTCATCCAACTCAGCAGGATGGTAGCCACGCATGTTCAATTGGGGGGAGAGATGCAGCAGGTGGTGCGGACAGGCATTTACGCACAGTTCGCAGCCCTTGCAGCGTTCGCGATCGATCAGTACGGTGCCTCGAATCATGTTGCTCTCCTTTGAGCAAAGAGGCTATCAGCCGAAAAGAGGTAACGGCACAATCAAATTATACCACAAGTGCATCGCCATTGATGCGGGATGTTGGCACTGACATTGGCACTGACATTGGGCTTGGTAGGAATTGGCTATCTTTGAGTGTAGCATGCCCAATCCGTACGGCGAAAGGGACAGATGTCACCGCTTTACCGGGACAGACCAATATTGGCTGGATGAGATTCGCGCTTTCGGCGCGACAATTGGGGTGCCTGTGTAATTGTGAATTTTTATACAAGATGAAAGGAGCAAAGTCATGTGGAGCAATCGGATTGGCAAGGCAGGTTGGTTCTTGCTTCTGATCGTAGTGCTGCTGTGGGCCACGTCGACCGTGGTGGCTGGACCGCTCCAGCAATCTGGTGAAAGCCCCGGCATCGATGATGTAACACCGGTTCCGCCGCTGGAGACGGTGGCGCCGGTTGCAGCGGC
>Ga0335397_10010568_pt1 | contig 11404 bp, 7 predicted proteins | sample MAT04_FD_205740 | JGI IMG/M metagenome (GOLD analysis project Ga0335397, IMG submission 205740) | Freshwater microbial communities from Lake Fryxell liftoff mats and glacier meltwater in Antarctica - MAT-04 (spades assembly) (version 2) ...
GTCGTCGTTGCCGGGTCGCCCTTGAGCAAACTGAAGAACACCTTGGCGTGTGCGTAGTCAGGCGTGACCTCCACGGCCTGAATGGTCACCATCCCGACCCGTGGGTCTTTCAACTCGCGGGCGATCAATTCCGTCAGATCCCGCTGGATCTGATCGGCCACGCGGAATCCGCGGTTGGGAGTGGATGATTTTTTACGCACCATAGTCAATTACCCATTACAGCGTCCGGGCGATTTCGCGGATTTCGAAGAACTCCAGCGCATCGCCTTCCTGGATGTCGTTGTAGTTCTTGATCGTCAAGCCGCACTCGAAGCCTTCCTTGACTTCCTTGGCGTCGTCCTTGAAGCGCTTGAGCGAATCCAGCTCGCCCGTGTAGATGACCACATTGCCGCGCAACAAACGCAGCTTGGCAGTGCGACGTGCAAAGCCTGAGGTAACCATACAACCCGCGATAGAGCCAATCTTCGACACTTTGAGCACCTGGCGAATCTCGGCCGTACCGATGACTTCTTCCTTTTTGTCTGGTGTCAACATGCCCGACATGGCCAGTTTCAAATCGTCCACCGCATCGTAAATGATGTCGTAGTAGCGAATGTCAACACCGTTGTTCTCTGCCAGCTTGCGGGCTCCGGCGTCGGCACGGATGTTGAATCCAATGATGACCGCCTTGGCTGCAATCGCCAGATTGACGTCCGACTCACTGATGGCGCCCACCGCGGTGTAGACCATCTGCACTTTGACCTCTTCAGTCGACAGCTTCTGCAGTGACTGGGCCAGCGCTTCTTGCGAACCCTGCACATCGGCCTTGACAATAATCGGCACCAGCTTGACTTCACCTGCATTGATGTCGGTGAACATGTTCTCCAGCTTGGAAGCCTGCTGCTTGGCCAGTTTCGTGTTGCGGAATTTGCCTGCACGGTAGGTTGCAATTTCACGGGCACGGCGCTCATCGGCCATGACAATGAATTCGTCACCTGCACGGGGCACTTCGGTCAAACCCTGGATTTCGACTGGAATCGATGGACCCGCGGTCTTGATCGTCTTGCCGTTTTCATCCAGCATGGCCCGCACGCGGCCAAAGGTCTGTCCTGCCAACACCACGTCGCCAGTTTTCAGCGTTCCGGACTGCACCAGAATGGTCGCCACAGGTCCGCGTCCCTTGTCCAGACGCGCTTCAATCACCAGGCCCTTGGCCATGGCATCCACCGGCGCGCGCAACTCCAGCACTTCAGCCTGCAAGAGCACTTGCTCCAGCAGTTCGTCGATGCCCTGACCGGTCTTGGCGGACACGGAAACAAACGGGGAACTGCCACCAAATTCTTCCGGAATCACCTCTTCAACCACCAGCTCGTTCTTTACGCGCTCAGGATTGGCATCGGGCTTGTCGATCTTGTTGATCGCCACCACGATAGGCACTCCAGCTGCCTTGGCATGCTTGATAGCCTCTTTGGTCTGTGGCATGACGCCGTCGTCCGCAGCGACCACCAGAATCACGATGTCAGTAGCATTCGCTCCACGGGCACGCATGGCAGAGAAGGCCTCGTGACCAGGGGTATCCAGGAAGGACACCATACCGCGTGGGGTTTCCACGTGGTACGCGCCAATGTGCTGGGTAATGCCACCGGCTTCACCCGACGCCACTTTGGCGCGGCGGATGTAATCCAGCAAGGAGGTTTTGCCATGGTCCACGTGACCCATGACGGTCACCACAGGGGCGCGTGGCAGCGCTTCCGCATGCTGCTGTTGCACTTCGTCGTCGGTAAACGCTTCGGCATCATCCAGCGCAGCAACGATGGCTTTGTGTCCCATTTCTTCCACCAAAATCATGGCGGTGTCCTGGTCCAGTGGCTGGTTGATGGTAACCATCTGACCCAGTTTCATGAGGTGCTTGATCACCTCGGATGCTTTGACGGCCATCTTGTGCGCCAATTCCGCCACGGTGATGGTTTCCGGCACATGCACTTCCAACACGCGTGCTTCCACCGGAGCCGACATGGGCTGGTGGTCGCGGTCACTGCGGTCATTGCTGCCACGGCGGCCACGCGGGCCAGTGCGCCAGTTGGTCGAACGCCCCGCTCCCGCACCCGTATCTCCACGGGTGGGAATGGCTTTTTTCTTGGCTGGGTCACCTGCCCAGCTGGACGACAGTTTTGCGGACTTCACCTCTTTACCAGCGCCCGCTGGTGCGGTACCCGCAGCGCCCGGCGCTCCCGGCTTGACCGCCTTGGCCACCGTGCTTCCGGCGGCTGGCTTGTGCAGCGTGCCCTTCACGCCAACGGCCACTGGCTTGACTTCTTCTACCTTATGGGGGACCAGTACGCGTTTGGGCGCGGACATCATGGAGCGAATAGCAGCCGCTTCCGCTTCAGCCTTGCGGCGACGTTCGTTCAGATCCACAGCACGCAAAGCCTCTTCATCGGCACGGGCCTTGGACTCGGCGGCCGCTTTTTCCCGCGCTTCAACCTGTGCTGCAGCACGGGCCGCCGCAGCTTCAATGGCCTCGGCGCTGGCTTCTGTCTTGCTGGTAGAGGCTTGACTCTTCTTCTCTTGTTCTGCGGCGGCATAGCTTGCGGCACGCTCTTCGGCGTCGCGTTCGCGTTTTTCTTCCGCTTCACGCAGGCGACGCTTTTCCACCAAATCTTCTTCCTGGCGGCGGATCAGCTCTGCCTGGCGTCGCGCTTCTTCTTCGCGGCGTCCGAGCTCGGCGTGGTCAATCGCCGGCACAACCGACTCTTGGGCCGAGACTTCCCGCTCCAGTGCTTCAACAGGCTGATCGACTTCGTCATCACGGCGTACAAACGTGCGTTTCTTACGCACCTCTACCTGAATGGTGCGTGCCTTGCCTGTTGCATCGGCCTGTTTGATTTCTGTGGTCTGCTTTTTCACGAGCGTGATCTTCTTGCGCTCGGAACTGGCCGTTCCATGGCTAGTTTGCAGGTAATTCAGCAAGCTGTGCTTGTCGGCATCGGTCAGGACATCCGAGGCAGCCGCCTTGGCTACCCCGGCTGACTTCAGCTGCTCAAGCAGTGTGTCAGTGGATTTTTTGAGTTCACTTGCAAACTCGGCGACGGTCGTACTGGACATTTGTTGTGTAACCTTTCATGACCATTACTCTTGAGAAGCGGCGTCATTGGTAAACCAATGTTCGCGCGCCTTCATGATCAAGGTCTTGGCTTCGTCCGCAGACTGGCCGGTGATTTCTGTAAGTTCGTCAACGGCCAAATCAGCCAGATCGTCGCGGGTGTGCACGCCGCCGTCTGCCAGTTTGCCGATCAATTCGGGAGTCAGGCCCTCAAGGTCACGCAAATCCTGCGAGACTTCTTCGACACTTTCCTCACGCGCAATTTCCATCGTCAGCAGAGCGTTCTTGGCGCGGGTGCGCAGCTCATTGACGGTGTCTTCATCAAAGGACTCAATCTCCAGCATTTCCTGAAGCGGCACGTAGGCCACCTCTTCGAGACTGGTGAAGCCTTCGGCAATCAGAATGTCGGCGATTTCCTCGTCCACATCGAGTTTTTCCATAAACAGCTTGCGACCGATATCGGTTTCGCTGGCTTGCTTCTGGGCAGACTCTGCAGCATCAAGGATGTTGATTCTCCAGCCTGTCAACTCGGACGCGAGGCGCACATTCTGTCCACCGCGACCGATGGCAATCGCGAGGTTTTCCTCGTCCACCACGACGTCCATGGCGTGACGCTCTTCATCGACGACGATGCTGGAGACGTTGGCCGGAGCCAGTGCACCGATCACGAACTGCGCCGGATCTTCGCTCCACAACACAATGTCAACACGCTCGCCGGCGAGTTCATTGGTGACACCATTGACGCGGGTTCCACGTACACCCACACAGGTGCCAATGGGATCAACCCGCTTGTCATGGGACAGCACCGCAATCTTGGCGCGCGAACCAGGGTCACGGGCGCAGGATTTGATCTCGAGCAGGCCTTGCTCGATTTCGGGCACTTCCTGGCGGAACAACTCAATCATGAATTCCGGTGCGGAACGGGACAGCAGAATGGGGGCGCCACGCAGTGTCAGGTCCACTTCCATAATCATGGCGCGAACCCGGTCACCGGTACGCAGGTTTTCCTTGGGAATCATCTCGCTGCGGCGCAAACGGCCTTCAACGCGACCACTCTCCACAATGAGGTCACCTTTGTCCATGCGCTTGACCGTGCCAACGAAGATTTTTTCACCGCGGGACATAAAGTCGTTGAGCAACATTTCGCGCTCAGCATCACGGATTTTTTGCAAAATCACCTGCTTGGCAGCCATGGCACCAATGCGGCCGATCGGCACCGAAGGTATGGACTCCTCGATGTGCTCATCCACCTCGATGTCGGCGATCTGCTCTTTTGCTTCAAACAGCAGGATTTCCTGGTCGGGCAACTGCAGACCAGCCTCATCGGGGACCACATGCCAACGGCGGAAGGTTTCGTAGTTGCCACTATCGCGATCCAGTGCGACGCGGATATCCACGTCGCCGGGATACAGCTTTTTGGTCGCTTGGGCCAACGCCGCTTCCACGGCGCCCATCACCACATCACGTTCCACGTTTTTCTCACGTGAAATTGCTTCTATCAGCATCAACAGTTCGCGATTCATGCCATGACTCTCCTGAATACTCGAATTAACCAATACAAAACTACAAAAATTTTTTGATGCAAACCCAATGGGGTCTGCAAGCTGTCAAGCCGTATCTGCGTCGGCCCCACCTTCATTTGCGTCCGTCGCACCGCGACCCTTGAAACTCACGATAGGCGCGAGACGCGCGTCACGCAATTCATCCAGCGTAAAACCCAGTGCCTGCAATGGCGGAGGAACACGCTTCTTGCTAACTTTTTGCCCCGGCTTGGCTGCTGGCGCATCGCTCCAGACGATTTGCCAGCCAACGCCGCCATCGACAGCGACAAGCTTCTCCAGCTCGCCGCGAAATTTCTTGCGGCTGGGATGCACTTGGCCTGCCGCAGCCTCGCCCATCGGGGCCTTGAGGTTGAGGTCAATGATGTGACCCACAAACCGCTCAAAATCCTGCGCATGCCGCAAGGGGCGATCTATGCCAGGCGAAGAAACTTCCAGCCGCTTGTATTCGATACCATCCACTTCCAGCGCAAAAAGCAACTGGCGATTGACTTTTTCACAATCTTCCACGTTGATGAATTGCTGTGGTGCCGCGACGCCGTCGACTGGTGCAACCCAGGGCAGATCAATCGTGATGCGCAGCAGGCCCCCGGCGGAGCGTTCAATCTCTACCAAGTCATATCCCAGACCGCTAACGGTTTGTTCAACAATTTCCTGCAATGCCACGTGAAATAAGCCCATTCAAAAACAATCGCCCAAAAAAAACGGGCGGTAATTACCCGCCCGTTTGGTCGTGAGCCCGGATTGTACTCCAAAAACGCCTTAAAGCCCTTGATTCGTAAGGAGTTATTCAACAGCTGCCAGCAATATACGGGTGTATTCCTGTTGGGGGTGCTCGAAGACTTGCGCAACCGGGCCACTTTCGACGATTTTCCCACCTCGCATCACCAGAACCTGGTGAGCCATCGCCCGTATGACCGCCACGTCATGGGTTATCAACAGATACGCCAGACCCCGCTCGCGTTGCAGCCGCTGAAGCAGTTGCAGAATCTGTTTTCCCATGGTGACATCCAGCGCACTGGTCGGCTCATCAAGGACCAGCAGCCGGGGCTGCACAATCAGGGCCCGCGCGATCGCAATGCGCTGGCGCTGGCCTCCCGAAAACTGGTGGGGATAGCGTTGCAACAGACCGGGGAATTGGGTTTCGTCCAGCCCCACCTCGCTCAAAGCCGTCCATACCCGGTCCCTGCGGGCAACTGCGCTCAACGCGGGTTCGTGCACCAGCAAACCTTCACCCACAATAGCCTCCACCGTCATGCGGGGTGACAGAGAGGCAAATGGATCCTGAAACACCACTTGCACGCTTTTTCGCAAGACCCGGTCACGGGCCGTTCCCCAGCTTTGCCCCAGTACAGCGAGCGTCCCGTCGAACTTCAGCAAACCCAGTGCCGCCAAAGCCAGGGTAGATTTGCCCGACCCCGATTCACCCACCACGCCCAACGTCTGGCCACAGGCCAGATCCAGATCCGCTCCCGACACTGCGACGAATTCGCCGCTTTTCAACCAGCCACGAATGCCGGGCCGGGGCACCGGATAGGCCACACGCACGCCGCGCGCGCTCAGCGCTACCGGTGCATTTGCAACGGGCTCGACGACGTCGCGAACCGGCCGGCTGTCGATAAGGCGCCGGGTATACGGGTGCTGCGGCGCGGCGAATATATCGGCTACCCTGCCCTGCTCCACGATGTAGCCGTTTTCCATGACAGCAACCCGATCTGCAAAGCTGCGAACCAAATTCAGATCATGGGTGATGAGCAATACCGCCATGCCCCGGGATTTCTGTTGCTGGGTCAGCAAATCCAGAATCTGCTTGCGTACCGTCACATCCAGCGCTGTCGTCGGTTCGTCCGCGAGCAGCAACTGGGGATGACAGGCCAGTGCCATGGCAATCATGGCGCGTTGGCGCTGCCCACCCGACAGCTGGTGAGGATAGGCGCCCGCGCGGCGACCGGGCTCTTCAATGCCGGTATCTGCTATCAATTTAATAGCTCTCTGCGCTGATTCCACGGGGGCCAGCCCTATTTTCAGTTGAAGAACTTCGGCAATTTGCTCACCAATGGTGAAGAGGGGGTTCAGGGCCGTCATGGGCTCCTGAAAGATCATCGAGATATCCTGGCCGCGAATCGCCTGCATTTTTTGGGCGGGCAACGTGAGTAGTTCCACAGACGCGCCCGGCACGGGCCCGAAGCGGGCGATGCCCTTGACCAGAGCGCCCTGCGTCAAGCCCAACAAGCTGAGTGCGGTGACCGTCTTGCCGGAGCCAGACTCTCCCACCAACGCCAGTTTTTCTCCTGGAAAGATCTCGAAATCGATGCCATGCACGACCTCCCGGCCACCAAAGGACACCCTCAAACCCTGAACATGGAGCAGTGGCGTCAGCGCACTCACCGGTTGCGGTGCAGACGGCATGACGTCAGGCCCGATGCGGGTCATTGCTCCGCCTTTCGGGGGTCCAATGCATCGCGCAGCGCATCTCCCATCAGAGTCAGCAGCAACAAAGTAATCACCAGCACGGCGAAGGTGGACAGAGAGATCCACCACGCGTCGATGTTGTTCTTGCCCTGAGACAGCAGTTCACCCAAAGAGGGGGTTCCAGGCGGCACGCCCAAACCGAGAAAGTCCAGCGAGGTCAACGCCAGTATGGCGCCGCTCATCCGAAAAGGCAGAAAGGTGACCACCGGTGTCATGCTGTTGGGCAAGACGTGACGCACAATGATCTTCCAGTCAGAAACCCCGAGCGCCCGTGCGGCCCGAACGTAATCCAGCTGGCGGTTTCGAAGGAATTCCGCGCGCACATAGTCGCTCAAGCCCATCCAGCCAAACAGACTCAGCAGCACGAGTAGCAGAGCAATGCTGGGCGCAAAGACGGCGCTGAAAATAATCAGCAAATAGAGCTCCGGCATGGCGCTCCACACCTCGATAAACCGCTGAAAGGCCAGATCGGTTTTTCCACCAAAAAAGCCCTGAATCGCACCGGTAATCACCCCGAGCACAACCCCTGAAACGGTCAGCGCCAGCGCAAAAAGCACGCTGACCCGGAATCCATAAATCAGTTGGGCCAGCAGGTCGCGTCCCCGGTCATCGGTTCCCAGCCAATTGGCTCGGCTCGGACCCGAGGGATTGGGTTCAGCGGCGAAATAATTGAGCGTTTTTGGGCCGTAGTGGTTGGGCGCAAATAGAGCCCAGTTTCCTGTCTGCTGAAGCCGCTGCCGGATGAAAGGATCCAGGTAATCGGTGGGCGTGGTGAAGTCGCCGCCAAAAGTGGTCTCGGGATAGTCCTTCCACATCGGGAAATAGGTTTGCCCCTGGTAGACCACGACAAGCGGTCGGTCGTTGGATACCAACTCGGCAAACAGGCTCACCACTAACAGGCCGCAAAAAAGCAGCAAGCTTACATAGCCCAGGCGATTGCGCTTGAAGCGTAGCCATGCTCTTCTGGAGGGACTGGGATAGCGCAATGGAGGAATGGGATCAATCGAATTTGACACGTGGATCCGCCCAGACGTAGCACAGGTCGGAAACCAGTTTGGTCACCAATCCGATGAGGGTAAAAAGATAAAGCGTCCCCATCACGACGGGATAGTCACGGCGAATAACACTTTCATAGCTCAGCAAGCCCAGACCATCCAGTGAAAACAGGGTTTCGATCAAGAGCGAGCCGGTAAAAAATGCACCCACAAAGGCCGCGGGAAACCCGGTGATGATCGGAATCAGCGCATTGCGCATCACGTGCCGCCACAGCACCTGCCGCTCGGATAGCCCCTTTGCGCGAGCTGTCACCACGTATTGTTTGCGAATTTCTTCCAGAAAAGCGTTCTTGGTCAGCATGGCAGTGACGGCAAAACTGCCCATCACCATGGCGGTGACCGGCAGCGCGATGTGCCAGAGGTAGTCGACAATCCGCGCACCCCAGCTCATTTGCTCCCAATTGGATGAAGTCAGGCCGCGCAAGGGAAACCACTGCAACTGGCCCCCAAAGATCACCAGAAGCGCCACACCCAGCACAAAGCCGGGAATGGCGTAGCCCGCCAGAATCAGCAGGGTCGTGACAAGGTCAAAGCGGGTACCCGCCCGCACCGCCTTGGCCACGCCCAGAGGCACAGCAATCAGATAGCTGATGAAGAAGGTCCACAAACCCAGGCTCATGGACACCGGCAGTTTTTCCCAGATCAAGTCGGATACCGCGCGGTTCTGGAAAAAGCTCTTACCCAGATCAAAGCGGGCGAATTGCACCAGCATTTGCCAGAAACGCTCCGGCGCCGGCTTGTCAAAGCCATACAGCGCCTTGGCCTGCTCAATACGCTTGGGGTCCACCCCTTGCGCACCGCGGTAGCTCAGCCCGCCTTCGGCACTGGTGCCCGCGCCGGTCTTGGCCTCGGCCAGGAACTGCTCAACCGGCCCACCGGGCACAAACTGCACCACGGCAAAGGTCACCAGCAACACCCCCAACACGGTGGGAACCATCAAAAGCAACCGTTTCAGCGCGTAATAGAACATGACTTATTTGGCCCACCAGGTGTCGATGGCCCACGTCTCGCCCTGCGAGTAGGGGGGCATTTGCGGGGGCATGGCGAGACGCCATGCGTTGTACGCAATGCGGTGCGTGCCAGCCGACCATTGCGGGACCAGCAGGTGGCTGTGGCTGATCACACGGTCCAGCGCACGACAAGCCGGCAGCAAGTCGGCTTTGCGTTTGGCGCCTGTCATGTGCGTTATCAGCGCGTCCACTGCTGGACTCTTGATACCGCTGTGGTTGCCCGAGTCTTCCTGGTCCGCGGCCTTGCTGCCAAAGAGATCGGCGAACTCCTGACCCGGGTTGTTGGTACCCTGGTAGGCCAGCGACGTGATGTCAAACTCGAATTTCTGCAGCCGCTGCTGGTAAAGCGCGAAGTCTACGGGGCGAAACACCAGCTTGACGCCGATCTTCTCCAGATTGCGCGCCCAGGGGCTGACCACACGGGCTCCGGCTTCGTTGCTATCGAGGTATTCCAGGGTCAACTCTTCGTTTTTGGCATTGCGCAGGGCACCGTCCCGGTACACCCACCCGGCATCCTTGAGCAGGGTCTGCGCCTGGCGCAAGTTCTCGCGCAGGCTGTGCGCGCCATCGGTGCGGGGGGCTTGTGCCATGGGGCCGAACACCGCGGCCGGTATCTGATGGCGCAACGGTTCCAGCAGCGCCAGCTCCTGCGCATCGGGTACACCACCGGCCTGACAGTCGGTATTACCAAAAATGCCTTGCACCCGCTGGTAGGCCCCGTAAAACATCTGGCGATTCATCCATTCAAAGTCCAGCGCCAGCCCCAGGGCCTGTCGCACCCGAACATCCTTGAGCTTGTCCCGCCGGGTGTTGAGAACATAACTCTGAAAGCCGGTCGGCAGGCGGTGCCTGAACTCGGTCTTGACCAGTTCGCCCGAGTCAAAGCGCTTGCCATTCACCCGACGCGCCCAGTCACCCGCCGAGAAGAACCGCATCAAATCAAACTCCCCGGCTTTGAGCGCTTCCAGGCGCGCGGTGTTGTCCTTGTAAATTTTGACGGTGATGCGGTCGAAATTGGCAGTACCCCGGCGCACATTGAGATCCCGGGCCCAGTAATGGGCATCGCGCACATAGGTAATGTCTTTGCCGAAATTAACAGGGCCGATGCGGTACGGTCCGCTGCCAATGGGAATGTCCGTGACGACTTGGTCGAAGGGCTTGGATTGGCCGTTTTCCATCCCCCATTGGTGACTGAAGATGGGCAATCCGCCCACCGTCAGTGGCAATTCGCGGTTGGGCCGCTTAAAGCGAAAGCGCACGGTCGTTGCATCCACGACGTCTGCGCCCGCCACGTCTTCCAGCAGACTGCGGTAGCCTGGGGAGGCAAAGGGACCCACCAGGGTATCAAAGCTGAATTTCACATCGCGTGCCAGCACCGGCGATCCGTTGTGGAAGCGGGCCTGCGGACGCAACTGAAAGGTGGCGCTGAGGCCGTCAGCTCCCACGGTAACGTCCTGGGCCAGCAGGCCGTAACCCGCAGAAGTTTCATCCAGCGCGCCGGCCAGCAACGAGTCGAACATCAGGCTCGCCAGATACGCGGGCGCGGACCCCTTGATGGTGAAGGGGTTATATTTGTCAAATGTGGAGGTTCGCTGGTTGCTGACCAGCCGCAATTCACCGCCTTTAGGCGCGTTGGAATTGACATAAGAGAAGTGGGAAAAGTCCGGCGGATACCTGAAATCACCCCATAGCGAATAGCCATGTGCGGCCCAAGCTGGTTGGCCGATGAAGCACACTGTCAGTGCCGTCAACAGGATCAGCAGGTTTCGCATGCGACAATTCTGCATCAAGACACGCAATTTATAAGAGGATGCAATGGGTTTTTTAGCTGGCAAAAAATTATTGATCACCGGTGTATTGTCCAACCGCTCCATCGCCTATGGCATTGCCAAGGCCTGCCATGCGCAGGGTGCTGAACTCGCTTTCAGCTATGTGGGCGAGCGCTTCAAGGCGCGCATTACCGAGTTTGCGGCCGACTTTGGCTCCACGCTCATTTTTGATTGCGACGTGGGAAGCGACGAGCAGATTGAAAAGCTCTTCATCGATCTGGCCCTGGTGTGGCCCAAGTTTGATGGCTTTGTGCACAGCATTGGTTTCGCGCCGCGCGAGGCCATTGCCGGCAATTTTCTGGACGGTTTGACCCGTGAGAACTTTCGCATCGCGCATGACATTAGTGCGTACAGCTTTCCGGCCATGGCCAAGGCTGCCCTGCCCTACCTGAACGAC
>Ga0335397_10010576_pt1 | contig 11399 bp, 10 predicted proteins | sample MAT04_FD_205740 | JGI IMG/M metagenome (GOLD analysis project Ga0335397, IMG submission 205740) | Freshwater microbial communities from Lake Fryxell liftoff mats and glacier meltwater in Antarctica - MAT-04 (spades assembly) (version 2) ...
GAACGATGGAAAATATGGCGACAAGCTGGAGAAAAGTCTTTTCAGCGAAAAAAGCCACGACCAGATGTGGATGCCACAAACTATACTGCCGGTGAACGAGCGTACCCGCGGATTTACAGCCAAAACATATAACACACATTTCAATTCGTATGGATTAGGATGGTTTCTGAGCGACGTAAAAGGTTACAAGCAGGTGCAGCACTCTGGCGGACTGGCAGGAATTGTAACACTTGTTACGCTGATTCCTGAACTTAAACTTGGAATAATTGTCCTCACTAACCAACAGTCGGGAGCTGCCTTTACCGCCATTACCAATACCATAAAAGATGGTTATATCGGAGTGAATGACATAGATTGGGTGAAGACAATCTCAGATGCATCTGCTAATTCGAAAAAGGAAGCCGATAAAATTACCGCCGATGTAAACCAAATGGTGGAAGCCAGTCAAAAATCTGCTCAGCCATTGAAAAGTGAAATGTTTACTGGTTCTTATACCGATAAATGGTTTGGTGATGTAACAATTAAAGAGCAAAATGCAAAACTCTGGCTCACTTCAGTGAGGTCGCCACGGTTGAAAGGCGAATTACTACCGTTTAAAGGCAATACTTTTATCGTAAAATGGAACGACCGCAGTTTTGATGCTGACGTATATGCTAAGTTCACTGTTGACAGCGATGGCAAAGCCACAGGGATAAAAATGGAATCCATTTCGCCATTAACCGATTTCAGTTATGACTTCCAGGACCTGGATTTTACGAGGAAGTCTGACGCAGTCAATGAAAAATAATTGATTGGATATTTTCAGGCAGTTCTCACAAACGACATACATGAACACAAGCGTTTGCGGTTACATATCAGCGAAAGCTAAGAGAAATTTAGATTTACTGATTATAATAATTTTTACCTGCATTAAAACCCACGCCCAGTTTATCAGCAACACGTTTCACCGAATTGAACCTGATTCAAAACTATGCTGGCAGGAAATTACTGATTTCATTTCGGGAACTGCTCACCGAAATCGTCCGACTAAAAAAACGGCTAAATATTATTTTGATTTGATTGGAAAAGAATACATGAGTCTAAATTCTTTTTATTCTTGTTCTTTTGTCATCACACAAAAGTACCAACTAAACGAAGTGGTCTCATGAGTTCCTTTAAAAATAAGCAATGGGTGAATAAAAAGTATAGGTTTACTATAAATTTCACACAGATGTACGACTCGGTAAGGCTCGTGATCCCAATAAATTGGGATAGGCCTGATAGAGTTTCCCATATCCGGGCAGCACATGAGGCTGGTGTTTTGCTACGCAAATGTGCGCGCCGTTTACCTTCATCTACATCTGTTGTGAAATTAATTTCAGGCCGGTCCCTACACTCTGAAAATCACCTTGAAAAGCCCAACCGTTGTTCCGCTATGTTGCCATAAAAGGAAGCTCTCTTAGAAGGGACCGGCCTTATAAAAATGCGCCTGCGGTTCTTAGACAGAGGTATATGCGAATGGCATGTGCGTAGCAATACACAGCAAGGCAAACTATACGGATTTGTTGTGCTTTTCCATGCCTTGTATTGCAAGGAGATACCTATGGCTTAGAAACGCCAGCATGGTTATAAAGCCTTGATCTTTTAATACTTTTCCATCAAGGGAAAAGGATAAAGAAATAAATTCTAATTCAATTTTCAAATTAAGTTTGGAACTATTATGATGTCTTAACCTTTCCTGCACATCAAAATACAATACAGCCCAAAAAACACAATTGCATCCAAAATCTCGCGGTTATAGTAATCACCGACATGAACAGAATCCTGCTTTATTTCTCCAAAGCCATAAAATCGGCATAGGCCAACAAATCTCAAAGATGATTACACCATTGAAGTAATCAAAAGGAATTTGTATTCTTAAACCTTATTAACTATATTTGTATCAATAAAAAATCAAATAAACCTAATTCCATGTGCAATATAACACACAAATTACTGATCCTGTTAACATTATCAATTTCACTCACATTCAGTGTCTCCGCAAAATCATCTACAGAGGTTACAGTAACTTCACCTGACGGAAAAGCGATAATCCGTCTTGATTATTCAAAAATGATGATGATCTCAGTTGACTTTAATAATAAGCAGGTAATGGCTCCATCACAGGTTTCGATGAATATCAGCGAATATCCTGAGGCATTCCTGAATCCCATCCGCAGAAAAGTTATCAGGCGAAAATTAGATACAGAAATAATTCCGGCAGTGGCCGAAAAGCGCAGTACTATTCCGGACAATTACAACGAAAAAGAAATCTGGTTTAAAGGAAAGTTTGGCATCAAACTGCGTGCTTATAACGACGGTGTTGCCTGGAGGCTGATGACCCGTTTCGCCGATTCGATTACAGTTGATAATGAACTGGTAACCCTCAATATGGCTGCTGCTGATTCAGTATATTATGGCAATGAGGATAATTTCATTTCACACTCCGAGCGATTTTATACCTGCCGCCAGGCCGGGTCAATTAAAAGCAGCCAAATGGGTATTTTACCGGCTGTATTCCGAAAGGTCAACGGCTCCATTGCTGCTTTTACCGAATGCGACCTGCTCGATTACCCCGGACTTTACCTGCTTGGAAACGATAAGGCTGATGGCTCGTTTTCAGGCACATTCCCTAAAGTGGTTGACCAAATGAAACCCACCAACGACCGGGATTATGGAATCATCAGTCGCAAAAATTATATTGCACGAACAGCCGGCACGCGAGAATTTCCCTGGCGGGCTTTTGGCTTAGCCGAAAATGAAGCCCGGTTATTGGAAAATGATATTACTTACAGGCTTGGAAGTCCCTGCAAGATCGGCGAAACATCATGGATAAAACCGGGAAAAGTTGCCTGGGATTGGTGGAACGACTGGAATATTTCGGGTGTTCCATTCAAAGCGGGCATTAATACCGATACTTACAAATATTATATCGACTTTGCCTCAGCCAACAAACTTGAATATGTGATTTTCGACGAAGGATGGTCGAAGCCTGAAGACCTCGAAAAGATAAATCCGGATATGGATATGGATGCCTTGTTTGCTTACGCCAAACAAAAAAATGTGGGCATTATCCTCTGGATGACAGGCCGGGCGCTGGAAGAAAAATTTGAATCTTCATTTGCGCAATTTGCCAAATGGGGCTGCGTGGGGCTAAAAGTAGATTTCCTTTGCCGCGACGACCAGGCCATGGTTAATTTTTACGAAAAAGTTGCCAAAACCGCTGCTGGCTATCATATGCTTGTTGATTTTCATGGTGCTTACAAACCAACCGGTTTCAGCCGCACTTATCCCAATGCACTTACACGCGAAGGAGTTAAAGGCCTCGAAAATGCAAAATGGTCGAAAGATATTACCCCGGCTCACGATTGTACTATACCTTTCACAAGGATGTTTGCTGGCACCATGGATTATACCCCTGGTGCTATGCACAATGAAAATGAAAAGACATATACCGTAAACTACAGCGAACCCATGAGTATGGGAACCCGTTGCCACGAAATGGCAAAATATATCGTATTCGAAAGCCCGCTTCAAATGCTGGCCGACAATCCGACAAATTACATGAAAGAGCCCGAATGCTTATCATTTCTTTCAAAAATGCCGGTTACCTGGGACGAAACCAAGTGCATCAATGCTTCCATAAGCCATTATGTTACGGTTGCCCGAAAACATGGGAATGACTGGTTTTTAGGATCCATGACGGATTTTGCGCCCCGCAGTTTCGATATCCCGCTTAATTTCCTGGACGAAGGAAGCTATTCGGTAACAATTTTCAAAGACGGAATTAACGCAGATCGCCGCGCCGAGGATTATGCTTCGGAAACATTTACAGTTTCGAATAAAAGCATCCTGAACCTGAAAATGGCAGCAGGTGGCGGATATATTTGCAGTATAACCAAACTTTGATCTTTTTCTGAAAAAGCAATAATACCTTATAACAAAACTATGAGCATAGTAAGTGGGCATACTACCGGAAGCATTATCGGATTGAAGAAGGATTTCGAAGAACAATATATTGCGTTGCATAAGCATACTTTCCCCGGGGTATTAGATCGTATCAGCCGTTCCAATATCAGCGACTATTCCATTTTCCTGCATAATGGCATTCTGTTCAGTCATATGGTTTATTCAGGAACTGACTACAACGCTGATATAGAAGCCATTGGAACAGATGAAACAACACGTGAATGGTGGAAGCTTACCGATATCATGCAGCAACCTCTTGCGTTGAGGAAAGAAAATGAATGGTGGTCGGAAATCACGCTTTGGTTCGGACACGAATTTACTTCACCGTCAAGCGGAAATACAATCCGTTTTGCCTATACCTTGCCCGCTCCGACGGATATGACTGAAACGGCTCCTGATCAGTATTTCGGCGATATTGATTTCTGGGGTACGACTTATGATCTGAAATCTCTGAAAATTTTCAAAGGATCAAGTGATTTGTATATCTACCTTGAAACTTCATCAACTGCCGATTATTCTTTCCTTCTCGAAATCCTTGCAAGAGTTTTTAAAGCCGAAACTTTGCCTGTTGTGATGAAGGAAGTTTTTCATACCGAGCATAAAAATCCCGAAGCCGTTCGCAGAATAACTTCGGGATTTTAACATTTCTTTCCTTTGTCAGATATAACTGCAAGAAATAATTCAGAATCCTTATTTCTATTAGAATTTAATCAATTCAACATCAAAGATCAAAGTTGAACCTTCGGGGATAGGACCGGTTTTTTTATCGCCATATGCCAGTTTTGCCGGGATATAAAGCATATACTGTGCACCTGGTTTCATGATTTTTAGAGCTTCTGTCCATCCTGCAATTACTCCGTTAACAGGAAACTCAATAGGTTCGCCTCGTTCACGCGATGAATCGAAAACTGTACCGTCAATTAATGTTCCGGTATAATGAACTGTAACCATGCTGGTATCGGAAGGAGATTTGCCTGCACCTTCCTTAATAACTTTGTACTGCAAACCGCTGGGTAGTTCAACAACACCAGGTTTGGTTTGGTTGGCTGTCAGGAAATTTTCGCCTGCTTTTACATTTTTAGTCATTTCCTGTTCGGTAACCGCAGCTTTTTTGGCACTCATTTCCTGTTGCCATGCCATCATGATAGCGCTAATTTGTTCCTGTGTAAAAACAGTGTCAGTCTTAGCTTGTGCATCCGTGAATCCTTTAAAAACCAAATCCTTATTCAGTTCGAGGGAGTTTTTGGCAAAGCTGTGAGCGATGTCGGCCCCGATAATATAACTTATAGTATCGTTATTGGAAGCAAATAATGGCTTTGCAGCAACCGGTGCAACTGCTTCATTCTTATCGCCCTTCTTTTTCTTATCCTTCTTCTGGGCAAACGACGGTAAGGAAACAATAGCTACCAAAGCAATGATAACTGAAAATAAAATGAATTTTTTCATAGAGAGTTTAATTGTTTGCGCAAAAGTATTGAAATTATGGTATTGAAAAAACTAAAAGATGTTAAATTGGGCGGTGAATTTAGAGGAGAAGGCATAAAGAGTTTCCACTGATGGCAAGTATCCCGTTTAACATAAGCCGAATAATTCTAATCTTGCTAGTATTTTTCAAAAAGACTATCCATCTTTAAGTTAGTTAATTTCAATAATGTAAACAAACTTTTTTACTATTTGAACCTGTTGTGTGAGTGGTTTGCCAGCAATTGAACTGACCTTCTGCATTGTTGGAGGATTATCAAGTAAATTGATCAGATTTAATAAATAGCTTGATTTAATTGCATAAGATGCATTTTCAGCTTCTGTATTTTTGGAATTTACAATACCTATTAAATTCCCATTATTATTAAAAAGTGGCCCTCCACTATTACCTGGCTGAGCAGCCGCAGTAATTTGATACGAAGTTATATCGCCCTGAAAACCAGATTTCGAACTAATAATACCATTTGTGAGCTTTATTTCATCACCCATGGAAGCTCGCAGAGGATACCCCAATACAAAAACATTTTCACCAACATTAGCTGAGGATGATTTGACTATATATGGTATAGATCCTAAACTTGAAAAACTTGGATCATCAATTTTAATAATGCTTAAATCATTGTTTTTGTCAGTAATTATAACTTTTGCTAAATATGTTTTATTAAAATTCCCATTTACGCCACGAATTTTAATAGTTTTAGCACCTTCTATTACATGATTATTTGTAACAATTAAGCCATTAGAAGTAATTGCAAAACCCGAACCCGATGACGATATACCTGATGGAGCAATAACTAAATCATTAACGGAAGGAAATAATTTAATATAATTTGTTCTATTGTTGTTGACAAAGACATTCATTAAACCCTTCTCAAATGTGATATAGCAATTACTATTATCTTCTTTATTCGCCATTACCCATTTTGCATTAAATAATAGAGGAGTGGCAGATGATTCTAGAATGGCTTTAATTTCACCCTCGTTCCAATCTGTGATATTTGTTGCGCCTGTAAGAAATATAAGGTAATATATACCTCTAATCTTTTTTAGTGCAAGGCGATATTTTTCATCAACACTTCCTGATGCTTGATAAATTCCCTCTATATTATCGACTCCTTTTAATTGAAAAAATTGTTTTATTGAGGATTCAGTCCAACATGTTTTACGGGATGCTGATTTCAGTGTATATGCACTATTATAAGAGTATCTTGTGTTATTAAATGCTGAACGAAGACAATTATAATACTGCGTTGTTAACTCTTGGTCAGATATAGACCTTGTTGTTTGAGCTGTTGAGAATACCCATTCATATCCAAATTTGGGGCTTGTAAAATAGATTTTAATGTCAGAACATTTTCTATAAATTTTGTTGTTATTACCTAATTCATATTCATGATTATTTGTTATTTCAATAAATACAACTTGAGATAGATCGTATTTACTCAAATCACCCTTAGATGTAATAATTATTAATCCCATATCAAATACATAATTAGAAAGAGCTGTAAACATAGGAACCTGACCGTTTACATCAGGGCTAGGTAACATAGCATATTTTACACCTTTTAAAAAAGATTCAATTGAAGGTTTAGTACTTACAGTGGTATAGTTAATTTTATCACACTCTTCAGAAATATTAGGATTAGTATTAATTGAAACAGCTGGTTGTATATCTAGGACACTATTACTTGATGATCCTGTTGATTTTGAAGATGAACTAGTTTTTAATTTTACGCCATAAAAATTCCACGTACCATTTGAGCCTTCTATTAAATCAAATTGAATAATACTTTTGGGGATTGCCTCAAAAGTTCCAGAAAAATACACAGGATAGTTTGGATATACTGCAGTCACACGATCAGTGTTACCTATACCTGTTGTAGATAAAAGCCTATAAATTTTATTATCAGCTTTAATAAAATAAGCACCCTGAGAATTTGGTGGATATAATAAAATATAGCTACTATTTGGATTGCTGCTTTGAAACTTAAAATATATCTTTGTAAGATTGGCTTCTCGTATAACTTGTGTGATTGTTAAATCTTTTTCTTGGCGATTAGTAAAATCCGGAAATACGTATTCTTGCCCACAAATTATATTTGTCAATAAAACCATTAACAATACTGATAATACAAGTTGTTTCATGTTAACTGTTTAATTAATGATAATTAATCTTTCATAATATCAATGTAAAGACAAGACAAATTTAAAAAATTATACATCAAATCAAACAAAATACTTTATGACTTTAATTCAAATATTGTGTCAAATATAATAACTTAAATCTAATCTACCCGCCAATGAGATAAAAATTGAATCGCAAAGGCTTTATTATTCTATAGTAACAATTTTGTACATAATATTTTCAATCTCTTCCATACTTAAGTACTTTCTAAAATCATCATTTTGTGGTGGATAATAATCCCCCTTTTTTTCAATCCAGTCCAACATATATTTTTTACTTTCTGACAAATTTACATCAAAGAATTCGATACATCCATCACATATTATCCAAGGATTTTTGTTTGAGGAAATTTGTTTGAAATATTCGATCCGATAAGCCAATCCATCTTTATCAACTCCAATGTTTTGAGAAAGGAATTCAGATTTCCAAAATGCAGTTGATTTAATTATTTCAAATGTACGCAGTAAAAATCCATCAGGTTCACTAATCAAAGTTCCACAACAATCGCAATTGTAATTAAATACAAACTTGAATCCAAATGGATTTATGTCAGCTACCAGGTCTTTTTTTATAGCCTTGCCTAAATCAGTCAAAATAAATTCAGGGAGATTGGCATGAAATTCGTTAGTGATTTTAGTCTTTTGTTTCACTGAGGTTTTGCTCTCCATATATTTAAACACTTGGGAAGCTCTATTAATAAAAAATTGATTAATTTTTTCGTTCACAATAAATTGAGAAACTACTATTATGCCAGACTCTAAATTAATCTCTGAACCTCGAAAATTGATATTAGTATTATTTAATTCCACGAAAAGATAAAACCTAGCAAATTTAGCAAAGACTATAATAGTCTCCTCGAATTTAAATACTCCTCCGTCAGAAACCCGAGAAAAATATCTATAAATATATTCATTTGGTTGACTGTTAGAACCCCAATTTTCAGGGATAAATATGAGGTGGATATTTTTGAATTTTATTGATTTTTTTTGGCCTAATAAATAATATTTCCAATCTTCAATAGCTTCAGTTATGTAAGGAATTTTAATTTCATTATTTTCAATTTCTTCGGTGAATATTAAAACTCGATATAAAATTGAAATAATAAATTGCCCCAAATCTCTTGTATATGGAAAAATAATAATATTTTCGTTCAAATAAGGTCTAAAAATATGTTCCACAAACCATTTTTCAACTTTACTAAATTTTTGTTCGCATTCTTTACAAAAAAACTTTGACTTAAACCCATCTTGTATTCTAACATTTGGATTTGTGATTGTTCTAAAATATTTACCACCTGTATCTTTCATCCAATCAAATACAAATTTGGGTATAATATGACTTTTTTGGAGTTCTTTTTTTTCTCCACAAAGCTTGCATATCTTTTTCATATATACTTTATATTATTCCTTTGTTGGCGCTTCTTCCTTTTGACAAAGTCCAAATAGGCCAAATGTAAATCAATAAATAAACATTTTTCTTACCCACAGTTAAAATCAAAAAACCGGCCAACCTCACTAAAAAGGATTACCCGGCAAACTTTATAGTTGTGGTTAGTTAAACTTTATGTTTAGGCGCTTTAGGCACTTTTACCGAATCATCAACTTCGAAGTCCCATTCAGTCAGGCGTTTTGGGTTTTTAGCTTTTACAGCATATTCTATTTCCATAAATCGGAAGTTTTAATTTTTTTTGTCCTTCCTTCTTTAATATCGCTTTCAGTCTCACTAATAAGTTTATCAAGTTCATTGTTATGTGGTTTCTCAATTTGAAATGAGATACCCAAAGCTTTAAGGACCCGTGTAAGCAACTCCATCTGTTTTTTAGTTTAGGGCTGTATCAATATAGTTTCCATGATATTAGTATTTTTATAACATAATTACATTGAAAAATACTTTTCGCTTTATTGCAATTTTCCTGTAATTAATGAATCTTGAAAATGGTTACATTGTTTTCTCCTACTTGACCACTCCGCTTCGCCCGTCACCCCATCACCCTTAAGCTACAGACACGATATATCGTGTCTCTACACCACCACAACCACCGCATCTTCCTCAATCAACGCCTCTCCCCTATACCTGCGGAAAATCTGGGCAACGGTCAACACGTCTTTGGTGCAATAATGAACTATACGCGGCAGATCATTCTGCTTGTAATATACTTCAGCCACCTGGCTGCCATCAATATCATCTTTGGGTGTTGGAATATCGAAAATGGCAGCAAGCAGGTCGAGCGAGGTAAAATTCTTGTAATCGCCAAACTTCCAAAGCTCCATGGTATCCAGGTGGTTTACTTCCCAGGGTTTTTTACCCGACAAATCAAGAATTGCCGGTATAGTGATTCCATGCACAAGCATGCGGCGGGCCATATACGGAAAATCGAATTCCTTACCGTTATGGGCACACAACAGGTGTTCCGGTCGGTTATAGCGCTTGTTCAGCAATTCGGCGAATTCCTTTAACAGCACTTTTTCATCATGCCCAGAGAATGACTTAATCCTGAGTTCACCTTTTAAAAAGGCGCCTACCGAAATACAGATTATTCTGCCGAACTCGGCATAAATCCCGGCCCGCCCATATAATTTTTCAGGCGAAACAACTTCTTCCGGAGCGGTATTATATGCCGACAGACGGTCTGATTTCTTATTCCAGAGTTTCTGCATACGCTCACTTAGCCCGCTGTATTCAGGAAAAGCCGGAACCGTTTCAATATCCAGAAACAAAACATTTTCAATATCTATTTTCTCAAGCATATAATTCAGTTTTTGAATTGATTAACAAGACAGTGACTAAAACTATTTCCAATAACCATTAACTTTTAACTACTCCACTGCGCAGAGATAAAATTACAAAGTTTTTACTTCCTGATCACTGTAATTCATGTAATTTTATTGCCCGAACAATTATCAGGTTTAATTATCATTAAGAAGTGGATTTTGCCTGATGCGCACATAAAATAATTGAGAGGTTGGAAAAAATTATTGTACAAACCACTGCCGACGGATCGCACACTCTTTATGTGCCCGCTTTGAATGAACATTACCATTCCACAAACGGAGCCATACAGGAATCGGAACTGGTTTTTATTCACAATGGCTTGCATCATTTGGCTGCATGCCTGAAAGAAATAAACATTCTGGAAGTTGGTTTCGGCACAGGACTAAATGCTTTGCTAACCGTGCTTGAAGCTAAGAAACAGAAAAGAAAAATCAATTATGTTGCCGTTGAACCTCAGCCTGTTGATGCAGAAATACTCGAAAAATTAAATTTTGCTTCTGTAATTGGTAGCACCGAAGCCGAAGGTTATTATAAAAAGCTGCATGAAGCCAACTGGACTTACCCGGTATTCCTGAGCGATTATTTCATTCTCAGCAAGATACAAGCCAAATTGGAAGAAATCACTTTGCGGGATGAGCAGTTCAACCTTATCTTTTTCGATGCTTTTGGTCCTGATGTACAGCCCGAATTATGGAATGAAGAAATCTTCGCCCGGCTGTTTAAATGCCTGAAAACCGGTGGTATCTTGGTAACCTACAGTTGCAAAGGAACGGTTAAACGAGCGCTTAAGGCGGCAGGTTTTACCATAGAAAAACTTCCGGGACCTATTGGGAAAAGAGAAGTGCTGAGGGCCGTGAAAGAAATAAGTCACAAGCACTAAATCGGAATTGAAGCTTCCGTTCTCAGAATTTAAGGTTGTTAGACAAAAAGTAAATTTTAAAACAATAAAACAGATATGATACAGCACATCAAA
>Ga0335397_10010577_pt1 | contig 11398 bp, 8 predicted proteins | sample MAT04_FD_205740 | JGI IMG/M metagenome (GOLD analysis project Ga0335397, IMG submission 205740) | Freshwater microbial communities from Lake Fryxell liftoff mats and glacier meltwater in Antarctica - MAT-04 (spades assembly) (version 2) ...
CAGCTCGGCAACTTCCTCGCCGATGTGTCCGTAGCGGCGCTCGATCCGCGCATCCGCGCGAACGCGAAGAGTTGATCTTCAGCGGCGGTGGCGGAGCAGCCACTCGGCGACGCTGGTCGGCCACTCGGAGTTGAACGGCGGCACGTGTGGGCCGCCCTCGATGCTCCACAGCTCCGCGTCGAGGCCTGCGTCGCAGCCCGTCGCCCACTTCTCGACGGCGGTCTCGTCGCCGGGGAGCGAGGTCACCAGATCGAGCGCGGTGCCCGGCGTCGACATCGTCGCGTCGCAGCCTGCGCGCTCGGCCCAGCGCATGACGGTGTCGCGCGCGGCCGGATATCCGACGGTGCCGGCGTAGTCGATGGTGTCGTCGATGGTGCCGTGCACCTGCAGCACGGACACCGGCTGCGACGGGACGCAGTCGCTTGCGCCGATGAAGTCGCCGCCGGCGAGGCTGGCGATCGCGGTGATCCGATCGGAGAGCTCACAGGCCATCCGATAGCTCATGAAGCCGCCGTTCGAGTGGCCGTAGACGTAGACGCGCGTGGTGTCGACGGGGACGAGCGACTCGGCTTCGTCGAGGAGCGCGGTGATATACGCGACGTCGTCGACTGGGCTGCCGCCGAAGTTGCAGCAAGCGGGCGTCGCGTTCCAGAAGCGGTTGCCGCGGCTGTCGATCGTGCCGTCCGGCAGGATCAGGTAGTAGCCCATCGCGCGCGCGGTGATCGACGCGCGGAAGTACAGGTCTTGCGCGTTGGCGCTGGCGGAGTAGCCGTGCAGCAGGATCATCAGCGGCAGCGGCGTGACGCCATCGTGCGCGGGCGGAACGACGAAATCTGCGCGGCGATCGGCTGGCCCAAGCATGCGCGGGACCGAGCGACCTGCGTCGAGGATCACGCCGCCGTCGATTTCGACGAGGCCTTCATCGGGCGTGGCAGGTGCGTCGTCGTCGCCGCAGCCAGGGACGACGACGAGAAGCGACATCGCGAGAGAGAGGCAGCGGAGATTGCGCACGCCGCTATGGTGCGCAAACGCGCGTGCGCGGTCCAGCCCTCAGCGACAGCGGCCGAAGCGGCAGAACTGTCCGCGGCCGCAGGTGATACCGCAGCCGCCGCAGTTGAAGCGGTCGCGCTGCGTGTTCGTGCAGGTGCCGCCGCAGTTGGCGGAGGGCGGCGTGCACGCACACGAGCCGCCGACACACGCGAATGTGGCCGGGCAGGTGTTGTTGCATGCGCCGCAGTTGAGCGGGCTCGTGCCGATGTCGACGCAGAAGCCGCCGCAGAGCAGCAGCGAGCCGGGGCACGCGCAGCTGCCGCCGGTGCACGGGACGCCATCGGGGCAGGTGTTGCCGCAGCCGCCGCAGTTCGTCGGATCGGTCTGCGTGGCGACGCACTCGGCGCCGCAGAGCGTGCGATCGGCGGGGCACATCATCGTGGTGCACATGCCCATCGTGCAGGTCTGGCCCATGCCGCAAGCGATTCCGCAGCCGCCGCAGTTCGATGGATCGGTGCGCGAGTCGACGCACGACACGCCGCAGGTGATCGTGCCGACCGGACACGGCGTGCCGCAGACGCCCGCGGTGCAGCTCGCACCGAGCGGGCACGTCGCGCCACACGCGCCGCAGTTTAGTGGATCAGTGCGCGTGTCGACGCAGCCCGCCGCGCCGCACTCGGTCGTTGGTGCCGGACACACGACGCGGCAGGTGCCGCTGTCACACGCGGAGCCTGGCCCGCACGCGATGCCGCAGCCGCCGCAGTTGGCGTCGTCGCTCCGCGTGTCGACGCAGACGCCATCGCAGGACGTGAGCGGCATCATGCAGCGCGTGTCGATGCAGCGGCCGCTCGAGCAGGTCTCGCCAGCGCTGCACGCATTGCCGCAAGCGCCGCAGTTGCTCGTGTCGCTGGTGAGGTCACGGCAGCCCATCCCGCACAGCGTCGTCGGCGGCGTGCACGGCGAGAAGCACGTGCCGAAGCCGCACAGCTCGCCCGGCCCGCAGCGGCTGCCGCACGCGCCGCAGTTGTTCGGATCGACGCGGAAGTCGGTGCAGCCGCCCTCGCAGGCGACGAGCGGCGCGGTGCAGCGATCGACGCACGAGCGGAACTGGCAGAGCTCGCCAGCCGCGCACGCGTTGCCGCAGCCGCCGCAGTTCAGCGGATCGGTGACGACGTTGGCGCAGGTGCCGCCGCAGCGCTCGGTCGGGAATGGGCACATCACCGTGCACGTGCCGAGCGCGCATGCGGCGCCCGAGGGGCACGCGTTTCCGCAGCCGCCGCAGTTCGCGGGGTCGTTCGACGTCTCGACGCACGCGCCCGAGCAGTCGACGCGCGGCGCGAGGCAGCGCGCGACGCAATCGCCACCGGAGCAGCTCTCGGTGGCGGCGCAAGCACGCCCGCAGTCGCCACAGTTGGCCGGGTCGCTGCTCGGATCGACGCAGCTTCCGTCGCACGCGAGCAGCGGCATCAGGCACGTAGTCGTACACATGCCGGCGTTGCAAACGTCGCCATCTGCGCATGGAATGCCGCAGCCGCCGCAGTTCAGCGGGTCGGTGCGAAAGTCGACGCAGCCGATCCCTTCGCAGAACGACTGCCCCGGATCGCAGACGTTGGTGCACATGCCGCCGCGGCACGCGCTGCCGGCATCGCAGATGATCCCGCAGTCGCCGCAGTTCAGCGGATCGGCGAACGTATCGACACAGCCACCGGCGCACTCCGTGAGGCCGGACGGACACGTTGCGACGCACTCGCCTTCGGAGCAGAACGAGTCGCCACACGCGAGCGCGCAGGCGCCACAGTTATTGGGATCGCTGCGCAGGTCGACGCAGAGATCGCCGCACGCGGTGAGCGGCTCCGGGCACACCGGCGGACCGCCATCGACGCCGAGATCGACGCCGAGATCCGCGCGCGCATCCCGCCCGAGATCGCGCGTCGGGACGCTGCCGTCATCGAAGCTGCGCAGCGTGGTGCGGCCACACGCGGCGACGAACACGGACGACGAGATCAGCAGCAGAGCCCAAGCGAAGTTCGAGCGCATCGTAGCCTCCGAGAGAACGTGAGCGGCGACGGGCGGCGCGCCCGTCAAGGCCTAGAGCGTGAAGTGTTCGAGCGGAGTCGTCGAGGGGGCGGCGGCGCGCGGCGCGCTACTTCTTCCGTGGCTCGAGCGGAAAAATGCGCCGATCGTCCTGCATCGTGCACGGCAGGATGCGCATGTAGTCGAGGCGGATCGCCTTTCGCACGCCGCTCGGCAGACGAATGATCAGCGCCCCCTCGGCGTCTTCGCCCTCGACGCGGCATAGCCCGAACTGCTTGTGCGCGACCCAGTCGCCCGGCTCGAGGTTCGGCTCGTCGGCCTCGGTGTCGATCGCCTTCTTCTTCTCTGGGATCGGCTGCGCGGCGAACGCGGGCTCGACCACGCGCTCTGGCGGCATTCCGCGCGAAGCACGCGGACGCTCCTCACGCGCCGGCTGCGCGCCCCACGAACCAGCGCGCGTGTCGGACGCGCGTTGTGCGGTCGCGCGCTGATCGCCGTCGCGCGTGGCGCTGAGCCGCTCGGCCTCGACTGCAGCCGCGGCCCAGCCGAGCTGCGCCTGCGACGATGCGACCGCGGTCGTCGACTTGCCGCGCCACAGAGGCAGGCCCGTCGCGTCGTCCGGGAAGCGCTCGAGCACGAGGTCTTCGTACGACTCGATGACGAACTCGACGGCGAAGGCGCGCGCGGCGCGGAGCTCCCCACCGAGCAGCGCGCCGACGACCGGAGCCGCGCCCTCGACACCGACGCTGCCGTCTGCGCCCTCCGGTCGCGCGGGTGCGACGAGTGCGTGCGCGTGCGCGAATGGCAGCCCGCCGAGGCGCGAGAGGTTCCCGCTGATCTGCACCGCGGTGCACGCGCCGACGCGCTTCGGCAGGGAGTGACGCTTCGTGTCGGCGTCGTAGACCGCGAGCTCCGCCGACTCGAGCGGGCCCATCGCGTGGAACCAAGCGCTGCTGATGCCACGGTGGAGCGCGATCTCTGCGAGGGCGTCGAGCACTGACTCGCCGCGCTCGAGCCGCCCGACGATGCGTCGCGTTCGGTTAGGCTCGAAGACGATCATGGGCGCGGGGTTAGCATGCGCCTCTGCGCGCGGCGAGGAGAGCCTGCGCTGCGACGAGAGCTGCCCGGCGAGCCTCGCCTTCGCGCGTGGGCCGCGGTAGAAGCCCCCCAACCTCATGGCGACCCGCACGACCATCGACCGAATCGCAGAGCATGTCGGCACCGAAGTGGAGCTGCGCGGCTGGCTCTACAACAAGCGCTCGAGCGGCAAGCTCCACTTTCTCGAGGTGCGCGACGGCACCGGCATCGCGCAGTGCGTGGTGTTCAAGGGCGACGTGAGCGCAGAGCTGTTCGAGGCCGCCGGCAAGCTCACGCAGGAGACGTCGCTGACGCTCACCGGCAGCGTGCGCGAGCACGGCAAGCGCAAGGGGGAATACGAGGTCGGCGTCACCTCGCTCACGCCGCTCGTCGCGACCGTCGGCGAATATCCGATCTCGCCGAAAGATCACGGCACCGACTTCCTGATGGACAACCGCCATCTGTGGCTGCGCTCGAAGCGTCAGCACGCGATCTTGCGCGTGCGCGCGGAGATCATCGCAGCGGTGCGCGACTACTTTGACGACAACGGCTTCACGCTCGTCGACGCCCCGATCTTCACGCCGAACGCGTGTGAGGGCACCTCGACGCTGTTCGAGACCGACTACCACGGCGAGGCCGCGTACCTCACGCAGAGCGGGCAGCTCTACATGGAGGCGGCCGCCGCGGCGGTCGGCAAAGCGTATTGCTTTGGCCCGACCTTCCGCGCCGAGAAGAGCAAGACGCGGCGCCATCTCGCCGAGTTCTGGATGGTCGAGCCCGAGGTCGCGTTCATGGACCTGCAGGGCGACATGGATCTCGCCGAGGACTTCCTCGTCAGCGTCGTCGCGCGCGTGCTCGATCGGAGGAAGAACGAGCTGATTACGCTGGAGCGCGACACGTCGCACCTCGAGCGCGTGCAAAAGCCTTTCCCGCGCATCACCTACGCCGACGCGATTCAGACGCTCACCGACGCCGGCACCGGCGCGAAATACGGCGACGACTTCGGCGGCGACGAAGAGACCGTCATCAGCGCGAAGTTCGATCGGCCCGTGATCGTGTCGCGCTACCCGATGGACCTGAAAGCGTTTTACTTCAAGCGCGATCCGGAGGCGCCGCAGCTGGCGCTCAACATGGACGTGCTCGCGCCCGAGGGCTACGGCGAGATCATCGGCGGCGGTCAGCGCGAAGACGATCTCGCGACGCTCGAGGCCGCGATCGACCACCACAAGCTGCCGCGCGAGGCGTTCAGCTGGTACCTCGATCTGCGCCGCTACGGATCATTTCCACATGCCGGCTTCGGCCTCGGCATCGAGCGCACCGTCGCCTGGATCTGCGGCCTGCCCCACGTGCGCGAGACCATCCCCTTCCCGCGCATGCTCAACCGCCTCGCGCCATAGGGAGTAACCGCGCTTTCCCCGCAAGGAGGCGCAGGAGACTCCGCGCAGCGCGAGCGTGCGTTCAGCGCGCGAGGCGTAGATGTGGGAGGGCCCCGGCAGGCTCCGCCTGACGGGAGGGAGGCGCAGCCTGACGGGAGGGAGGCGCAGCCTCCCTGGGCCAGAAGCCCGCGCGCTCTACATCCTCGGATTGGAGTGCCGCTCTTCGCGGCGTTTGCGCTGCTCTTCGAGGCGCTTTTCTTTCGCCTCCACCGCCTCGACGAAGAGCTTCACGTATTCACCGGCGCTGGTGATCGCGAAGAAGACGCTGCCGTAGAGCAACGCGAGGCCGACCTCGTGCAGGTCCGCGTGCGCCGTGTAGAAGACGAAGTCGAGGTCGTACGCGTGGTGCACGACGAGGAACAGCACCGCGACCATCTGCAGCGCCGCCTTCTCTTTGCCACCTTGGCTCGCCGCGATCACCACGCCCTCGGCGGCCGCGATGGTGCGCAGCGAGGTGATGCTGAGCTCGCGCGCGACGATGATGATGGTCGCCCACGCGGGCACGCGCCCCATCTCCGTCATGACGACGAGCAGCGCCATGATGAGCAGCTTGTCGGCGAGCGGGTCGAGCAGCTGGCCGAGGACGCTGACGAGGCCACGCTTGCGCGCCAGCCAGCCGTCGAGCGCGTCGGTCGCGGCTGCCGCGGCGTAGACGAACGCGGCCCAGTAGTTCATCACCGGGCGGCCGTCGTAGACGAGCCAGAGCACGATCGGGATCATCACGACGCGCAGCATCGTGAGCAGGTTCGGTAGGTTAATCGCGTCTTCGCGGATCGAGCGACGCGGCGCGAGCGCAGCGCGCGGCTTGCGCAGCCGACGCACCTTCTTGCCGCGATTTTGCGGCGTCGCCGGATCGACGGATGCGCTTGGGTCGGACGGCTCGGTCATGCGAGCAACAACACGCCATCGCCGCGAAACGTGAGCGTCGGCATGCCAGGCGTCTGCTCCGCCGCGGCGACGCGAGAGCCGTCGGGAAAGAGCCTTCCCGTCCAGCCGATCAGCGCCGCCGGATCGACGTGCACGGGCTCGCCCTCGCTCACGCGCAGCGCGGTGGCGGCGCCTCCCAGATGCAAGACGACCGTGCCCGTCCCATGAAGCTGCACCAGCGGCAGCGTGCCGCCGCCGAGCGCGAGGTGGCCGCTCTCGAAGTTCACGCGCTGCTCGAACGCGAGCAGCGCCCCCTCGCGGACGTAGAGCATGTCGTCGTCGAGCCACAGTCCGTGAAAACGCCCCTGCGACGGCGGCGCGAGCACCAGCGTGACCGCGCCTTGCAAGAGATAGAGCGGCGCGTCGTCGCCGCCGAGCAAGCCGCCGAGCTCGCGACCACGCGCGCGCCGCGGGACGAGCGCCGGCTTCAGCTCACCGCGCGCCGAGCGCACGCCGCCGAGCCGAACGTGCACGCCTTGTTCACCGCTCACGAACAGCTCGCCCGCGGGTCCGACGGCGAGCGCAACGCCCTCGGGCGGCACCAGCGCCCAGGTCTCGAGGATCGTCCCGAGGCGCGGCGGCGCGGCCGCAGGCAGGCCGCGGATCGTCGATCGACGCGGCACTTTCTCTTCACCGGGCTCGACCGCGTGCCACTCACCGGTCGGCGCGCGGCGCGGTGGAGGCGGGGACTCTTCGGCGACGCGAAACGTCGGCTCGTCCGCCTCGAACTCCGCCATCGCTTGGTCGGCCGCGTCGCGCACGGCGGCCGCGTCGCGCGCCTCGAGCTCGGCGACTCCCGGTGCGAGCACCGCGCCGGCCGACGAGCCGAGCACCTCTTCCATGCGCCGCGCCATCGACGCTTGGCCACCGCGCAAGAAGGCCTCGCGCGCATCCGCGAAGCGCCCGAGGCGCCACATCACCAGGCCGAGATAGCCCCACGCGCGATCGTGATTCGGCACCAGCTGAAGCGCGACGTGCAGGTGCGTGAGCGCATCCGCCGGCTGCCCCGTCTTCAGCAGAGCGAGCGCGAGGTTCACCCGCAGCGTCGCGTCGTTCGGGAAAGTCTCGGCGAGGCGCAGCCAGATCTCGATCGCGCGCGGATAGAAGCCGAGACGGAAGTACACGGCCGCGAGCAGGTCGTGGCTCTTCGCATCGCTCGGCTGACGCCGCAGCGCTTGTTCGAGCTCCTCCTTCGCCTCGACCACGCGCCCGCCCATGAGGAGCTCGCTGCCGCGGTAGAGGTGATAGAGAAAATCCTCGTCTGCGACCGCCGTATCCACTGCGCTCGGGAGCGGAACATCACCTGCTGAAGTGGACTCGCGCATCGACTGGGGCGCAGCGTAGGCAGCTCACCCAGGCGCGTCAATTCGCGAGCCGCACATCGCGTCGTTCCGTGCGCGGCCGCTCGCAAGGACGGCGCGCGCGTGTCAGCGTTGCGCCCCGATGACTAGGCCGCGAACCGTCGCCGCACCGCTCTTCGTGTTCAGCGTCGTGCTCTGCAGCGCGCTCGCTGCGCCGTTGACTGCGCGCACGCAAGACGCATCCGGTGTGACCACGAGCCGTGCGGAGCGGCCTCCCGCAGGCTCTTGGCGCCGCGGCATCGTCCCTCTGCCAGCGGCCGCCGTCGTCGCGACGGGCGCAGTGATCGTCGCAGCGGCCAGCGCGGCGCTCGCATGGCGCGCTCGAAAGTCGCGCCGATGAGCGAGATCCCCTCTGCCGACAACCTCGCTGGCGCCAGCACGCGCGACGAAACGCACAAGGCGCCCAGCGACGAAACGCCCAAGGCGCCCAGCGACGAAACGCACAAGTCGCCGAGCGACGACACGCACAAGGCGACGAGCGACGAAACGCCCAAGGCGCCGAGTAACCTCACGCGGCGACTGGTGCTCGGCGCGCTGCTCGGCGGCGTCGTGTTCATCGCGCTCTCCCTCTACAGCGACGTCGGCAAGCTCGCGGCGAATCTGTCGACGTTCCACTACGGCGCGCTTGCCGTCGCGCTCTGTCTCGCGTCCGCCAACTACGCGCTGCGCTTCGTCCGCTGGCAATATTATTTGCGCCGCCTCGACGTCGACGTGCCGGTCGTCGAGAGCGCGCTGGTGTTCCTCTCCGGCTTCGTGATGAGCGTCACGCCCGGCAAGGTCGGCGAGATGTTCAAGTCGCTGCTCTTGTTCGAGTCGCGCGGCACGTCCATCGCGCGCACCGCACCGATCGTCGTCGCCGAGCGCCTCACCGATCTCGTCGCGCTGGTCGTGCTGTGTGCGCTCGGCTCGCTCTCGCTGCCGGATGGCCCGCGGATCGCGCTGGTGTTCGCGTCGCTGGTCACCGCCATCCTCGCGGCGTGCGCGTACCGCCCGCTCGGCGAGCTCGCCCTGCGCATCGCCGCCCGACTCCCAGTGATCAAGAAGCTCGCGCCGAAGCTGCGCGACGCCTACGAGAGCCTGTTCGCGATGACGCGCCCTGCCCCGCTCGCCGTGGGCACCGCGCTCGCCGTCGCGGCTTGGACACTCGAGGCGCTCGGCCTGTGGGTGATCGTGCGCGGCTTCCCGGGCTGCGAGATCTCGCTCAGCGCGAGCGCCTTCACCTACGCGACCTCGACGATCGCCGGAGCGCTCGCGATGATGCCCGGCGGGCTCGGCGTCACCGAGGCCGGCATGTCGAGCATGCTGCAGGTCCTGGGCGGCGCCGAGATCACGCCGTCGATCGCCACCGCGGCGACGATCCTCGTGCGGATCGCCACACTCTGGTGGGCAGTCGCGGTCGGCGCGGGGGCATTGGCGGTCTTTCGGCGTAGATCGCCGCGTCGCTAGGAGTGCGCTGGGAAATGACGGTGGATGGATCTCGGAGCGCGAGGTGGCTGATCGTGGCGTTGGCCGACTGAGGAATACCAAGGGTATTTCGCAGGGAGGGCGACGACGCGGACGGCCGCGTCCCGCCCGAGAGGCACCGCGACGCATTTCCCAGCGCACTCCTAGGCTAGAAGCTAGACCGATGCGCGTCCTGAGCGTCGCTTGCGTGAGAGAAATGCGCCGGCTACGTTCCGCAGGCCGCACAAAATCGGGGACTCGGCCAGTTCCGCCTAGAACCGCCGCCGCGCTGTCCTGTCCCAACGCAACACCATGCACCTTCAGCCACGGAGACCGATGCCGCACCACACGCCGCCGTCGCTGAGCGCCGCGACGCCACGTCGCGCCTTCGACAGCGTGGCGCGTGCGGCGACGACGACCGTGCGCAACATGGCGTTTCAGGACTGGCTGGCCACGGCGTTCCACCTCCTGATGTGGGCGCGCGTCGCGATGGCGCCCGACTCGTTCGAGGCGTCGATGGCGCGCCGCGCCTCGTTCAGCCTGTTCCTCGTGACGGCGAGCGTGCTCGGGATGACCCGCGGCGAGGTGCTCCGCCCCGGCTTCGCGCGCTCGATCGTGTACCGGCTCGGCATCTTCGTGCCGGTGTTCCTCTCGTACTTCGAGCTGCGCTATCTGCTGCCGGCGCTGCGGCCGCAGCTGCTCGATCTGCAGCTCCACGCGCTCGACAACGCCATCTTCGGCATCTCACCGTCGGTCTGGCTCGACCAGTTCGTGACGCCGGGCAGCACCGAGTGGTTCGCCTTCTTCTACTACTCCTACTTCTACATCCTCGCGGCGTACCTCACGTTCTCGATGTTCATCGACAAAGACATGAGACGCCTCGGCGAGATCATCGTCGGCGGCGCGGTCGTCGTCTGCGTCGCGCACCTGGTCTACACGATCGTGCCCGGCATGGGGCCGCACGCGACGCTGGCGTTCGAGCACCCGCTCGTCGGCGGCTTCTGGTGGCACACGGTCGCGTCGACGGTCGCGGCGAGCGGCGCACAGCTCGACATCTTCCCGTCGCTCCACACCGCAGTGCCGACGTTCTTCCTGCTCCACGCCATTCGGCACCGCGCTGCGACCGCGTTCGCCATCGCCTGGCCGGTGACCGCCTTCTTCGTCGCGAACATCATCGTCGCGACGCTTTTCCTTCGGTGGCACTGGGGCATCGACATCGTCGCCGGTCTCACGCTCGCGTTCGTCGCGCAGCGCATCGGCATCGCGGTGACCGCGCGTGAAGTCGATCGCGCGCGCGACGGTCGTCAGCCCGTCTGGGAGCCGTTCAAGGCCTGATCGCGCTACGCGCTGCCGTTCAAGGCCTGATCGCGCTACGCGCTGCCGTTCAAGGCCTGATCGCGCTACGCGCTGCCGTTCAAGGCCTGATCGCGCTACGCGCTGCCGTTCAAGGCCTGATCGCGCTACGCGCTACGGCGTGTGAACGGGATCCGCGCCGCCGTAGGTTGGGCGTGGCGGCGGCATCGGTGACTGGACGCGTGCTGCGGGCACGAGACCTGCGAGGTCGCCGATGACGACGTTGGCGTCGTCGGTGAACACGGCGTCGCGGCCGTAGACGGTGTAGACGCGCACTGTCCTGCCGATCTCCGCGCGCGCGAGGTCGGGCTCGCGGCGGAGCATCACGTCCGCGCGGATCAGGTCGGCTGTATCGAGGTCGATGACGACGTCGTGCACTGCCTCGCCGACCTGCAGATTTGCCGTCTGCAGCCATGGCGTCAGTAAGCCGCGAGCGCGCGTGATCACCGCCGCGGGACGTCCGCCGCCGAGCGTCTGCTGCGTCACGGTGCCGTCAGGCGCGCGGTGAACGAGCGTCGGGATGTCGCCGCGCAGCTCGTAGAGCGCGATGTCTGGCGTGCCATTCGCGTGTGGGGTGACCGCGAGCGTGTTGCGGCGCCAGACGCGCAGAGGCGTGCCGGACGCGTCGTAGACGATCTCGAGATCGGTGAGCTCGAAGGGCGACTCGAGTCGCGCCGTCGCGACGATCAAGCAGTCGCGGCGGCGCACCTCGAAGCGCTCGACGTAGCCCTGCCCGCGTGCGCCGAGCGGCCGCAGCACGCCCTCGCCGAGCACCTC
>Ga0335397_10010579_pt1 | contig 11397 bp, 11 predicted proteins | sample MAT04_FD_205740 | JGI IMG/M metagenome (GOLD analysis project Ga0335397, IMG submission 205740) | Freshwater microbial communities from Lake Fryxell liftoff mats and glacier meltwater in Antarctica - MAT-04 (spades assembly) (version 2) ...
GTCCGCCGGTGCCCTCCGCCAGGCGCGACATTTCGTGCCTAGTTGAAGCGGGTGACTCCAGAAGCCGATGATCCATGCGACGGTGGAGGTTGACGGCCGGGCGGCTGAGGATGTGGGTGGAGATCGCAATGGCAGGTTCGGTGCTTGGGCGCAAGCGGCTCGTGCTCGCCACCGCGCTGCTGGGAGTCGCGGGCCTGCTGGTTTCGACGCTCCCCGCAGCCACGCCCGTGCAAGCGACCGGGCGCTGGGTGCATCCGAGCACCATGGCCTCGGTGGCCGGGAGCGATCAGGTGGTTGTCGTGCAGGCTGGCAACACCTCCACGACGTACGCCTATCTCACGGCGTGGGAGAAGCGCGATGGCACCTGGCGATTGATGCGCGGGCCGATCGTGGCGCGTCTGGGGTTCAGCGGGCTCAGCAATCGGGGGCTCGGCGATCGTCGCCAGAGCGATGGCTCCACGCCGACGGGGGCGTACTCGTTCGGCATCGGTTTCGGTAGCGGAACCAACCCGGGAACCAAGTTGCCCTGGCGGCAGGTGAACGGGAACGACTACTGGACCTACGATCCGCTCGACCCCAAGACCTACAACATCTTCCAGGTGACGCGCCCCAACCACGCTAAGTGGCGCATCGCGCGCGCTGAACGTTTGGTGTCGTACGGTAAGCAGTACGAGTACACCGCAGTCATCAATTTCAACACGCCGCGCGGCGTTTACTACTACCGCGGCCAGTACGTCACCAAGACGCCGGCGAAGACGAACTTGGGTGGCGGGATCTTCATGCACGTCAACGGACGAGGCGCGACGGCCGGATGCATCTCGATCCCGCGCACCGACATGAAGTCGATCGTCCGCTGGCTGGACCCGGCCAAGAATCCGCGCATCGTGATCGGTACGCCTCAAATCCTCAACGGTCTCTAGCCCTCCCGACAGGCGTCGGCCACTCGGGCTCCGCGACGGCGCATGCGACGACGTATCCATCCGCTGTCGGACCCCCTCGCTAGCCTTTTTCTATTGATGGAACGCGCCCTGTGAAGTGTTCGAAGTTCCCGCTGCTTCATGCAGTGCCGGCCCTCCCTTCATCCGGATCGTCGAGATCCGGTGCGATCCATCTGGAGTTCCCATGCCGAGCCCGTCCACGGATGCGGCCGCACTCGAGGCAGCCGAAGCGGCCCTCGAAGCGCTGGCCCACCACGACGTGGCCGGGCTGGCCGGGGCCCATCTAGCTCAGCGATTGCTCCGGATCCAGCGCCTCACCCACGTGCTCCAGTCGGCGCTGCTCACCACGACGGCGGCCTTCGATGCCAGCGGTGCGTGGGAGCGCGACGGAGCCGTCGGTGCGGCTGGTTGGATCCGTGCCCGCGCGCAACTGCCGGCCGGCGTCGCGCGGGCGCAGGTACGCGATGCGCGCGTTCTGCGCGACCACCTGCCCATCGCGTCGGCTGCGTTGGCGCAAGGCGAGATCAGCCTCGCCCACGTCAAGGTGCTGACAGCGGTGTGCGAGAAGAACGAGCACCGACGGCTCACGATCCAGCAGGCCGAGCCAGTGCTGGTCGAGGCCGCACGCTCTGTCGACCCCACCGCCTTCCGTCAGGTGGTGACGCGCTGGACCTGCGCGGTCGATCCCGAGTCTGCGCTACGCGATGAAGCCTCCCTGCACGCTGCGCGATACCTGAGCGTGTCGAGCACCTTCGGCGGCATGGTGGCGGTCGATGGACTTCTGGATCCAGAGAGCGGAGCCGTGCTCCTTGAAGCTTTGCGTGGGCTTACGGCTGTGTCGCGAACCCGTGGCGATTCCAGCAACCCGCGACAGGCACGGGCCGATGCGTTGGTCGAGCTGGCGCGGTTCGGTCTCGACCACGGCGACATGCCGCAGGTCGGAGGGCAGCGACCACACGTGAGCGTCTCCATCCCGATCGCGGTGGTGATGGGCGCTGCTACCGGTGGTGCGGAGTTCGCTGGTGGCACCCCGATCAGCGCCGAGGCTGCGTGGCGACACCTGTGCGATGCCTCCCTCGTCCCCGTGCTGATCGATGATGCTGGTCAGGTGCTTGATGTGGGCAGGTCGCGCCGCACCATTCCCCCGTCACTGAGGCGCGCCATCGTTCATCGCGACCGGTGCTGCGTGTTCGCCGGTTGCGATCGACCGCCAGATTGGTGCGACGTCCACCATCTGGTCGGATGGGCCGCAGGTGGCACCACCTCGCTCGAGAACTGCGTACTGCTGTGCCGGCGTCATCACAGGGCGCTGCATGAGCAGGGTTTCGGCCTTGAGGGGCGGGCTGGCCCCGACATGCGCACGCGACGCCCCGATGGAACTACCGTTGATTCCCGCCCACAGTGGCCACCTCAAGCGGTGGGGTGATCGGTCGCGGTCGCTGGCGCGTTCAGCTCAGCTGGTGAACGGCGCCAGCGAACAGTCGCGGCCACCGGGCGGCGATCGGAACGATGCGTGGCGCAATGCTGGGTTGCGACCGCGCCCAGAGGAGCCCTTGTGTCATGGCGCGGTAGCGACGGCTCGCCGCACGCCACTGTGCCTCGTAGTCCTCAAGCCGATCCGCCAGCAAGCAGCGGGTAAGTGCCTGTGCCGAGGCGAAACCGACGTTCAGCCCCTCACCAGTCAGTGCATCCACATAGCCGGCCGCATCTCCCACCAACGCAATGCGGCCACTGGTGCGTCGTGCAACGTTCTGGCGCAGCGGTCCTGATCCAAGGGTCGGGGTGAACGTCACCGCCGCGAGTCGGTCGCGCAGGAGCGGGAACTCCGCGAGCTGCTCATCGAAGGAACCACGTGAGGCGGTGAGGATGGCGACGCCGACGAGACCGGGGCCGACCGGTGTCACATACGCCTCAGACCGAGCCGCCCAATGAACATCGACGGTGTCGCTCCACGGCTCGATCGCGTAGTGGCGACGCAGCCCGAAGCGCGGCGTGCCTGGTGATGACTGCGTGATGTTGGCGGCCCTCCGCACCTTGGAGTGCAGGCCGTCGGCTCCCACCACGTAATGGGCCCTGGTGACCGCATCGTCGGTATCCACACCGTCGGTATCCACACCGTCGGTATCAACACCGTCGGCTGTGGCCGCGGCGACCGTCACGCCGTGCCGATCCTGCGTGATGGTGTGCGCTGATGCTTCAACGAACTTCGCGCCGGCGGCAACTGCTCGATCATGCATCGCGGCGTGCAGGTGGGTGCGACGAACTCCGAGCCCTGGGCCATCGGCGAAGGAGGCCCGGGCGGTGCGGGTTTGACCATCCGCCCGCCCGCCGCGCCGCTGCGCTTCGAGGTAGGTGATGCCCTGAAACGGAAACCCGAAATCGGTGTCGACGCCCAAGCCCTGCAGCCGCGCCACGGCCGAGGGCATGAGGCCCTCCCCGCACGCCTTGTCGATCGGAGTATTGCGCGGCTCCCACACCTGCACCTGCCGGCCCGCATCGGCCAGAGCGATCGCCATCGCCAGCCCAACAGGTCCACCACCGACGACCACAACGTCGGCGTCGATTCGATTCTCGGGATGGAAACGTGGTGTGGCTGTCACCGCAACCTCACGCACTCGTGGTGCGGCGCTCGAGCCGGTCCAGCGCGGCGTTCTCGTCGGTGATGCGCACCCGAAGCACCCAGGCATTCAGGACGGTGAAGGTGAGCGCCGTGATCCATCCGGAGTGCACCAGTGGGAGTGCAATGCCTTCAACCACGACCGCCACGTAGTTGGGGTGGCGCAACCAGCGGTAGGGGCCTGCGACGACGCGCGACAAACCGGGGACCACGATCACTCGCGTGCACCACTGCGGACCCAACGTGCGGATGCACCACCACCGCAGAGCTTGCGCCAGGACGACGAGTACGAGCATCGGCCAGCCGAGCCATGGGATGAAGGGTCGGTCGAATACCACCACCTCTAGCACGCAACCCACCAGCAGTCCTGTGTGCAGCAGGACCATCCAGGGGTAGTGCGCCCGGCCGGTCTCGATACCGCCGCGTTCCAGGCTCCACTTCACGTGGCGGTTCGACACCACCAGTTCAATCAGTCGCTCCACCCCGACGAGTGCGACGAGCACCAGAAAAGCAGCCACGCTCACCACTCCATGAGCACGAGTTCGGCAGCGAAGCCCGGGCCCATCGACACCATCAGCCCGTTGCTTCCGGGTGCTGGTGCGCGGGTGTGCAGCGTTTCCTGCAGAACGTGCAGCACCGAGGCCGACGAGAGGTTGCCGATGTCGGCCAACGAACGCCAGGTGAGCTCGACGGCCTCACGCGGCAGGTCGAGAGCGTTCTGCACAGCCTCGAGCACCTTCGGTCCGCCGGGATGGCAGACCCAGGTGTCGATGTCGGTGAGCTTCAGATCGTGCAGTCGCAGGAAAGTCTCGACGTCTTCGCGCAGATGGGTCTCGACCAGATCGGGCACTTGCGCGTCGAGCACGATGCGAAGTCCCCACGATCCGATGTCCCATCCCATGGCGCGCTCGGTGTCGGGATACACGCGGCTTGCCGTGGCCATCACGCGCGGCGGGCGGGCGCCCTCGCGACCGGTGGCGAGCGGGTGGTTGCTCCCGACGGCCACCACCGCAGCGGCTCCGTCGCCGAAGAGGGCGCTGGCCACCAGGTGCGGCATCGAGGCATCACCACGTTGCGTGGTCAGCGAGCACACCTCGACGGCGAGAAGGACGGCTACGCGGTCGGGCCATGCCCTCAAGTAGTCGTGCATGCGGGCGATCCCGCCGGCGCCACCCGCGCATCCAAGACCGAAGAGCGGCATGCGGGTGATGTCGTCGCGAAGGCCGAGGCGAGGGATGAGTCGCGCATCGAGCGAAGGCACGGCAATACCGGTCACCGACGTGGTCAGGATCGCGTCGACATCCTGGGGCCGCAGGCCCGCTTCACGCAGCGCAGCAGAGATCGCGTCGGCCCCCAGGTCGAGGGCCGCAGCGATGTAGGCGTCGTTGGTGGCGGTGAAGCCGCCGAGCTCGGCGTAGTCCTCCAGCGGGAGGGATAGGTACCGCTGTCTCACCTGCGAACTGGCGTGGAACCGCCGCACCACGCCAGCTTGTGATTCATCGAATCCGTTGTTGGCGATGAACGCTTCGGTGATCTCCTGCTGGTCATACTTGTTCGGGGGCAGCGAGCCCTTGACCGCAACGATCGCGCTCACCGCGGCTGCTCCACCGAGTGATCGGGTTCGGCGCCAACTCTGAGCAGCAGCATCGCTTCAGCCTAGGTGCTGATCACTCAGCCCGCCTACGATCGGGTCATGTCGGAGGCGGTGCAAGGGATGCGCTCGGCGCGACCGCTCGACACCGTGGGTGCATTGGTTCGGGCCTGCCATCCAGGACCGACGGTGGTCGTCACAGCACTTGCGACGGCGTACGCCGTGGCCCTGGTGGTCGATGGCGGATTCTTCAACGGCCTGCCACGGGTTCTCCTGGTCATGATCACTGTCCTCGTCGGCCAACTCTCGATCGGCTGGTCCAACGACTGGATCGATGCAGCGCGCGACCGCGCCGCTGATCGCCGCGACAAGCCGGTGGCAACCGGCGCCATCTCTGATGTCGTACTGCGCAACGCGGCGTTCACCGCGCTGGGTCTGGCCATCGCACTGTCATTCGCCAACGGTTGGAAGGCCGGGGCGATGCACCTGCTGGTGATCGGTGGCGGATGGGCCTACAACGTGGGCCTCAAGGCCAGCATCTGGTCGTGGTTGCCGTACGCGATCGCGTTCGGTGCGCTTCCGGTCTTCGTGTGGTTGTCGGTCGATCCGTCCGGCACCTCGGGCCCGCCACCATGGTGGACCTGGACCGGCACGGCGTTGCTAGGGGTGGGGGCGCACGTGGCCAACGTGATTCCCGACATCGATGATGATCTGGCACACGGTGTTCGAGGCTTTCCTCAGCGGATCGGCGTCGGCGCGTGCGGCGTACTCGCGCCCCTGTTGCTGGTGGCTGGAGCGGCAGTTGCCCTTCTAGCGCCGGATCGTCCGTGGTCGTGGATCGACACCGTGGCGGCGGTGCTGGTGATCGGCCTAGCCGTCTTCGCCGGTGTGGTGTCGCGAGTACCAGGCCGGGCTCGACTCGCCTTCACGGCCACCCTCCTGATTGCCGGCGTGGTGGTGGTGGCCCTCGTGGTGGGAACCTCGACGCAGACTGGTCCGATCTATCCGACCACCGCGGCTGTCACGAGCTAGCAGAGCAGCGCGTGCCGAGCGATCGGGATCGCAGCGAGCGCGCAGACCTGCACGTCGCCGGCCCGATCGATCACGGATGAGCCGGGGTACGCGCCACGGTGATCATCCTTAACCGAACCGGTTGCCAGATGATCGAGGACGCGCTCCGTGTAGTCGTCGATGAAGGTGGCAAGGGCTGCATCGGGTGACTCGTGGTGGAGCAGGCGCAGGTTTCGCATCAGCACGGCGTTGAAGCAGGGCGGTTGGCTCCACAGGGTGTCGCGCTCGGCCCATCGCATCACGGCTGCCGCCGTCCGCTCGGCCCGTTCGAGCGCACCGGACTGACCGGTCTGGTGCAGCACGACGTCGAGCCCGATGGCCAATCCCTGGTTGTAGGTCCACAGCGTGGGCTCGATGCGACCGGCGGCGTCGACGTTGTCGGCGATCAGGCCGTCGTTGTCCCCACCGTGCACCCTCAGAACGTCGTGCAGGAAGTCCGCGGCGCGCGCGGCTGCCTCAAGGAGCGACCGATCGCGCGTACGAAGGAATGCCCGTGCAGCGGCAAGACCGGTCGCACCTGTGGAGCAGGCATGTAGCCCGGTCGGACCTTCCCGCCACACGACTCCGCCGTTGTGCATCTGTGCTGCCAGCAGCCATCGGAGGAGGTCGTCGGGTGCACCGACCGCGCCAGACTCCGAGGGTGCGAGCAGTGCGTGTTGCTCCAGGGCCAGAGCGATCCAGGCGTTGTCGTCGACGTAGCGCGGTCCGCGCGCGGTGTCGCCCACGATCCGGCGGGCGGCATCAGGGCGTCGGACGGCTGAGTAGGAGGGCCCTTGCCGGAAGCTCTCCAGACCACGAAGCAAGGCGTCGGTGGTCCGTGCAGCAGCCGATGCGCCTCTTCTGGATGCGCCTCTTCTGGATGTGTCAGAGCCACCCGATGTTTCAGCGCTGGTGCGCTCGGCGGCTTCGAGCAGGACGCTGGCGTGCAGCACCTGCGAGTACGGCCAAAGCGGTGCCGCCCACGGCCGCCAAGGCTCCCTGACCACGGCCGACCGGTGATCGCTCACCGCTGTCGTCAGCTGCGTCCGCACCAACCGCGACCACGCGTGGCTCGCCGCCCGCAGGGCTGTTGTCCGAGGAGTTGCCGGACCCGGTATATCCATTCGGATCAGCGTAGGCGTGATCAGCAGTGCGACCAGCAGCGCGATCGGCGGGACTGTCGGTCGAGAATCCGGCTGCCGTCGAGGGGATGAATGCTCCGTCCAGGTGGGGGAGGAGTCGGATCCTGGGTGGCCGCAGCAGAAGCAGGGGATCGAGGTAGGTCGAGCCTCGAAGCAGTCCCCAGTGCAAGCAGGAACTCCGGCAGTGGGAGCCGTCGACCTGCAACCGGCCGAGGACGGCGCCCGCGGCCACGACATCACCGGCGCTGACCGTCGGTTCCACCGGCTCGTAGGTGGTGCGCAGTCCCGAACCCGAGTGGGTCACCGTCACCACTCCTCGGCCGGCGATGGATCCAGCGAACGTGACCGTCCCGGCTCCGGCAGCCATCACGCGCTCGCCTGGCACGGCTGCCAGATCCACCCCTCGATGCCCGGGCAGCCATGGTTGGGCGGGCGGGTCGAACCCGCGTACGACATCAGCGGCACCGGCGCCACCGGTGGTTCCGGCGGCACCGGTGATCGGCCAGCGCCACGGCCCCCCGGCGGTTGCTTCCGCGGCTGCTTCCGCGGGTGTGCTGGGTCCGGCGACGAGCCAGACAGCGATCAGGAGCCAGACGGCGACCAGGAGTGCCGCTACCCGCCCTCGTCGACTGTGGCAATGGCGGCGGTAGTGGCGCCGGTAATGGGGAGTGGTCGGCATGGGCTGAACGGATGGGGCGGCCATCGGGTCAGGGTCGCTGTGAACCGCTTGACTAGATGGGATCAGTCGGTCGGCGGGGGATCGAGAGGCCTGTGGACAGGCGGAAAAGCCGGGTCCCGTAGGATCTGCCACAGCGGTACGCCTCGGCGCACCGACTTCGCACACCCCGCACCTGACCGACTTCACCGAACGTCAGGCGGCGGCACCCACGGTCCTGCAGCAGCGAACGGGTCACGACCCGGGCGAGGCGCACGCAGGAGGGCGCCGACCGAGAGGTGTCAGGGTCCCCGGCCACCGGCTCGGGGGCGTCAACCGGAATCCCCGGTGACCGCGTCCTGCGCGGCTCACCGGCCTGCACAGGGAGTACACGGCATGGCCGTCGTCACCACCCGCCAGCTCCTCGAGAGCGGCGTCCACTTCGGGCACCAGACCCGTCGATGGAACCCCAAGATGAAGCGTTTCATCTTCGCCGAGCGCAACGGCATCTACATCATTGACTTGCAGCAGTCGCTGGCCTACATCGACAATGCCTACGAGTTCGTCAAGCAGACGGTCGCTCACGGCGGCACGATCCTGTTCATCGGTACCAAGAAGCAGGCGCAGGAGTCGATCGCCGAGCAGGCCACCCGCGTGGGCATGCCCTACGTGAACGAGCGCTGGCTGGGCGGAATGCTCACGAACTTCCAGACCGTCTACAAGCGTCTGCAGCGCCTCAAGGAACTTGAGCTCATCGACTTCGACGACGTCGCTGCCAGCGGCATGACGAAGAAGGAACTTCTCGTCCTCAAGCGCGAGAAGATCAAGCTCGACCGCACGCTGGGCGGCATCCGCGACATGGCCAAGGTTCCGAGCGCCGTGTGGATCGTCGACACCAACAAGGAGCACATCGCTGTCGCCGAGGCGCACAAGCTGAAGATCCCGGTCGTCGCGATCCTCGACACCAACTGCGACCCCGACGAGGTCGACTACAAGATCCCCGGCAACGACGACGCGATCCGTTCGGTCGGTCTGCTCACCCGCGTCATCTCCGACGCCGTCGCCGAGGGCCTGATGGCCCGTGCCGGTGCCGGTCGCGCTGGCGACGAGGTTGGATCAGAGCTTGGAGCCGACGAGCCCCTGGCCGAGTGGGAGAAGGAGCTTCTTGCTCCCGCTGAGTCACCTGCTACCGAGGCTGCACCCGTTGCTGAGGCTGCACCCGTCGCCGACGCACCCGTTGCTGAGGCTGCACCCGTTGCCGCTGCACCCGTTGCTGAGGCTGCACCCGTCGCCGAGGCACCCGTCGCCGACGCACCCGTTGCTGAGGCTGCACCCGTTGCTGAGGCTGCACCCGTCGCCGACGCACCTGCTGCCGACGCCGTGCCTGCTCCCGAGCAGGTCTGACTTCCACCCACTGTTCCCCAGGCCGGCTCTTGATCGGCCGTCACCAGCAAGGGATGACACGCACTCATGGCGAACTTCAGCGCCGCTGACGTGAAGAAGCTCCGCGACCTCACGGGCGCGGGAATGATGGACTGCAAGAAGGCCCTCGAAGAGGCCGACGGCAACTTCGACGAGGCCATCGAAGCGCTGCGCATCAAGGGTGCTGCCAAGGCAGCCAAGCGTGGCGCCGAGCGCACCGCGACCAACGGCTTGGTGGCCGCGGCCGACGGTGCGATGGTCGAGATCAACTGCGAGACCGACTTCGTGGCCAAGAACGAGGACTTCAAGTCGCTCGCCGAGGCCATCGTCACCGCGGCGGCTGCCAACAAGGTGGCCGACCGTGAGGCGTTGCTCTCGGCCAAGCTGGCCGATGGCCGCACCGTCGCTGAGGCCATTGAGGCTCTCAACGCAGTGATCGGCGAGAAGATCGAGGTCGGTCGCGTGATCGTCCTCAACGGCCCGGTCGCGACGTACATGCACAAGCGTGCGGCCGACCTTCCGGCCCAGGTGGGCGTGCTTGTCGAGTACACCGGCGACGAAGCCGCCGCGCGTGGCGCTGCCATGCAAATTGCGGCCATGCGCCCGCAGTTCGTCACGCGTGACGAGGTTCCGGCCGAGACGGTCGAGACCGAGAAGCGTGTCGCCGAGGCGACCGCGCGTGAGGAAGGCAAGCCCGAGGCTGCGCTGCCCAGGATCATCGAGGGTCGGGTGAACGGCTTCTTCAAGGAGGTTGTGCTGCTCGAGCAGTCCTCGGTGCAGGACAGCAAGAAGTCGGTGAAGGCCGTCCTCGAGGACGCCGGCACCCAGGTCACCCGGTTTGCTCGCTTCGAGGTCGGGGCCTGATCGCATGACCTCCGGGCCGTCGACCTCGCGTCCGACCCCCTCTGCCGGGTATCACCGTGTGATGCTCAAGCTCTCCGGCGAGGTGATCGGCGGGGGACAGCTCGGGGTCGATCCTGATGTGCTCCAGCGGGTCGCTCGGCAGATTGCCGCGGTGGCCCGCTCGGGCGTTCAGGTAGCCGTCGTCATCGGTGGAGGCAACTTCTTCCGTGGCGCCGAGTTGAGTCAGCGGGGCATGGATCGCTCGCGGGCCGACTACATCGGCATGCTCGGCACCGTCATGAACAGCCTGGCGCTGCAGGACTTCCTCGAGAAGGAAGGCATCGAAACTCGGGTGCAGACTGCGATCGCCATGGGTCAGGTGGCCGAGCCCTATGTGCCCCGCCGTGCGATCCGCCACCTTGAGAAGGGACGCGTCGTCATCTTTGGCGCAGGCCTGGGCGCGCCGTTCTTCTCCACCGACACCACGGCCGCCCAGCGCGCCCTCGAGATCGGCTGCGAGGTCGTTCTCATGGCCAAGAGCGTCGACGGCGTCTTCGACGATGACCCCCGCATCAACCCGCAGGCCCAGATGTTCCGGTACATCGATTACCGCGACGTGCTGGGACGCGGCCTGAAAGTTGCGGACGCGACCGCGTTCAGCCTCTGCATGGATAACGACCTACCGATCATCGTGTTCAACCTGATGGTCGATGGCAACATCGCCAAGGTGGTGCACGGCGACCTGGACGCAGGCACCGCCGGGTTCGCTGCTCGCCACGAAGATGCTGGCAGGATCGGCACCCTGGTGTCAGGGCATCACCCGACCACGATGGTGTCCGATTCGACCGAAGCAGGAGCCACACAAGCACCATCGACAAGCTCATCCACGAACGCTGAGGAGTCCCGGTGATCGACGAGACCATGCTCGAGGCCGAGGAGAAGATGGAGAAGGCTGTGACGGTGGCGAAGGAAGACTTCGCGACCATTCGAACCGGCCGCGCCAATCCCTCGATGTTCAACAAGATCGCCGCCGATTACTACGGGACGATGACGCCGCTGAACCAGCTGGCCTCGTTCCAGGCCCCCGAGCCGCGCATGCTCATCGTGACGCCCTATGACAAGGGTGCGCTCGTGGCGAT
>Ga0335397_10010581_pt1 | contig 11396 bp, 15 predicted proteins | sample MAT04_FD_205740 | JGI IMG/M metagenome (GOLD analysis project Ga0335397, IMG submission 205740) | Freshwater microbial communities from Lake Fryxell liftoff mats and glacier meltwater in Antarctica - MAT-04 (spades assembly) (version 2) ...
GCATTAACATCTCCATATGTTTGTCCAATGAAATCTTGAGTCATGTCGGAACTTCCTACGTCAATAGTTATATTGGAATACCCACTCGAAGCACTAGCCACTGCATAGTGTATACTCTGGATAGTACTAACAGTATAAATAGCCGATGCTTCAGAGCTTTTGGCAATTACGAAGACCCCAGGAGAATAACCGGTCCCTATACCGCCAGTAGCAAAGTGTTGTAAAATTGCTTTAGCATCATCCATAACTCCATCAGTGTTATAAGAAGTTAAAATAACATCCGGTGAATTTTCAAAAACATCTCCAGATAATAATTTGATTCCTGAACCAGAAATATCATTATTGACAACAGCGTCTATCTGTGCGGCATCTGTTGCATTAATACCCTCAGACCTTTTTGGTGTCGAAAAGTAAACCTCATAAGTTCCAGGGACTACATCCGTAAAAGTATAATTAGCCACACTCGTACTTGGTGTTGTAGCAGTGTATTTAATTGTGCCATTCTTTTTAAGATAAATACTTACATCATGCATATCGACACCTCCCGAAGTTGCATAAGTAACCTTCCCAGAAATAGTCTTACCTTCTCCTGGATTAATAATCGCAGAATCAACATATCCAGAAGTATAAACTACTATATCACTAGCTGTTGGATTGTTTGGATTTCGAAAAAAAGGTAAAACAGTTGTCTCCGCTGTGCCATAAGCCATAAAGAAGTAATCAACACCATCTGATCTATAAACATAACCATTATTGGTATCTGCCTTAGGATCAGTTGGTAGAATTGGTATATAATTAGGGGCTAGGTTAGGGACATAACCATTTAATCCACTTGTATCATGAGAACCCCAAGCAGAACTAGCTCCACTCCAATCACCATTTGTAGTTGGATATCCTCCATTGTCTGATTTATACAATTCTAGAGCTTTACTGACTTCTTTAACATTTGAGACTCGTTCTGTATCTCTTGCTTTCTGACGAGAACTATTCAAAGAAACGATAACAACAGTCGCTAGAATAGAAATGATAGCAATTGCGACTAGGAGTTCAATAAGAGTGAAGCCATTTTTGATAATTTTTTTAAATATAAAGTATCTCTTCTTTGTTTTATGATGTTTTTTCATAATACTATTATAAGATGAAAAGAACAAAAATTCAAGGGATTTCGTGTGGAAATAAAATACTTTCCCTTTTTGTCTTTAAAAAGACAATAAATACAACATCAAGACTTTTTTTGATGTTAATAATTTAGTTTACTAAAATAATTATTTATTATAGAATATAAATAAGGTCATAATTTTTTAAAAATAACTAAATTAAAAGAAGTAAAAATATGGTTAATCAACAATTACTTGATTACATAAAGAAACAATTACAACAAGGCATTAGTCGAGAACAAATTAAAAGTTCTCTTATGACCAATGGTTGGCAAGAAGAAGACATCAAAGAAGGGTTTAATACTCTCAATTCTTCTGTGCCGACAGAACAATTTTCAAATTTTTCTAATAAAAAACCACTGGGAATATCAAAAACCCTTATGACTTCTTTAGTTGGTATAATAATTATTGGTGGTGGAGTTTATTTTACTACTCAAAAAATTTTTAAGTCAGAAGAAGAAATTAAACCATCTAATGAACAAGTCCAACAACTACCAATACAAATACCAGAAGAAACAATCTTGCCGACCCCAAAACAAGAAACTCCACCAGTAGATACTGTTTTAGATTGCAAACAAGATTTTAACTGTTTAATTCAAGCCTCAACAAATTGCAAAAAAGTAAAAGTTGTAAATACCTCAACTGTTGATATTTTCGGGGTAAAACAGATTACTACCTCTTTTTTTGAGATTAAAGGAAAAGAAGAAGACAAGTGTAATTTTTATTTAAGAACAGAAAAAGTAGACTTAGTCTTTCCAGCAAATATACCAACCGAAGTTGTTAATCAACAAAAAGAAATATCCAAAAAAATTGAGGGCCGAGACGGGACTTGTAAATTTAATAACAGTGATTTAACGGCAATGCTGACGAGATGGCAAAAAGGAGATTTTGAAAGTGGTAATGTTTCTTGTAAACTAACATCAAATGGCAATGTATGCAAAACGGAGGGAGGTGACTTTGGGAAGGCAGAGTGTCAGGGAACATATTTTGAACAACCTTCATTATGAAAATAATAAAAGAAGATCAAAATCTAATAATACTAAAGGACAAAAGTATTTTTGCCTTTCTTGTTGGTGTTATTTTTGCCCTAGCTGGATTTTTAGTAATTTTTAAGCCCGATTTTTTTACAAATAAACCACCTTTGTGGTCGGGGTTTGTTGGAATTGCAATTGGACTATTCATTATCTTAGTAGCCAAAATAACTACTATCACTTTAGATAAAATTGAAGGGAAGATTATGTTTAAATGGAATACTTTAATCAGCCAAAAATTTAAAGAATATGAAATTAATTCAATTAAACAACTTGAGCTACAACAAGTAAACACTTCAAGCAGTAAAGGCAGAAGTGGTTATTCATATAAATTAGTATTCATTTTAAATACTGGGGAAGAAGTTTTTTTGAATCCTAATAGCTCATCAGTTGTAAAAGTTATGGGGAGACAAATAGTTGCCGAAAAGGAAATTGGAACAAAAATTAGCAACTTCTTAAATATTCCCTTTGAAGAAAGGAGATCGCCAACTTTAAATGAAACATTGTTTACTATACAATCAGCTATTGAAAACGCCACCAAAACAGAAAAATAAAAACAGAAAAAAGAATAAGCATTGAGTCTTTCCTTTTTTTATCCAAAAATGCTAAAATAGATAATATGGAATCAATTTTAAAGGCTGACATATTCTTTTTTATTAGTTCTATTTCAATCGTTATAATTAGTATATTTATACTGATAGCTCTTTTCTATTTTATAAAAGTTTTAAGAAATTTTTATAAAATATCAAACCTTCTAAAAAATTATGCTGAAGATACTGAGAGCCAATTAAGAGATATGGCCAACCATGTAAGAGAAAGTCCAATATTTACTTTTATCTTTGGTCGAGCTAAAATAAAAAGAGAGCCCGAAAAGCGCTCTAAAAAATCGATATAAGTTTAGTGTTGAATTATAAGAATAATAAATTGTTTTTGGATATATAATTGTAGGCAAAAATAATATTTAATAAAATGACAAAAAAAATTGAAAATAAAAAAGGATTAAGCGCAAAAGCAGTTGTTGGGATAGGAGCAGGAGTTGCCGCATTAAGTGCGGCTGCATATATCCTTTTTGGGCCAGATGCAAAAAAGAATCGAAAAATGATCCGAGGTTGGGCTGTTAAAATGAAAGGTGAGATAATAGAAAAATTTGAAGACGCTAAAGAACTTACAGAGCCTATATACAATGAAATAATTGATACTGTACAAGCTAAATATGCTAAATTAAAAAATATCGACCCAGAGGAATTAAAAAATGTTGTCGGTGATATAAAGAGACATTGGAAAACACTAAAAAAAGAAACTACTGGCAAAAAAATAAAAAAAGTTGGTAAAAAATAATATTTAGCACGAGTGGTTTAGTGACCGCGACCTGCAAAAAACAGGATGGATGAAATTTACAAGAAATCGATAGAGCTACATCAAAAATATGAAGGAAAATTAGAAACAAAAAGTAAGGTTCCTTTATTAAACAAAGAAGATCTTTCTTTGGCTTATACTCCAGGAGTAGCCGGAGTCTGTCTAGCCATATCTCAAGATGAGAAGTTGGCAAAGCTATATACAATGAAAAAAAATACAGTTGCTATTGTTACAGACGGTAGCGCTGTATTGGGCCTTGGTGACTTGGGCCCATTGGCAGCCATCCCAGTCATGGAAGGCAAAGCCGCAATTTTTAAAGAATTTGGCGGAGTAGATGCCTTCCCTATTTGTCTTGATACAAAAGATACTGAAGAAATAATCAAGGTAGTTAAACAAATTGCCCCTGTTTTTGGTGGAATAAATCTTGAAGACATATCAGCTCCTCGATGTTTTGAAATAGAGGAACGTTTAAGAAAAGAATTAGATATTCCTGTGATGCATGATGATCAATGGGGAGCAGCAACTGTCACCCTGGCTGCTTTAATTAATGCTCTTAAAATAGTGGATATTGATAAAAAGAAAGTTTTAGTCGTTTTATCTGGAGTAGGCTCAGCTGGAGTGGCTACGGGAAGACTTTTACATGAATACGGAATTACTAACACAATATTCTGTGATAGCCACGGAATAATAAATTCAAATAGAAATAATTTAACTAAAGAAAAGTTAGAACTCTTAAGAGGAAGTACGACAGAGGGAAAAGATGGCGGGCTTGAATTGGCGATTGAAAAAGCTGATGTCTTTATTGGATTATCTAAACCAAACATTTTAACCCCCGAGATGATAAAAAAGATGTCCACTAAGCCAATAATTTTCGCCTTAGCAAATCCAAATCCTGAAATAGATCCTGGTCTTGCTCTTTCCTCTGGAGCCTTTATTGTAGCCACCGGACGATCAGATTACCCAAACCAAATCAATAATTCCCTCTTCTTTCCCGGAGCCTTCAAGGCCATGCTTGATAAAAACATTCCTCAGTTTGAAAATAGAATCTTTCTGACAATAGCCGAAGCTCTTGCCGGTATGATAGAAAATCCAACTCCCGAAAGGATAATACCAAGCATGTTTGATGCTGGAGTCAAAGAGACTGTTTATAATGCGGTCACAACACTTTCTTTATAAAGAAAGTGTTGGTATAATATAAATATGTCTCCCTTTAGAAGCCACGGTCGCAGTAGATTAAATTAAAAATATGGAAATAATAAAGATTATAAAATAATATTTAGCACGAGTGGCTTAGTGACCACGACCTGCAAAAAACAGAATGGAAGAAATAAAAATAAATAAAATTGAATGGTCAGCTCCTGAATATTCTCATCGAGAAAGAGACAATGATTGGTTCTGGGCAATCGGATTAATTACAATTGTGGCTTTTGGTATTGCTATTTGGCTTCATAATTATGTTTTTGCTATATTTCTTTTCTTAGCTGGTGCTAGTTTAATATTATTTACACTTCGTCACCCTCAAAATGTTAATTACGTCATTGAAACAAAAGGTCTAGCAATGGGGAAAGATTTCTATGAATGGAAAAACATCAAAAGTTTTAATATGAAACATCGAGATGAAAATGATAGCCCCAAACTACTAATAGAGACAGGTAAATACTTCTTGCCTATTTATACAATTCCCTTTGAAAAAGAAAAGGAGACAGAAATCAAAGAAGCTCTTTTATTGATCATTCCAAGATCAGACATCGATGAATCAAAATCAATGATCTTCATGGAAAAGTTAGGATTTTAATAAATCACTCACATTATTGACCTCAAACAATCTTGCTATTTAATAAATTTTTACATATAATCAAAATATGTTTAAAAAGGTAAACAATATGAATATAGCTTGGTGGACAGCTCACATAAGTGGGTAGTCTTGTTGTATTTATAATTTTTTTAAAATAACAAACCCCCACTTTCTGTGGGTTTTTTTATTAAATTTTTATGATTAAATATATTTTTAAAAATCACTGTACTGAATTTTGGCGTAAATAAATTTACGTTGATTATTACTATTTAAAAGAATTAAACTATATGAGAAAAGAAATAAAATCATTAAAAAATTTACCAGATAAAAATGGATATTATGGAAGATTTGGAGGGAGTTTTATACCTCCACAATTAGTAGAGCCACTAAAAGAAATAAAGAAAGAATATTTAAAAACAAAAAATGACCCATCTTTTCAAAAAGAATATGCAGATTTGCTTAAAAATTATGTAGGTAGACCTTCACCATTATATTTTGCAAAAAATTTAACTAATAAATTAAATGGGGCAAAAATATATCTTAAGCGCGAAGACCTTAATCATACCGGGGCTCATAAAATAAATCATTGCATTGGAGAAGTTCTACTTGCAAAAAGGATGGGGAAGAAAAAGGTTTTGGCTGAAACTGGAGCTGGGCAACATGGTGTTGCTTTAGCGACAGCAGCAGCTCTGCTCGGTCTTGAGTGTGAAATTCATATGGGTTCAATTGATATAGAAAAAGAATACCCGAATGTAATAAGAATGAAATTATTAGGGGCAAAAGTTATTGAAGTCACAACAGGTGGCAGATGCCTTAAAGATGCTGTGGATAGTGCGTTTGCAACATTTATGAATGAATATCAAACTACATTCTTTGCCATAGGGTCAGTAGTTGGGCCACATCCGTATCCAATGATTGTAAGGGATTTTCAATCTATCGTCGGTAAAGAAACAAAAGAGCAGATACTACAGCAAGAGAAAAAATTACCTAATTACATAATTGGTTGCGTAGGAGGTGGGTCTAATTCAATAGGATTATTCAATGAATTTCTAGATGATGAAGTTAGTCTGATTGGTGTTGAGCCAGCTGGAAAAGGAAAAAAGATTGGACAACATGCGGCAACTCTAACTTTTGGGTCAGAAGGTATTATTCATGGAATGAAAACAATTGTTTTACAAAATGAAAATGGTGAACCAAATTCTGTTCATTCAATAGCATCAGGACTCGATTATCCAGGAGTTGGGCCTATTCATGCTTATCTAAAAGAGATAAGAAGGGTTGAGTATACTTCAGTTTCTGATAATGACACGCTTAAAGCATTTTTAGAATTATCAAAAGTTGAAGGAATTATTCCTGCTCTTGAAAGTGCCCATGCAATAGCTTGTGCAATAAAGTTGGCTCCTACTTTAAGTAAGGATAAAATTATTATAGTAAATCTTTCAGGTCGAGGCGATAAAGATATTGATTATGTAGCTAAATTATTAAAAATAATACAATAATTTAGCTAGGTTCGATTCTGGTGAATCTCCTGCACAGAAGTGAAGTAGTTGGCTTTCTTGGGAACTAATTATCTTGTGACTACAAATAATTCTTTGTCGACACTCATAATTTTCGCCTTGTGATCCCGGCAGGATATCTTCCTCTACGAGGACAGTATACCTTTTCCATTCGTGAGTACACTCACAAGGAAAAGCTCTTCGATTCCTGTACGTAAGCCAAGCAGTTGGCTTGCTCGGGAACACAAAAAGCACTGAAGCGCTTTATTGTGATCCCGGCAGGATATCTTCCTCTACGAGGACAGTATACCTTTTCCATTCGTGAGTACACTCACAAGGAAAAAGTCTTCGATTCCTGCACGTAAGCCAAGCAGTTGGCTTGCTCGGGAACACAAAAAGCACTGAAGCGCTTTATTGTGATCCCGGCAGGAATCGAACCTGCATCGCAACTTCCGCAAAGTTGCGTCCTATCCATTGAACGACGGGACCAATACTTACGACCTTAATTTACACCATAAAAAATATAATCGCAAGTAAATTATGTTTTTATTTTTTATGCTATAATACCCCTTAGTGTCGTATTATTAACAAATTTAAAATAAAAAATTATGGAAGAAAATAAAAATTGTTGCGAAAATAAAGGTTGTGATAAAAAAGAAGATTGTTGTCATTTAAATAGATGTTGTATGAAAAAATGTCATCTAGTTGGAATACTAATAGGAATTGTCCTTCTTGTTCTCGTTTTCTGTTTGGGAGCTCAATACAGCCAATTAAAATCAGAAACAAGAGGTGGTAGATATATAGAGAGAGGTGAAATGATGGATTGGGGTTATAAAAATGTTAAACCTCTAAAAAATATAATTGATAATACAGAGCAAGTTCCAACTGCTCCAGAATTAGTTCAATAATAAAAGATATATAAAAATCCCAGTTAATTCTGGGATTTTTATATTACCTTGGCCCAAGTCTTTATCTCTTCATATGAAGCCTCTCCACAAATAGTCTGACCATTATTTTGATTTAAGAAAAAAGGAACTCCACCACAACAATCATCTCCCTTATCTAATTCTTCTAACATCTTATCATTTTCTTTATTGTGCCAAACTTCAATTTTCTTAATATCTAAACCTTCTGATATAAATTGATCAACAAATTTCTCACTCGATATACAATGAGGGCATTCCAATCCATAAAAAAATAATAAATTTTTCATTTTCTTATTATACACAATAATCCCCTTAAATAAAATTCCACACAATGTGTAGAATTTTATTTTTAATAGTTTTTTTATTTTGTTATTTTAGAAAGTCTTGATTTCTTGCGAGAAGCTGTATTCTTTTTTATAACTCCCCTTTTAGCAGCCTTATCTATTACACTATAAGCTTCTGGTAAAAATTTCTTGGCTTCTGTATTTTTCTTTTCTTTAACAAGCTTTTCAATCTTCTTAACTGTTTCCTTAATATTCTTTTTACTACGATCATTCGTTGCTTTTTTGACTAGAGAGCCACGAAGAGCTTTCTTGGCTGATTTTGTTATGGGCATGGCTAATTTTTAAGGAGTGAAACGACTATAAAAATAGCCATCCCTTCCTATAATTTTTATTATATTAATAATATTAATCTAAACAAAAAACATAAAATCCTTTCGTCCTTTGAAACACCCGACCGAATAGGCCAACCCTTATTCTCTTAGTGTTTCATCCTAAAATTAAAATAAATTAGAGGACTAGGATAATTTTTTGACTGAGACTTAGTTAGAATACCAAAAATAGCCGAAAAGGGCAATATTTGATATTATTAAACTATGATTGCAAGGATAGAAGGAATAATTGTCCACATCGCTGAAAAATTTATAATCGTTGATGTTGGAGGTGTTGGATATAAATTACATATAGTTCCTGAGGCAATAAATTTGTCTATATTAGGAGAGCATTCTACTTTCTGGATTTATACCGCTGTCCGGGAAAATAGTATAGATTTATTTGGATTTAAAAATATAAATGAAATGTCTTTCTTTGAACTACTCCTTAATGTCTCTGGTATCGGTCCCCGTTCGGCTCTTTCAATTCTTGCCATCGCCCCTATTGAAACCCTTAAGAGAGCCATTGCCACAGGTGACACTGCTTATTTAAACAAAGTCTCAGGTATCGGAAAGAAGACAGCTGAGAAAATTATTATCGAGTTGCGAGATAAATTACAAGATTATAAAGATGATGAACCTGGATTACTTCGAGATGAAAGTGATATTGTTGAAGCTCTTAAATCACTCGGCTATTCTCAAAATGAATCCCGTGATGCTCTTAAACAAGTCCCTGCTAACATTCTCGGTACCAATGCCAGAATCAAAGAAGCCCTCAAAATTCTTGGCTCTCGTTAGTTAGTTCTTAATTAGTAATTATTAATTAGTAATTATTTTAAATGCCCGAACTCCCTGAAGTTACCACAACAGTCAACGGATTAAAACGAGTCCTACCTGGACTTGTTATTAGAGATGTCTGGACAGACCTAGCTAAAGAAAACCAAACAATCAAACAATTTAAAAATACTATAAAAGATGCCAAGTTCTATAAGGAGTTCAAAAAAGAAATAATCGGGAATAAGGTTACAAAAGTAGAACGTAGAGCAAAAAATATTCTCATAGATATTTCAAATGGGCAAACGATCCTTATCCATCTGAAAATGACCGGGCATCTCCTTTTTGGCATATATGAGAAAGTAGAAGGGAAAACGAATTGGGTACCCAAAAATACCGGACCCTTAAATGACCCATATAATAGATTTATCCATGTTGTTTTTACTTTATCTAATGGTAAACATTTGGCCTTTTGTGACTCTCGTAAATTTGGAAAAGTTACAATCATTCCAACAAAAGAGATAAAAAATAGTATCCATTTAATAAATTTAGGACCTGAACCATTAGACAAATCTTTTACTAAATCTTTATTTAAAGAACGTCTAGAGAAAAAACCAAAAGGGAAAATAAAAACAATTTTAATGGACCAGACAATCATCGCTGGTATTGGTAATATTTATTCAGACGAAATGCTCTGGCTCTCTGGCCTCCACCCAGAATCAAATCCTGTATCTATTCCTGATAAATATATATCTAAACTGTATGGATCAATGAAAAATATTCTTACAAAAGGGATCAACTTCGGGGGAGATTCGATGTCTGATTATAGGAATATATATGGTCTCCGTGGAAATTTTCAAAACCATCACAATGTTTATAGGAAGAAAAACACAAAATGCGTGAAAAAAAATTGTCAGGGTGTTATAATAAGAAAAGTTATTAATGGTCGCAGTGCACACTTTTGTAATAAGCACCAAAAAATATTTAATTAAATATTTTTGATTTATGTTGAACAAATTATTAAAATAAAAAATTACTTATATATAATATTATAAATAAGTAATTATCAATAAAATGGCTGATAAAAAACCTGAAAAGAAGAAAACAAGTAGTCATAGTAGTGGTGGATTAAGTTTTGGAATGGAAGTTCTTCTCTTTATGATAGCAATATTCGTTATCTGGATACTAGCAGGTGGAGCAAAACAAAAACAAACAGAAAGTCCTCTTCTCGTTCCAAACACTAAACAAGTCACCCCAAATGGAGGATATGGGCAAATTAGAAATTAAAATCTTAATATTCTAAATAGAGCAATTCCACAAGCAACAGAGACATTCAATGACTCTTTTTTTCCATACATTGGAATTTGAGCAATAACATCACATCGATCTAAAATTTTTTTATTAAGGCCAAGAACTTCAGACCCCATTATTATAGCAACCTTCTTATTTAACTTCACTTTACGATAATCAATAGATCTTTTGTCTTGTTCAATAGCAATTATAGTATAACCATCCTTCTTTAATGTGCTCAGAAGTGGCATTAGTGTTTTTTTGTATTCCCAAGGAATCCACTTCTCTGCACCAAGTGCACTTTTTGAAATATCTTTTTGGATCCTTCCAAATTTATCTGTCGGCTTTGGGGTAAAGCCAATTATATATATTTTATTTATACCAACAGCATCAGCTGTTCGGAATATAGCTCCGACGTTTATGGCGGAGCGAATATCTGGAAGTATTAAAATGGAGTGTATTTGTTTTTTCATAATTATTTTAAAATAATATCATTAACATTTTTGGGCGCTTCCATAAGATTTAAACAACCCTTTTTTGTAATTAAAACCATATCTTCAATCCGAACTCCCCCAAAACCTTTCAAGCAAAAACCTGGTTCTACCATAATAACACAGTTAGTTGGTAAAATATCCGAGCTTTGTGGTTTTAAATTTGACCATTCATGAATAATGGCTCCAACTCCATGACCCAAACTATAAATAAATTAACCAAAAAATTCCCACCTTATAAATCTTTTATTATATAATCCTTACCGAAAGCATTTTGGGGTAATTTAAATTTTAAAATAGGGAACTTATTAATAACCCATTGTATATAAGTATTACTATTGGGACCCATTAATTTGTATTCATTTAAATAAGGATAATTATTTGGTGAATCTTTAATAAATGAAATAATATCTGAAACATTATCATCT
>Ga0335397_10010585_pt1 | contig 11394 bp, 11 predicted proteins | sample MAT04_FD_205740 | JGI IMG/M metagenome (GOLD analysis project Ga0335397, IMG submission 205740) | Freshwater microbial communities from Lake Fryxell liftoff mats and glacier meltwater in Antarctica - MAT-04 (spades assembly) (version 2) ...
CTTTACGAAGCCTGGGTCGGCGAGTGGACGAAATACAAGCCCGTGGCGATGAAAGTCCTCGAAGCGTCGCGCAAGAGCATCGGGAAGACTTCCGACGAGGCGATCGACCTGCTCTTCAAGCAGGCGACACCGATCGGCTACCGCATGGACGAGATCCTTCAGAAGGAGATCGATCTGAACGACAAGGGCGCTGCGGAGGCGAATGCCTTGGCGGCCTCGACCTACTCCTCCGCCATCTGGCTGATCGTGACGATTCTCGGCGTTGCAATCGTCGTCGGCATCGTCGCAAGCGTGATGGTGATCCGCGACGTGGCGCAGGGCATTGCGTCGATCGTCAAGCCGATGCAGTCGCTCGGTCAGGGCGACCTCTCGGCGGACGTGCCGCATCGCGGCGAAAAAACCGAAGTCGGCTCGATGGCGGATGCGCTGCAGATCTTCAAGGACGCGCTGATTTCCAAGAAGGCTGCTGACGAAGATGCGGCGCGTGAAGCGGAGGCGAAGATCGCGCGCGGCCAACGCGTCGATTCAGCGACCCGCCAGTTCGAAACCTCGATCGGCGAAATCGTCGAGACGGTGTCGTCGGCGTCGACCGAACTGGAGGCGTCGGCCGCCACGCTGACCGCCACGGCGGGACACGCCCAGGAACTGACCACCGCGGTCGCGGCGGCCTCGGAAGAAGCCTCGACCAATGTGCAGTCGGTGGCCTCGGCGACCGAAGAGATGTCGTCCTCGATCACCGAGATCAGCCGTCAGGTTCAGGAATCGGCGCGGATCGCCAGTGAGGCGGTCGATCAGGCGCGCAAGACCAATGACAGCGTCGGGATGCTGTCAGCCGCCGCGGCGCGGATCGGCGACGTCGTGGAACTGATCAACACCATCGCCGGCCAGACCAATCTGCTGGCGCTGAACGCTACGATCGAGGCCGCCCGCGCCGGCGAAGCGGGGCGCGGCTTCGCGGTGGTGGCGAGCGAGGTCAAGGCGCTCGCCGAGCAGACCGCCAAGGCGACCGGCGAAATCGGTCAGCAGATCACCGGCATTCAGAGCGCGACCGTTCAGTCGGTCTCGGCGATCAAGGAGATCGGCCAGACCATCGACCGGATGTCGGAAATCGCCTCGACCATCGCCTCGGCGGTGGAAGAGCAGGGCGCGGCGACGCAGGAGATCTCCCGCAACGTGCAGCAGGCCGCGCAGGGCACGCAGCAGGTTTCCGCCAACATCACCGATGTCCAGCGCGGCGCGACCGAAACCGGCTCGGCGTCGACGCAGGTTCTGTCCGCCGCGAAATCGCTGTCACAGGACAGCAACCGGCTGAAGCAAGAAGTCGCCAGGTTCCTCGAAACCGTTCGGGCCGCCTGAGCCGTCATCGCTTCGAATTCGACGCATTGATCCGACACACGACGCCGCGCGACGATTGTCGCGCGGCGTCGTGCTGCGGGGTTGCTTTGATCGGGAGGACTGCCACTCTCTGCATGTGCGGCCGCGTGGCCGCGGACTTGCCTGGAGAGGATCGCGATGAGCGACGCCGTGGTCGACGACATCGTCGCGCTGTTGCCGCCCTTGCTGCAGTCGATCGAAGCGCTCGACTTCATCGCGCGCTATCTGCATCCGCCGGAGTTCGGCGAAGTGATGCGGCTTGCAGGCGCGCCGGATGGACAGCTTCGCAGCGAATTGCCGCGGGTCGCGAAATGGCCCGATCAGTTCGCGCATCTGCGCGAGCCGCTGCGGATAGCGGGCGATCATGCGCTGGCGGCGTTCGACGGGCTGCGCGCGGTCGATTCCGGCGCGGGTGATCTCGGCGCGGTTTTCCGCGCGCTGCGTCATCTGCCGCAGGCGCTGGAGGCGTTGTATCAGCTGGCGGCGACGTTGCCGCCGGTGTCGGGGCTGTATCTCGACCCGGCGCTGCAACAGGACGAAGCCCTGCACGCCCGGCTGGCGCAGCCGAAGCACTCCGACAGCGGGGTCTTTCACTACGCCAACGAACCGGGCAGTCGCGGCGGCTTCTCGTTCTACGTGCCGGAATACTACACGCCGGACCGCGCCTGGCCGCTGGTGGTGGCACTGCATGGCGGCAGCGGCAATGGCCGGCTGTTTCTATGGAACTGGCTGCGCGACGCCCGCAGCCGTGGCGCCATCGTGATCGCGCCGACCGCGATGGGGCGGACCTGGGCGCTGATGGGCGACGATGCCGACACGCCGAACCTCGCGCGCATCGTCGATTTCATCCGCTCGCGATGGTCGATCGACCCGGAGCGGCTGCTGGTCACCGGGCTCAGCGACGGCGGCACGTTCTGCTACGTCACGGGCCTCGACGACGCGTCGCCCTTCACCCATCTCGCGCCGATCGCCGCGAGCTTCCATCCGCTGCTGGCCGGCATGGCCAGCGCCGACCGGCTGCGCGGCCTGCCGATCCAGATCGTGCACGGCCGGCACGACTGGATGTTCCCGGTCGAGCTGGCGCGGCAGGCGCAGCAGGCGCTGTTCAAGGCCGGCGCCGATGTGAGCTATCGCGAGATCGCGGATCTCAGTCACACTTATCCGCGCGAACTCAACGCGGCGCTGCTCGACTGGCTGAACGGCGCTGGATGAAAGACGAGAGCTTTTCGGTTCTGATCGAATCAGAACCGGAGCTCTAAGCTCGCCGCAGCTTCAGCGCGGCGGACTTCGCCAGTTCGACGGCCTGTCCGCGATCGGCATACAGCGCCAGCAGAAGCAGCACGAAGCCGGCATGAAACAACCCGGCGCCGAAGGCCAAATCCGCCATCTGCCAGATCACGACCGGCGCGGCGCACATCAGCGCCGGCGCGAGCGTGTAGGCGACCTTCAGCGCCGGCGACGCCGGAAAGCCGAGACGCCACACCGAGACGCCGAGCGCGACCAAAGCGAGCAGGGCTTTCACCGCGGCCATGAAGCGCAGCAGCATCACCAATTCGGCGTCGGATGACGCGACGGCGCGGGTGGTCGCGTCCGGCGACGAAACCAGCAGCGCGATGGCGATCGCCGAGACCGCAGCGAGAAGCGCGATGGCGCGGCGCGGCACCGATCCGTGTACGCGATGCGTAGCAGCGGCGGACGTCGGCAAGGCTGAAGCGTCGGTCATGGTCCGGCTCCTTACGGTAGCAAGACCACAAATTAGCGCGTTGCCGGAGCGTGTTCAAATCACAACCTGCACAACCACACAGGCGGGTCGTCGCCCGGCTCGTCCGGGCGACCCAGTATTGCGGAGCGTTCGTGCCCATCATCGGCGCCCTGCGATACTGGGCCCTCCGCTTTCGCGGAGGGTGACGGCTGAGGATGGGGCGGGTGCTTCGACAGACGCGCGCACGGCGCCAGCCGGGCGACTACTTCACCAGCAGCGTCACCGCGACCGGCACCAGCATCGCTGTGATCAGTGCGTTCAGGCTCATCGCGATGCCGGCGAACACGCCGGCGATGGCGTCGACCTGGAACGCCCGCGCGGTGCCGATGCCGTGCGAGGCGAGCCCGACCGCGAAGCCGCGGGCGCGGAAATCCCGGATGCCGAGCGCGTTCATCAGCGGCGTCACCATGATCGCGCCCATCACGCCGGTGAGGACCACCGCGACCGCGGTCAGCGACGGATCGGCATTCAGCGACTCGCTGATGCCCATCGCGACGCCGGCGGTGACCGATTTCGACGCCAGCGACAGCACCACCGTCTCCGGCAGGCCGGCGAGCTGGGCGAGCACCATCACCGAGACGATCGCCACGATGCAGCCGACCACCAGCGCCAGCGCCATCGGCACGATCGCGGCGATCACTTGCCGGCGGTTCTCGTACAGCGGCACCGCCAGCGCCACGGTTGCCGGGCCGAGCAGGAAGTGCACGAACTGCGCGCCGCTGAAGTAAGTGGTGTAGGAGGTGCCGGTCAGCCAGAGAAAGGCGCCGATGATCCAGATCGCGTGCAGCACCGGATTGGCCAGTGGACTGCGTCCGGTCGCCTGCGACACGGCGTCGGTCGCCGCATAGACCAGCAGCGTCACCGTCAGCCACAGCAGCGGCGTCTGCGAGAGATAGACCCACAGCGAAAACGGGGTGGCGCTCATCGCGAGCCCCACATCGACAGCAGCCGCGCCGTGACCAGAAAGGTCGCCACCGTCACCAGCAGGGTGATCAGCACCGAACCGGCCAGCACCAGCACGATGACGACGCCGTGGGTCGCGATCAGGTCGAGCTGCTGGATCGCGCCAACGCCAGCCGGCACGAACAGCAGCGACAGATGCGCCAGCATCCCCTTCGAGGCATTTTCGACGCCGTCATTGCGCAGCGGCCCGCGCGCCAACCAACCGAGCCGGTCGCGCGCGAGCAACAGACCCAGCAGCAGCAGCAGCCCGATCACCGGGCCGGGCAGCGGCACCGCGAGGGCGCGGACCGCCACCTCGGCTGTGAGCTGGCATAGGAGAATCAGACCGAGACTTGCGATCATCTGTGACCCCGGGCGTGCGTGAAGCCGCACGCATGGGGTGTTTCAGACAAGACTGTCAATCGCCCGGGCGCGCGTGGCCGGGATGCAAGATGCCATCACTCAGGCCTTGAGCCGCTTGTTGCACTCGCTCCAATAGCCGCCACCCTTCTGGATCCATTTCAGGCCGCCGGTGGTGTTGGCGGCCTTGTTGGCTTTCCATTGTTCGGCGCAGGTGTGCAGCCGGGCGCGGGCCGCCGGCTCCTTGGCGAATTTCGCATCGACCGCGGTCGGGAAGGTCGGCGGTCCGGCCGAGGCCGCGGCGGGTTCGGCCGGCTTCGCCTTCGGCTTGGCTTCAGATTTGGCTTCGGATTTGGCCGCGGATTTCGCTTCAGGCTTGTCCTTTACCTCGGTGGCCTTGGAGTCCGCTTCGGCGGCTGCGGCGGCGGAATCGCTTGCGCATTGCGCCTTGCGGAAATCGTTCCAGCCTTGACCGTTCAGCGTCCCGGCGGTCTTGGCGGCCTGATACTTGGCGCTGCATTCCTGAGCGGTCAGCGCGTGGCCGGGTGCGGCCGACGCCAGCGTCAGCAGCGCCGTTCCCATCAAGGCGCTTGCGATTGTTACGATCTGTGGAGCCCTCATCGTCCCATCTCCCGGTTTCATGAACCGGGAGCATCCTAGCGTCGGGTTACGCCGTGACAATTGCGAACTGATTAGCTTACAACCAATACCATCGGCCCGCGCCGGCGGTATAGCGGGGCGCGTTGATCGCATTTGTCGGCGGTATTTGGATTTGCGATAAGGTCGCGTGTCCCAGAATTCCGCGTTGACCGCCCCGAGCCTGCGGTCGAGAACCCTGAACGTACTCGAAACGATCGCGATCGGCGCTGCCGGTGGCGGGCTGTCTTATTGGGTGCAGCTCCCCGGCGGGCTGATCACCGGCGCGATGGTCGCGGTCGCCGCCGCGGGCCTGGCTGGTCGCAACATGGGCCTGCCGCCGCCGCTGTCCCATATCGTTCTGATGGCGCTTGGCGTCTCGCTCGGCTCGATGGTCTCGCCGGCGATGATCCACAACCTCAGTTCGTACCCGGTGACGATCGGGCTGCTGGCGATCGCGACCTTCTTCGCCACCTTCGGCAGCGCGATCTATCTGCAGCGGATTCATGGTTGGGATCGCACCTCGGCGCTGCTCGCCGGCAGCCCGGGGGCGCTGTCGCAGATCATCATGCTGGCCACCGAGCGCAAGGCCAATGTGCCGGGCATCGCCGTCGTGCAGATCATGCGGGTGATCATCCTGACCAGCGCGGTGCCAATGCTGCTGGCGATGACCGGGATGATGGCGCATGGCCCGCTGCCGGTGCGCGGACCGGAGGCAACGCCGCTGGTGCTGGCCGCAGTTGTCGCGGTCGCGGTCGCGGCGGCGCTGCTGCTGCGTCTTATCAATTTTCCGGCGAGCTGGATGTTCGGCGCGATGCTGGGCTCTTCGGTGCTGCACGGATCCGGGCTGGTCGAGGGTACGCTACCCGAATGGGCCTATCTGTCGGCGCTGGTCGGGATCGGCACGCTGATCGGATCGCGGTTCGGCGCGATCAAGCTGCGCACCATCCTCAGCTATCTCGGCGCGGCGCTCGGCTCGTTCGCGGTTGCCATCGCGATCTCGGGGGTCTTCGTCGTCACCATTATCCTGACCACGCCGGTGCGGCTCAGCGATGTTGTGGTGGCGTTCTCGCCCGGCGCGATGGATGCGATGATGGCGCTGGCGCTCACGCTGAACATCGATCCGGTGTTCGTCGGCGCGCATCATCTGTCGCGCTTCATCTATGTCTCGATCGTGACGCCCGGCATCGTCCACTGGTTCGGCCGCAGCCCGGACGATCTCGACGACTGAAGATCCGGACCGGATCCCCGCGGTGTCGCGCACGACGACACCGGCAAAGGCATCAGGACCTGGAGCATGACCCCGAGACACCGGTTTTCGGAAAAGATCATGCTCAAACATGACCCGAGAGCGGGATGACGATTCGAAGGTTAGTCATCCCGCTCTAGGGTTGCTCGAAGAGCGCGTCGTTTTGGGTGCGCCAAGCCTGGTCCGATAGCCAGTTGTAGTCCTGATCAGGCATCACCGGCACCGTTCTCATGACGTCCTTCGCAATGGGAAGAAAGAAGCTCGATCGATCCTGCGTCACCTGGAGCGATCGGATCGGCACCACGATGCTGTCCTTGCCGGTGGTGAAGAACCCGCCCGAGGCGATGATCGCGTAGTCTCGACCGTCCTTGGTGCCGAATACGATGTTCCGGACCTCGCCGACGATCTTGTCGTCGGAACTGCGGACCTCCGCCCCGATCATCTCGTCGGTGCGCAGACCGGGCGTCAGCTGGTCGATCCTGATCAGCGGTTTGGCGTCCTTTTTGCCACGGTTGCCGGCCGCGGCCCCGCGGCGGACTTTCGGCTCGCGAGCGGAATTCTGGATGTCGGCCTGTTCCTCATCATTATCTCCCAACGATCCCATCGGCGGTCCGGCGATGAGTTCGCGAATGTTGGCGAGGAGACGCTCGCAGTCTTCGTGACGTCCATAGGATCGCAGCGTAAAGGCGGCGTCCCTCAAGCTTCGGAGGTCGCGCACCGACTGACTGTTCGCCGGCCCGCGAAATCGCGGGTTCTCCTGAATCGCCTCCTCGAGCTTTGCGTCGGCGATTTCGCACTCGGCCAGCGCGTGCGTCATGCCGACGGTGCTGATCACGGCAGCCATGAGCAGGATCTTTACGGGTGTCATCTGTGATTTGCCTGTGTGTGGCCCGACGCTCGCGATCGGGACGTGTGAGCTAACAGCATTCGACGAATTCGGCCCGGCCCTCACGCCACCGCGGTCAGCCCGCGAACAGCGTCGATGATCTGCGATGTTTCGTAGGGCTTGAGGAAGAACAGAGCGCCTGCGGGGAGATCGCTGGCCTGCAGCTTGAAACGTCCGGAAGTCGCGATGATCTTGATCGGGGGCCATCGTTCCCGGACCGTCGCCGCCAGTTCCAGCCCGTTCATGGCGCCCGGCATTTCGATGTCGGTGAACATCAACCGGATGTCCGGGTCGGCTTCGAGCATCTTGATGCCTTCATCCGCATTGACCGCCTCCGCAACATTGAATCCCGCCACGCGCAGCACCTCGACGACGTCGAGACGAATGAAGGTTTCGTTTTCGACGACGAGAATGCGAATGGGAGAAAGGATTGACGGCATATAGAATGGACTCACAAGACTCGCGTTTGTTTCACGGCCCCCGTGAGAGGCCTGCTTTTCGCGCATCGAGCGGTCGTCTAGGGCGGGTCTACGGGAAACTTGATCGTGAACAAGGCTCCCCTCGGGAGGTTCTTCGAGATCGTCAGCTCGCCCAACAGCTGCCGGACCAGACCGAGGATGACACGGAAGCCGAGGCTCTTGCGCGGCTGGTTGATGTCGAACCCGTCGGGCAGGCCGGCGCCTTCGTCGGATATCTCGACCAGCAGGTGCCCGTTGATTTCCCGGGCGTCCAATCTGATCACACCATGTCCATCGACATAGGCATATTTGATGGCATTGGTCACAAGTTCGTTGACCAGCAGGCCTAACGGAATGGCCTTGTCGGCAGACAGGATGATGTCGTCGGAACGACATTGAATGACATGTTCCGGCGCCGAACCCTGAAGGGTCTTGCAGAGATGGCTGACGAAGTCGGACAGATCGACGAAGCCGACCTTGCTGCCGCGCCAGAGATGATCGTGAACCCCCGCGATCGAAGCGACCCGCATGGCGGCGTCTTCCAATGCGTTCTTCACGTCCGCGGACTCCGAGCCCCGTGCCTGGACACGTAGCAGGCCGACGACCGAGGTCAGGCTGTTCTTGACGCGATGACTCATCTCGCGCGTCAGCAGGGCCTCATGATCGAGCGCTTCCTGAAGTTTAGCGTCCGCGTGCTGACGTTCGATGGCGATGCCCAGCAGGCCCGCGAAGCCGGCCAGAAAATCCGCATCGGCGTCGTCGAACTGTCCAGGATCCGGACTGTCCGCTTCGAGAACACCGAAGGCCGTGTCGCCCTCGCCACCCCGCCTGATCAGGACATTGATGGCGCGTTTGATACCATGGTCGGCCAGAAGTTTCGGCGTTCGGAACCGCGTCTCGTCCTGTAGGTGATTGGAGACTACCGATTGCCCGGTTTGAAAGGCAAAGCCTGCAGGCGATTCGATGTCGGCGCCGAGCGAAACATGGTCCACTGTGCCGGCCGGCCAGCCGATTCCTGCCCGTACGATCAAGCGCTTTTCGACCGCAACGTACTCCAGAACCTTCGCGAATGAGCATCCCAGACCGCGGGCGCTAAGGTCGACCGCCTGCTGAAGAATTTGCCGGAAATCGCGCGTCTGCAACGCAGCCGTCCCGAATTCCCGGAGAAGCGCTTGTTGGCGGCGGCGATACGGAAGTTCTTCGAGGCGATTGAGCGAAGCCTCCGGGGCGGTCGCGGGGGCCGGCCTGTGTTCGCTGAGCATGACGCTGCCAATTCTGGGTAGCGTCACTTCACAGACGCGCTGGCCATACACAAGAGTCGAAACGAGCTCCCGTACCAACTTTCTGAAATGACGACCTTTGGCAACGCATCCGAGATCGTTCGGTTCCGTTGGTGCGACCGAGCGGCATTCGCAGGCGGAGACGAAACCTCAGCGCCTGATCCGGGCGATTCCCCAAGCGGCGAGTGCGGCGAGGGCGAGCGAGACCAGAACATTGTAGCCGGCGAGCGACAGGCCGAGAAACCGCCATTGAACCTCGTCGCAGCGCATCACCTTCACTTTGTCGAGCTGGTCGAGCAGGCTGCCAGCCTTGCCGAAATCGAGCACCGGGCCGGCGCAATCGGTCGGGCCGGTCCAGAATTTCCATTCGACGCCGGCATGGTAGGCGCCGAGCCCGGCATTGCCGAGCGCCAGCACCGCCAGCACCGCCAAGCCGGCGATCAGAAGCGAGATCGGGGCTTCGCGCCAGGCGCCGAGCGCGATCAGGCCGGCGAGCGGGATCGCCGCATAATATGCGTAGCGCTGCTCGAGGCAGAGCGGGCAGGGCGTGAGGTCGAGCGCCAGTTGGAAAAACCACGCGGCCCCGAGCGCCGCGGCGGCGATGACCGCATAGGTCAACGCCACGTTGCGCGCGATGCGCGCCGCGCGGGCCGGCCGGAAGCCGAGGCCGGTGTGGTGGAGGAGGTTGGCGGTCACGGGGTTCTCCGGGTGCGGCTGGCGTCGTATCCCGCGCCCATGGCGGTGTCGAGACGGTCGCCGATCAAACCGCGGTGTCGGGGCGCGGTGTCGGGAAATGTCGTGCGTCCGCCGGTGCGGGTTGACCGGGACCTTACGCCCGCTATAGTCCGCGCGCTTCGCGGCGCAGGTCGATTCCCCGCCCGCGCAGGCCCCTGTGGCGGAACTGGTAGACGCGCTCGACTCAAAATCGAGTTCCGCAAGGAGTGCTGGTTCGATTCCGGCCAGGGGCACCATTGCTTTTACGCGCATCCGCCATCGACAGACTTCCGGCCGATGTCGCCGGTGCGTGGATGGTCGCACTCAACCCGCTCGATATGAACCGTGCTGTCGGATCCTATGCTGTCCGATCCGGGGCTGTGAGATCCGGTGCGCAGAAGCTCTGTCCGCGCGCCGCTCAGCTCGTCGTTTACCGGGAGCGTTTTCGAGCGACGTGGAAACCGGTTCGCGTGAAGAAAACGCATCAGAACAAAAAGTTAGAGCTCCGGTTCTGATTCTATCAGAGCCGGAAAAGCTCCAGGCTGCAACCGCGCGGGACATCTCGAATTGATCGCGAACAATGGACGATGAGGTTGCATCGCGTACTGATATGGGTGCATTTTTCGAGTCAGTGAATTAGATTATGTGACTTAGTCAATTATTAGGGTCTTTTTCCGCAGGAGCTGAAATTGCTGGGTGGGCTCCCCGATTGGCATCGTCTCGACCCTTCGGCGGAGCCTGAAGCCATCAGGCGCTGTCTGGAAAGCTTCGATCCGCCCGTCGAAGCCGTTGCTATTCCGTGGCGCGAGGATCTGTTCCTGGATAGCTACTACCTTCCGTTCGAGAGGTCCGGCACGGATCGCGCTCCCATCGCTGTGTGCATTGGAGAGATGCGTAGCAAGGAAGAGTTGTTGATCGTCATGGCGCGGCCAGCGCGCGAACGGCGCCTCGCGCTGCTTTGTGTCGATTCCGGCAGCGACGATGTTGAGGCGCCCCGGCGGTCCGTGCGCCCCGAGAGCTGCGTGACGGCGGTGATCGACTATCTGGTCGAGCTCCCCGGGATCGATCCCAACCGGATCGCCCTGATCGCGGATGGCAGCCCGTCATCGCTGATCGCGAAGGGCGTTGTCATGGACGGGCGCGTGGCCGCGGCGGTGTGCGATGGCGGACTCTGGGAGCTGTGGGAACACGCGCAAACCGCTTCGCTGCCAGGCTATCTCGGCGCGATCGCGCCGACCCCGATCGTCGCAGCGATCCGTTGCCCGACGCTGATCCCATTGCTGCCGGGCAGCGGCATCGATCCGGTCTACGCGAAAGACCTCCTATCCAGCCATCAGCCCCGCGACCGCCGCATCGCTATCGCCGATCTTGCCCCACAGCAAAGCGAGATGGCGCCAGCCGATTCGCGGATCTGGGCCGAGACAACACTGAACTGGGTCAGCAGACAGCTGGACGGAATTCAAAAGATCGCGGAGCGATAGCGGCGTCAGGCCCCGGTCGAAACCGTTCCAGAGCAGAATGACTTATCTTCGAATCGTCAGCCCGCTCCAGGTTATTGTTTGAGCACGATCTTTTCCGAAAACCGGTATCCAGTTTTCGGGATCATGCTCTAGCAGGCTGTTGAAGAAGTCCTGCATTCAATGGGATTGAAGGCTGCAGTCGTTCGACATGCGACGGCTTCAGCTTTGAGTGCGGATGGCCTCGCTGTCTTGGGGAGCTTCACGCCGCTGCTC
>Ga0335397_10010586_pt1 | contig 11393 bp, 11 predicted proteins | sample MAT04_FD_205740 | JGI IMG/M metagenome (GOLD analysis project Ga0335397, IMG submission 205740) | Freshwater microbial communities from Lake Fryxell liftoff mats and glacier meltwater in Antarctica - MAT-04 (spades assembly) (version 2) ...
CGGCGGCAGTATCGTCTGCGTTGTCGCGCTGCTTTTCCTGGCTGCATACATCTTCTCTCCCAGTCAGGGAATGCTTAGTCAGTTCGTGAGGCGGCGGCGTGCGAAGTCTTCGATCGACGATCCAAGTCGTGCAGGCCGGCCCGATCCTTCGCTGGCTGAAGATTGAATTCTTCGTCGAACAGGCCGTGCCCGAGGTTCATTTCACTGACACCCACCTCCGGGTTATTCGGAAGATTCGCCTCACCACAAAGTGGCATGGAACTGGATATCCAAGTGGTTTTGAATCGACGATTTTCCTGATTGTTTCTCCGCCACCAATACGTATCTGGGCTTTAAATCCTTTCGAGACGCCAACTCTCGGCCGCCGATGATCTGTCCCATGACGGTCACGCCCTTGTTCTCGTCTTCACTAGAGAGGCGCGCGCATATTGCACCGTCGCCGTCTGGATCGACCTCCCACCACTTGAGCCCGGACCGACCGAGCCGAATGACGGTTGGGCTCACCGAGTTCTCTTTGGAGGCCGCAGTAACGGTGATCCCCACTCCGGTGGGGACCCGAGGATTTCGACCGCCGGTGCCGGGCCTGGAGGCCTTACTCATGAAATCGCCATCACTAGTTCGGAGATCCTCAAGAATGGACTCCGGCAGTGGCTGCGGCTGTCCATTGCTGTCCATCGCTGTTTTCTCCAGCCCTGACGGGCTGTCCATCCCTGTCCACTGCTGTCCACCGCTGTTTAAACGGTAATCCGATCGGGGCGATTGGTTCAAATTGGGGCTCATGTGGCTCTGCTCCTGACTTTGAACTATTTCGTTTGCACTATCGTTTACACGTCCCGCAGGGGTCTCGTCCTAGCTGCTCCTTGTGCCGACAGAAACCGCGGTGCTCATGCAGATAGATTGATTCTACTTTCACGGGATCCAAGTATCCAGGCCACGCGTCGCTCCCATCCGGGGGAAGATCACTGTGTCTTCGAAAACGAACTAGGACCATTTTGATCGAATAGACGGGCTAGTTCAAGTTCCAAGCCGCGCCCGACCTGGTCGACTGAGCGGCTCGTTTTACGGCCCAGTCGTCAGGGGCGAGGTCGGCGAAGACGTCCGTGGCGCCTTGCTTGAGGATCGCGAAGTCTCCAACTGGAAGCGCTCACGATTCTCGTCCGGCGAACGCACGTAGATCGGCGAGGGCTGCGCGCAGCACCTGCTGGGCGATGCGGGCAGTTTCAGCTCGCGGCTCGAAACCTTCCTTGAGTTGCTGGCGCGGGTGAATGTAATTACGAAAATTTCGGACCTGGTCGGCGTGCTTCGCGACGTCCTCACTAAGTACGCCAAGCGCGCGGGATACCGAGATCAGCTCGGACAGCGTCCATCGATTGACGGGTTTGATTGCCCCCTTTACCTTTGGCGCCTTCCCCGACGAGGCGAAAGACTTCGAATGGGCGAGCGCTAATTCGACGAGCAGACCTTCCAGGGTGCTTCCAACAAGAAATACGACCGCAAGGGGCGCACCAGCATCGAGTGCCCGGTCGATCTCATCAAGCCTCGATTGAATGACCTCTTGCGAGGTCAACTCCTTGGGCAACGTGGATAAATCGACCTCAGCAAGGTCCTGGTCAAGAAAAGCCAGGTCTTCTTGAGAGAGCTTGGCCGAACCGTCGGCAGAGAAGAGTTCTGTCATTTTGCCGATCGCATAGATATCAAAATCGTTCGGCTTGTCTCCTGCCTTCAGCTTGTTGAGGCGCCATCGTTCCAAAAGGTCAAGATTGAGCCTGGCGACGTCATCGAGCGGCTCGTTTTCCCAGATCTCGCGGAGAATTACTGCTTTCGACCCCTCGTAGCGAGAATAAGGGTCGAAACCGATGCATGTTCGAATGAAAGTCGTAAAAGTACCGTTGGTGAAATCCATCACATATCCACCCGACATGTCGAAGAGTTCCTCAAGCATTTGCTTCGATGCGTTGTCGAACGTGGAACTTGATGTACCGAGATTCGGTTCATGAGTCATTCGCTGATTGTCACCTACGAACCGGCGTTCCCGATATTGATTCGAGCCAAAGCTTTACCGAAGGAACCACCGGATACGGCTCTATACCCCTTTATTCGCAATGTCCGTATAGACCCGTAGACTTTCCTATATGGACGCTGTTACCAACCCCTACACCCCGGGTGCGGGTAGTAAGCCGCCCGCCCTCATGGGGCGTGACGCCGAGATCGATCAGCTCGCCCTTGTTCTGGCTCGACTCGAACTTGGACGCCATGAAAAGAGCATGCTGATCAATGGCCTGCGCGGTGTCGGCAAAACGGTGCTGCTAAACACGTTCAAAACCATGGCTCAGGAGCAGGGCTGGTACTCGGTGAAATTCGAGATCCGTCACGACACGAACCTGAGGGCAACCATCGTCAGGCATACGAAGAGACTGCTGCTGGATATGCGCCGGACCGAAAGACTGAAGGCCCAAGCCACACGGGCCCTGAGAGTTCTCAAGGCCTTCTCGATAAAGACCCCGGATGGATTTGAGTTCGGAGTTGACGTAGAGGCCATGGTCGGAACTGCCGACAGTGGTGATCTCGAGATCGACCTCGGCGAACTTTTGGCGGAACTCGGCAGGACCGCGCAAGAGGATGGCAAGGGAGTGATCTTCCTGATCGACGAGATCCAGTTTCTGAACCGAAGCGACCTCGAAGCCCTCATCGCCGCCCTGCATCACGTCACTCAGGATGAGCTGCCGGTCGCCATCGCCGGCGGCGGACTTCCCACACTTCCGAGACTGGCGGGCGAAGCCAAGTCCTACTCCGAGAGACTGTTCATGTTTCCCCGGCTGGGCACGCTGACTTCAGAGGCAGCCAGCCTGGCGCTCACGATTCCAGCCGAACGACTCGATGTTGAATTCGAGCCAGACGCTGTCGAGCTCGCACTCGAACTGAGCGACGGATACCCCTACTTTCTTCAGGAATACGGCAAGCATGCGTGGACGATCGGAAAGAACTCAAAGATCACCCGGCAAGATGTTGCCGACGCGCATCCGCGTGTTCTGTCCGACCTGGACGAAGGATTCTTCGACGTGAGGCTCCGACGCGTAACGCCGAGAGAACGCAGATACATCGCGGCCATGGCCAGCCTCGGTGATGGACCTCAGGAAACCTCATCGATCAATGAACTCCTCAAGCGGACCAACCCAGGAAGTACTTCACCAATTCGGGCCGAGCTGATCGACAAGGGTCTCATCTATTCACCCGCTCGCGGGACCGTCGACTTCACAGTCCCCCACTTCGCAGACTTCATGCGCCGCACTGCCCCCTTCGACCCCGCCACGACGGACTGAACCAGCGGTCTTTCATCGGGGCGATTGGTTCAAAATGGGGCTCATGTGGCTCTGCTCCTAACTTTGAACGTTTTTGTTCGCACTACAGTTCGCACTACCCACAGGGGTCTCGTCGTAGGCGATACGGGTTTTCTCGCTGGCGACAAACTTTGCAGCGATCTAAGTCGAACTGAATCTAGCCGAGTCGATGCTCTACGTCTAGCGCCTTCAGCAGTCAGCATTCATTCCCGAAGGAGGTGAGCGTCGAGCCGCCGGTGGAATTAAGATCTTTCCGTCAGGACCCACCCTCACACTTGAAGTGTCGACCAAACCCGGGGCAGACCCCACCTTTAGCTATTAAACGATTATCCCCGGTTGATCTGAATCTCCGCGATCAGCGCCAAACCTCTTCCTCGAAAGGATCCCCCTGCTGAGAGAGGATCTCTTTGTCGTCCCGAGGGACATAGCGGGGACCCGCTTCGAACCTGCGACCTTCGGGTTATGAGCCCGACGAGCTACCCGGGACTCCCCGACCGCCGCGCTGGGCCAAGCCAGTGACGGGTCCGGTTGCATCATTGGGAGCCCGCGAACAAGGGTCGCAAGGCCGCTGGGACGAACGCTGGTGCACCGGACCGCTCAGGCCGGTACGTCCTGACTCTGGGCGGAGGCCCATTCGGTGATCTCACCGGAACCGCTGATCCAGGTGCCGTCATCGGTTTCGAGTGCCGGCACCCAGGGACTACCGGTGTTGTCCTCGACCAGCTTGCGGGTCGCAGTCTGGAGGGGTCGGGGAAGTGGGCCTAAGCTGCGGGCCTTGACCACCTCAGGCTCGAATCCCGCTTCCTCCAGAGCGATCAACGCGTCCCGGCAGGGGTGCTGCCGTGCACCCGGAACCTGGAACGTCCCCCAACACACGTAGAGCTTGATGATCTTCCCTTTCGTCCTGTGGCCACTCCGGTGAACCCGGCGCTTTCACTATACGAGCCTGACTCTGCCCGGTTGGACAGATCAGCATTTCGTTGACCTGAACATGCGCCGGGCTAGGGCGAGGCGATTGCTCCGCCTTCGATCCTGGCGATCAGGTCGGAGTAGTCGGAAAGCCTCGGCAACGACAGGAACTGGGCGGTGATCCTTTCCGTCGCGGCGCGACCGATCCGTTCGGATAGCTGAGGATCGGAGAGCAACGTCTACCGGAGGGTTGACTACCTCACCCTGAGCGAAGCCCTGCCTGTCTTCTTGCTGACTCCGGTGGCGGTTGCTGTGAAAGTGAGCCGGGCCCTTTTGCCCTTCTTCGCACTCCGCTTTACCTTCGCCCTGATCTTTACCGTCTTGGTCTGGCCGGCCGCCAGGCTGCCGGCCTTGGCGCACCTCATGGGCTTGACCAGCCTCTTCGGCGCCTTGGCGCAGACCTTGAGGTTCCTGGCGATGGCCAGACCGGTGTTTTTGACCCTGACCTTGAAAGTGACCTTCCTGCCAGGCTTTGCCGACTTGGACTTCGGTGAGATCTTCAGCGAGCTGAGTCTTGCGGCCTGGAAGGTGGCGGTTACTGTTGTGGCGTTGAGCAAGGTCACCTGGCAGGTTCCGGTTCCTGAACAGCCTGCCCCTGACCAGCCGGTGAAGGTGGAGCCGGGGCTGGGCGCTGCGGTCAGGGTGACGACGGTTCCTTCGCTGTAGGCCTCGCTGCAGTCTGCTCCGCAGTTGATTCCTGCCGGGGAGCTCGTTACCGAGCCCTGGCCTGTGCCTGCCTTGGTTGCTGTGAGGGTGTCCTGCGGGCCCGTGGGTCCGCTCGGTCCGGTTTCGCCCGTAGGGCCGGTGTCTCCGGTCGCGCCGGTGGCTCCAGTGTTGCCGGTTGCTCCGGTGTCTCCGGTCGCACCAGTCGGGCCAGTGGGGCCGATCGGCAGGTCTCCCCCGGTTCCCGAGAGCGGAACACTCAGCGGCGAGGAATCTCCGTTGGATCGGATCTCCAGTGTCGCGCTCCTGACACCGGCAGCCGTCGGTGCGAACCGCACGCTGACCTCGCAGCTGCCTGAAGACGGGACGCTTTCCCCGGTGCAGTCATCGACGACCACGATGAAGTCGGCGCGGTCGGCCCCGGTTGTCCTGACCCGGTTCACAAGCAGCGGGTAACCAACGGGCGAGTTGGTGACAGTCACTGTCTGGGCGGAGCTGAGGGTGCCGAGGGCCTGGGTGGAGAAGGTGAGGTTGGCCGGAGCAGCGACCGGCTCCGGGCTGCCGTTTCCAAGCAGGACCGAGACGATGTCGGAGTTGAAGTTGGCGACCGCGAGGTCGGGCCTGCCGTCACCGTTGAAGTCGTTGCTGGTCACCCAGACGGGGTCCGAGCCGGCAGCGAAGTCGGTCCTTGGACCAAAGCCTCCGCTGCCGTCGCCAAGCAGGACCGAGACGGTGTCGGAGCCTTGGTTGGCCACCGCCAGGTCGGGACTGCCATCACCGTTGAAGTCGTTGCTGGTCACCGAGACGGGGGACGGGCCGGTGGTGAAGTCGGTCCTTGGACCAAAGCCTCCGCTGCCGTTTCCGAGCAGGACCGAGACGTTGTTGGAGTTGTCGTTGGCGACCGCGAGGTCGGGCCTGCCATCACCGTTGAAGTCGTTGCTGGTCACCGAGTAGGGGAACGGGCCGGTGGTGAAGTCGGTCCTTGGACCAAAGCCTCCGCTGCCGTCGCCAAGCAGGACCGAGACGGTGTCGGAGCCTTGGTTGGCCACCGCCAGGTCGGGACTGCCGTCACCGTTGAAGTCGTTGCTGGTCACCGAGATGGGGGTCGTGCCGGCAGCGAAGTCGGTCTTTGGACCAAAGCCTCCGACGCCGTCGCCAAGCAGGACCGAGACGTTGTCTGAGCCGGCGTTGGCGGCCGCGAGGTCGGGCCTGCCGTCACCGTTGAAGTCGTTGCTGGTCACCGAGAAGGGGTTCGGGCCGGTGGTGAAGTCGGTCCTTGGACCAAAGCCTCCGACGCCGTCGCCAAGCAGGACCGAGACGCTGTCGGAGCTGGCGTTGGCGACCGCGAGGTCGGGACTGCCGTCACCGTTGAAGTCGTTGCTGGTCACCGAGTAGGGGAACGGGCCGGTGGTGAAGTCGGTCTTTGGACCAAAGCCTCCGCTGCCGTTTCCGAGCAGGACCGAGACGTTGTTGGAGCCTGAGTTGACCACCGCCAGGTCGGGCTTGCCGTCACCGTTGAAGTCGTTGCTGGTTACCGAGGGGGGGCCCGAGCCGGCAGCGAAGTCGGTCTTGGCGTTAAACAGCGGTGCCGCGGAAGCGGTCTGGGTGGACACCGCGAAAGCGGCCAGGAGGACGAGCAGGGCCATAAGGCCCGAGCGAGCGACGAGACTGCGACAGAATTCGATGGTTCCCTTTCCCGACATCCATTGCCAGCGAGCAAACCTCGCCTATTACTCCTTTTCGATCATAACCCTCCGGTTTGGGGATCGGAGCGGTTCACTCCTGAATCGCCTTCAACAAGCGGGAGGACCGCGCGGAAATTCCGGCAACTGTCTCGGAAGCCGTCGCCGAGTCCTTTAACCACAAAATCCCCTGGCGAGAGGAGGTCCTGTGTCGACCTTGCGGTCATAGCGGGGACCCGCTTCGTCTCTCAGGGGGACGCTCGGATACTGGAGCGGATAGCCGCCTGAACTAAGGAATTGGGACGCACCTTGCGGGACCGCTTGGGTCGCATATGAGATGAGCGGGACGCCGATGATCCCGAGGCGACGGGTCAGTCCTCCAAGGGCAAATGTCATCGCTGTTCACGCGCGGAGCCTTCGAAACCTTCACCAAGCTAGACCAACCCTATTTCGCCCCAAGACAGGTTGGGGCTAAACCTCTGAATTCCTGTTCCCGGTCGCCTGAGCGATCGCTTGCCCTGCGACCGTTGGCCCTGTTTCGGTTCCGTCTGGGGAGACAGCCCTGAATCGCTGACCGAAAATCCGCCTGCCAAGAGCAATCCTCTCCTCGTCTTGCTTCTCGTCCGGCAGGGGTTCGATAAATGCGTCAAATGCGGCTAGATCCAACTGAATTGCTTTGGCATCTTCTTCTCGATTACGGTGCCGTCCCGACTGCTTTGCAGCATAAGTCGCGACACCTCCAATCGCAACGCCGACAGAGAGACGACCCAAGAACGGCAGCACATCGGAAGCCCCAGCAGCATGGGCTGCCGAGCCAGCTACGACTACTGCGATAGCACCAGAAACCACCGCAATCCATCTCCAATTGTTGGCGGCACCTTTCTGGAGATCAGCTTCGTCTTTGTAGCGCTCGGCCGTTCCAGTAACTCCAATGGCTCCAACCAGATTTTGAGCTGCCTCCTGTTTGGCCTCCAGATCTTCAAGAATCTTCTGAGAGCTAGTCGCGAACTCATTCGTCTGGTTTCCTAAGCCTGAATCCACCGTTCCGTCCGGCCCGTCTAGCAAAAGACCTCCTGAAGGGCTTGATAGCGACAGATTGCGCCTGTCGCGGCCCGAGTCAGGAGGTCACCCAGATGGTGAAGCATTCCGCCGAAGTTCGCATCGAGCAGATCAAGCCCCGTTTCGATGACTCCGGTCTTGTGGCTGACGCTGGTTTGATCATCCCGGCGACTCTTGCCGAGCGTCTCGGTTTGGCCAGGCTGATTCGCGAGAAGCTCGATCTCGGCACCCGTCCCGGTGCCAGCCGTCCGGAGCGAAAAGTCATGACTTTGATTCACGCGATGTTGGCGGGTGCCGACTCGATCGATGACTCGGACATCCTTCGTTCCGGCTCGACCGGGGTTGTTCTCGGCCATGAGGTGATGGCGCCCTCAACGCTTGGCACTTTCCTGCGCAGCATGAGCTTCGGTCATGTTCGTCAGTTGGAGTCGGTGGCCGCCGAGCTTTTGCGTCGGGCCTGGAAGCAGGGTGCCGGCTTCGGCTACACCAAAGAGCGGGGCCTTCACCCGTTGCTCGCGACCCGGGCCGGTGCCGGCGAGGTTCTCGGGATTCGTTTGCGTGAGGGCTCGGCCAACACCCAGCGCGGCATTCAGCGCTTCATCGAGGAACTGATACCCAGGGTGAGAAGGGCCGGGGCTACGAGTGAGATCGTGATCCGGGACGACTCGGGCTTCTGGCGGGCAAAGACGTTCGAGCTTTTGGAAAAGCATGGCATCTCGTATTCGATCGGGGTCCGCCGGCAGGGCGGCATCCCGCAGACGATCGAGAGCATCCCCGGGTCGGCCTGGCGAAAGCTTGAGGGCTATCCCGAGCCCGGTCTGGCCGAGATCGCCGAAACGACCTATGGTGGCCGCCGGTTGATCTGTCGCCGGGTCAGGGAGCTATCTGACCAGCAGGAACTCTTGCCCGGCTGGCGCCATCACGCGTTCATCACCAACCGGACCGAAGAGATCGGGGTCGTCGAAGCCGAGCACCGAGGCCACGCGGTGATCGAACTCGCGATCCGGGACCTCAAAGCCGGGGCGCTCGCCCACTTCCCTTCCGGTGACTTCTCCGCAAACTCAGCCTGGACACAGCTTGCCGCGATGGCCCATAACCTCGCTCGCTTCAGTCAAGTGATCGCCCTACCTGAAGCGTCCCCGCGGGTACTCGCGACCTTTCAAAGACGACTTCTCCGGATCCCCGGCCGGATCACCCGCACCGCCCGGCAAACAATCCTTCACCTGGCCGGCCCGCTGGCCCTGGCGAAACGCCTTCATGGAAGCCCTCAGCCGAATCAGGGCCTTGCCAACCCTCGCCTGACCGCCAACCCGAGATCAATTGGTTCCAACTGCCCGGCCGGTGACAGCCCCTGCCCAGACTTGGGCTCAAACAGCACCAACGAAAGCCCGAACCTGCGGAAACCGGCCCCGACGAGACCGATCCGCCTTGAAACGGTTCGATGATCACCGAATCCGGCTCCGAAACCGAGAACGAACTTGATTTCGGTGGATTCAGGCTAAGGACACCCGATCACGACGGTCTACGGCGACAGCCGGGAGAACGCTTGCGAGGAGCCAAGCCGTACAAAGCTCCGACGGGCCGTGTTTTTTGGATGACGTCCGGTCAAGACATCGACCCCATGCAGGCGAGGTTGCCTACGCGACCAGCAAGGCGGCACTCGCAGGAGTGACCAAAACCGTCGCCGCTGAACTGACTGAACTCGGGATCTTCCTGAACACCATCAACCCGGGCCCGGTCAACACTGGCTACATGGGATCCCGAGACCACTAACCGGCCCCTGGAGAATCTCCAGCAGCACCTGGCGACGACCCCGTTCGGCCGTTACGGCCAACCCGAAGAGTGCGCCGAATTGATCGGCTGGCTCACTACCGACGCCGGCGCCTGGGTGGTCGGTCAGGTACTCACGAGCGATGGTGGACTCGGACTCAGCTGAATTGCCAAGGCGGTGGAGTGAAACGGCGATCCTTCATCGGGGCGATTGGTTCAAAATGGGGCTCATGTGGCTCTGCTCCTAACTTTGAACGTTTTTATTCGCACTAAAGTTCGCACTACCCACAGGGGTCTCGTCATAGGCGATACGGGTTTCTCGCTGGCAACAAACTTCGCAGCGATCTAAGTCGAACTGAATCTAGCCGAGTCGATGCTCTACGTCTAGCCACTTCAGCAACCGAGGTTCATTCCCAAGGCGGTGAGCGTCGAGCCTGCGGTGGAATTACGATCTTGCCGTCAGGACTCACACTCACCCTTCAGGTGTCAACCAAACCCGGGGCAGACCCAATCACGGTCGGGGTGCCCTGCAATGAGAGACGTTCGCAGAGCAACTTGAGCAGAGAAGTTTTGCCGTAGTCGCGGGGCGAAACCAACCGGGTATTCACTCCGTCATCGAAGCGTTTAGTCAACTCCAGAAGTTCAGCTTCGCGCTCAATCTGAGGCTCGTTTCCCAAAGGACGATCAAAGACGAACGGATTCTTCATGCCCCGATCCTACTAGGTGCGCCGGTTACTCCGTCGCGTTTGCGCCGGTATTACCGTCGCACAGAGATGCCGCTCCTCCATGATCTTAGATTGTTCCCAAGCCCAATCCGGCTAGACCATCGATCAAATCCTCGGCCGAACGGACGAGCTGGACATGAGATTTTCATCGGGGCGGCTGGATTTGAACCAGCGACCCTTTGAGATTCAGCGAAAGCTTTCGCGAACGACAAAGCCCCGCGGTTGCGGGGCTTTGTGAGAATTGAACCGGAGTCGGGGTGCCCGGATTCGAACCGGGGATCTCCGCTCCCCAAAAGCGGCGCGTTAACCAGGCTGCGCTACACCCCGCGCGCGGCGAGTCTATCCCCAATCGGCTTTCGTCAGTTCCATCCATGCCTGCAGGCGGCTGCGAAACCGCGTATCCCCCGCTGAGACATTCAGGACGCCGTACTTCGAGCGCCACTTCCGGCCGGTTAGCTGGTTGCTGTTCGACTTTCTCTGAAACTTGATTGCCTGGGGATCGATGTCCAGATGTTCGGACCAGAATGCTCTCAGTTCATCCAAGGACTGGTCCGCGTGGTACTGGATCGAATACCTGATCGGATTCACGCTGAAGCGTCGTATCCAGGTGTCCGCGAGCTTGACCACGGCAGGGTCTGAGTTACATATGGCGACCTCATTTCGGCTGCGCTTGTATCCCTCCCCGATGTACATACAGATGAAATCCCTGAAGGTCAGGTCCTTTGCCAATTCTTCGAATTCTTCGAACCCCTCGATGTAAGCGGCCTCCCTCGCCCGCCTGAATTTTTCCTGCATGGCGAGTGTGCCTTTTTGCTGAGCTTCAGACGCGAACCCTTTGCCCGGCTTGCGGGGAATCTCGATGTCCTTTACCCAGTAGTAGACGGTCGTCCGGTTCAGGGCCAGGCATTCGGCGATTTCGTCGATCGTCAATTTTCGATCCTGGCGAAGCTGGATCGCTTTCATTCGGATGTATTCGGGATGGGCCATGGGTTAATGGTCCCAAGGATTTGCTCACAGGTGGGTGACAGAAGTGTCAAATGTTCCTGCTAATCGCAGGTTTTTGACTCTAAAGCCCCTGCGACGCCTGCCAGGCCTTGAAGGCCTCGCGGGTTGTGTACTTCGGGGTGTAACCGAACTCTTCTTTGAGCCTGGTGTTGTCCAGCACCGGGCGGTACTGCAGGAAGTCG
>Ga0335397_10010588_pt1 | contig 11393 bp, 5 predicted proteins | sample MAT04_FD_205740 | JGI IMG/M metagenome (GOLD analysis project Ga0335397, IMG submission 205740) | Freshwater microbial communities from Lake Fryxell liftoff mats and glacier meltwater in Antarctica - MAT-04 (spades assembly) (version 2) ...
TAAAGCATCCGACAGGCAGTCAAAACATCGTCTGTGGGTGCTGCCGGACGGGTTTCCACCGTGGCGCAGCCAGTAAGGAAAGATGTGACAAACAGCAGGATCAATTCTGCTATGGTCAGCATAATGCGGCGTGTATCGTTAGTATGATCCATGGCTTCCTTTTCCATAGAGTTAACAGTATGAAATATTGTACTGTTCGATACAATAGAATTCACTTTACGCTTGGTCTGTTAGAGGAACGGCACTGAAGAACTGTTAATCCGCAGGTAACTGGTTCGAGAGATACCTGGTTCGAGTCCAGGTTGCTAGTGCATGTGGCTGGTGGTGTGCGAGTAATTTACTGCTATCACAGTGAAGTGATGCCGCTCTACCTGTTGGCAATATTCGCCAAGAATGAGCAGGACAACTTGAGCAAAGCCGAGCGCAATGGCATGGCAAAAATGGTGGATATATTGGTTTCTACATGGCTTGAGAGGTAAATATGGGAAAAACTTTTGAAAGTATTGCACGCGGATTGAACGAGGCTATTACACACGCGAAGGGTAAAAAGATCGTGGTGAAGATATTCAAGCCGGAGGAGGTGGATGTTTCCGAATTACGTTGGGGCATGGGCATGACGCAAGAGCAATTCGCCGCACGGTTTGGGTTTTCTGTTGCAACCCTGCGCCACTGGGAGCGTGGAGATCGCACACCGCAGGGAGCGGCACTCGTTTTGTTGAACGTCATCAAGCGTGCACCTGATGCAGTTACGGCAGCATTGAACTGAATAGCTATTGGGAATGCGGTTATTTAGACCGTTTGGAGTAGGTTTTGCAAGTTAGAAAGCGTTACAAGTTACTGATGTGAATAAGTCATGCATTTGTTAGCTTATCCAGTCAATCCGTACGTCCAAGATTGAATGCGTATTTGAATATATGATAGAGCTGCAATGTTCTTTGGCAACTTTAGTATCACATGCCACACTCGCATTCATGTTTCGGTTGATTTTTTGCCAACTGCGAAACCCGGCAAAAATTCCTGCATACGCTGTCAAGAAGTAACGGCCCGGGAGAAATCACTTGAGTAGCAGTTTTGACCGCGACATCAACCGTACCAATACCTCCTGTGTAAAATATGACGGGCGGAAAAATATGTTTGGCACAGACGAAGTCATCCCGTTGTGGATTGCGGATATGGATTTTGCCACCCCGCCAGCCGTGACCCGTGCCCTTGCCGAGCGCGCCGCCCATCCCGTGTATGGCTACACCCATTACCCGGACAGCTTGTACGAATCGCTCATGGATTGGCTTAGGCGACGCCACAATTGGGAGGTGCAACGCGAGTGGATCATGATGTGCCCCGGCGTCGTGCCCTCGCTGCACGCCGCTATCATGGCTTTTACCGAGCCAGGTGAATCGGTAATCGTACAGCCGCCAGTATATTTTCCATTTTTTACGGCTGTCACAAATACCGATAGAAAGCTGCTGCAAAACCCGCTGCGCATGGAAAATGGCCACTATGCCATCGATTTCGACCACCTGGAGCAGTGTGCAGCACAGGCGCGTTTGCTGTTGCTATGCTCACCGCACAACCCTGTTGGCAGGGTATGGCGCAAGCCGGAATTGCAGCACCTCCTGCGAATCGCAAAAAAATACGATCTGCTCATATTGTCAGACGAAATCCACGCTGATTTGATCTACCCAGAAAATAAACACACCACGCTTGCAACGCTGGCAGAGAACCCGGTCCATATCCTTACTGCCGTCGCACCCAGCAAAACATTCAATATCCCAGGGCTGAATCTTTCCACACTCATCGTGCCGGAGCCAAAGCATCGCGTGGCTATCACCCAGATATTTGACAGGATGCACATCAGTGCATCCAATCCTTTTAGTATCGTCGCTTTCGAAGCCGCTTACCGGGAAGGCGAGACATGGCTGGCCGAGTTACTGGCCTATCTGCGAGATACGCGAGATTACGTCGGGAATTATCTAGCCGCTCACCTCCCGAAAATCCGGCTTATCAAACCAGAGGGCACCTACCTGCTATGGCTTGATTGCCGTGCACTAGGGATGAGCGACGCACAACTCAAGCATTTCTTCGTGCATGAAGCCGGTGTAGGCATGAGTCCCGGTGTTCTGTTTGGCGAGGGCGGAAGCGGATTTATGCGCATGAATATCGGCGCACCTCGCCATGCCATCGTCGCTGCCCTTGAAAATATAAGGAAAGCGGAACGTGAAGCCGGGCGATGAATACATTGGAACCAATGCATAATTGTCTCCGTGCTTTGCATTCGAGCGCATTTTTATAAGTAAATTGAGCGTAAATTTCGGCACAAGGAATACTGAAATATTTAAGTTTTCTTTCGCCCTTGTTAAGTTCTGTCTTGCAATATAGCCTTTTGTTGCTTCATGTTTCCCTTTACTCGTAAGGATGGATATGAATACGGTAACAGTACAATGTTGCATTGCGGGGGGTGGCCCAGCTGGCATGATGCTAGGTCTGCTATTGGCTCGTGCTGGCGTTGAGGTACTGGTTTTAGAAAAGCATGCGGACTTTCTGAGGGACTTCCGGGGAGATACGATTCATCCCTCGACGCTGGAAGTCATGCATGAACTGGGATTACTCAAAGACCTATTGAAATTGCCACACCAAAAAGCGCCGCAGTTCAATGCTCATTTCGGTAATTTGAAGCTGACGATAGCGGACTTCACCCATCTGCAAACCCAGTGCCGTTTTATCGCTTTTATGCCGCAGTGGGATTTCCTGAATTTCCTTGCCGATCGCGCAGCTTGCTACCCAACATTCAACTTGCGGATGCACTCTGAAGTGACTGGGCTCATTGAGGAAGCAGGCCATGTCGCTGGCGTTCAGGTGATGAGTCCAGACGGACCATTAACGGTGCGCGCGAGCCTGGTCGTGGGAGCAGATGGTCGACATTCAGCTGTCCGTGCACATGCTGGCTTACAAGTTGAGGATTTAGGCGCACCCATGGACGTGTTATGGTTCCGGCTGTCGCGACGGCCCGACGATTCAGAATATCCTATCGGCCGTTTCGATGCCGGTCGGATATTCATCATGCTGAGCCGAGGCGATTACTGGCAGTGCGGCTTTATCATCCCGAAAGGCTCACATGCGCAGACTCGGGAGAGAGGGCTACCCGCGTTCCGCAGAGACATCGCGCAACTTGCACCATTTATGGCAAATCGTGTCGACGAACTTCAAGACTGGGAAGAGATAAAATTGCTCACCGTTCAGGTTGATCGATTGCGTCAGTGGTATCGCCCGGGCCTTCTCTGTCTCGGTGATGCAGCGCACGCAATGTCTCCAGTCGCTGGCGTCGGTATCAATCTTGCAATCCAGGATGCGATCGCCGCGGCGAATTTGCTGGCTGCATCGTTACGTGCGAACAAATTGACCACCGCAGATCTGCGCCAAGTCCAGCAACGACGCGAGTGGCCGACACATATGACGCAAAGGATGCAACTCGCCATCCAAAACCGCGTCATTAGCCGCGTATTGCATGGTAAGGGTCAGCTCTCACCCCCAATTTTTATCCGACTCTTAGCACGGTTTCCATTCCTGCGTCGGATTCCCGCCAGATTGATTGGAATCGGATTTCGCCCAGAGCATGTGAAGATGCCAAATTAGCCGGATTGAGGCAGGTACTAATCAAAAATCGGGACAAAACGATGTAATCAACCAGAGGATGAGTTCCTAACGCAATTAAATTTTAGAAGAACGGTCTATGTCAAAGTCAGGCAAAACGCAATGGCCCTTAGCCTGTACCCTGAAAGGGCTTATGAACGTGTCTTTGCGGTCACCTCCCAAGTCTTGTCCTGGATGCAAGATCACGACTCAGTACCAGAATCTTACCCGCAGATTCGGATGGGCGTAGACGGCATAGGCAAGCCAACTGCCTTCGGCGGCGCCTCGCGACGCCGCACGGGCGACTTGCGATGCCTGGGCGATCGACTTACCTTTGAGTAGCTCCCGATAAAGCTCGGTCACGAAGGTGCTGGCCGGTTCGTCTCCTACCGACCACAAGGCGCCGATGAAGGCGCCGGCCCGGCCGCGTGAATCGCCGGTGCCTTCGCGGGTGCCGAGAAATGCGGTCGCGAAGCCACCGAGTCCGGTCAGCGAATAACCCAGCCTGCCGGTCTGGCAGGCATTGACGACGACTAGAGGCCGGTTGCCGTCGGGGCCGCGCAGGTCTGCAAATTGATCGACCGTCGACGCAAGCAGCGATTCCTTGCCCCATGTAGCACCTTGCGGCGTCTGGAATATCTCGCCTTCGAGCAGCAAGGCAGCCGATTCGATCTGCTGCGGATCGGCCTGGCCGTGACAGGCGAAATGCAGTAGGTCGAAACTGCCGCCGCGCTTGAGCAGATCGACGATCTCGGCATGTTTGGGCGCGACGGCCTTGGCACCGAGCTCCTTCTTCAGCATCGGTTCCTCGACATCTTCGGCGCTGGCCAGCCTCAGCTTGGCTTGCGGGTAATGCGGGATAACATAGCGGGCCGCACCCTTGCGGACGTCGATCGCACAGACCGGCGCCGACCCGTACAACCATCGGCACAGACCGAGTTCACCGAAGAAGCGACCCTTGCCGGTCGACGCTGCCGCTGATGGGTCGTCGAGGAAGACGACTTCCCAAGGCAGGAAGGGTTCGTCGCTGTGGACCTGTATGCCATCGAGTTGTCCGGCCAAGGCCAGACGCCACAGCACCTGCTGCAGGGGCAGCGGGAACAATTGTCGGAACATCTGGCCGCCCATGGTTTCCAGGCGCAGCGCAAAGCGGTCGATCGCGCGATTACTGCCCAACCAGGCGTTCTCGATTTCCGCGTAACGCGCGTCGACGTATTGACGCGGATCGACCTGGATCGGACTAGAGCGGAAGCGGTCGTGTACATCACCGGCATGCAGAATGAACTCGTATTGTAGCTGACCGGCGTTGCGCCGGTCGAAGATTTCCAGGCTCCCGCACGATCCGCAGTCGGCGCCGCTGACTAGCGCAGCGCTGCTGGCCACCGTGCCACGGATGGTGCTGCCGGCATCGACCACGGTGGCCCGAAGCGTCAGTGTAAGTTTGCGCAGAACGCCATGACGGACTGCGACCGAGACCTCGCCCTCGCCGACCTCGTTGGCAAGCAACATGAAATCGAGGATGGCTGGCTCCCCCGCCTTCGGTGCGTCGATTTCCGTCTTGCCCATGCTCGAGTCGTTGGCCGAATAGTCAAAACCCCGGCGCGGAATCACATGAACAGTCAGCTTGGCATCGGCGACGACGCTGAATCGACCTTGGTCGCTGATGTTGCCGCGCGCCGCCGCGATCTGTTCAGCCGTCAGGCTGACGGTGACGACGACCTCGTGACCCAGGCTCGCCTCGCGTGGCATCTCGGCGGTGACATGGACATCGACCTTGTCGTCCACCGCTGGCGTTGCGGGCGGCCTGCCTCCCACCATTACCATTGCGGCGCGGCTGATGCCTGAGTATTTCGGGGGTCCTAAGGTCTCTTGTTTAGCCGGCACCAGCTTGCCGGCCAGGGCCGCCAGTGCCAGCGTGTCGATCGGGCCTGCATCACGTTCAATCACGGCCGTCGGCATGCCGGCGTCGACGACCACCGCGCGAGCGGAATGGGGCCTGCTGACTGATGAGCTGGCTTCACGCTCGAAGGGCAATGCCCCGGACTTGATCGAGCTGGAACTGTTGCTCTCGTGCAAGTCGAAAGCGTTGATCACCGCAGCCGAGCCCTTTGAATTACGGGTGAAGGACTTGAATTCGGAAGGCTTGACGGCGTAGTGCAGTAGTTCAGGTTTCAAGTTGTTGGGGTGCGGCCTGGCGATTACCATGTATTCGGGGGCCTCGCGATCGAGCAGCACGCGCACTTCCTGAAGGCTTGCGTCGGCCCGCACCCGCAACACATTGCGCCGCGCGCCGGCGAGACGCACGGCGTCGATGCCTTCCAGCGGCGAGGGTAGATGCAGCCATTGCGCCAGGCGACCGACGGTTTCCGGGCGCACGAAATAGACCGTGTGATAAACGATTGCATTGTGACCAAAATCGAGCACGTCGCGCACGTAGCCGCCGACCGCCTGGTCGATCTCGGTCATCGACGCGACGTCGACGACCAGATCGTTGGGCACCGGGTCCGCACCCTCGCCACGCATCAGGCGGTCGACCACGCCATCGGCCAGCACGAAGGCCAGACGTCTGGGCATTTCCTTGGGCTCATGTTCACCGTTGTCCAGCAGTTTGGCGTGGAAGTCGGAAACGATCGCGTAGCAGGCAAGTTCGCCGGGGGTCGGTTGTCCTGCCTGAGTTCGGTTCAGGTCGCGGACGAACTCGCCGTCCGGTTCCATGGCCGCAATGCCAGGCACCTTACGTTCCTCCACGGCGACCTGGACCAGGTATTTGACGAACTCGCCGATGCAAGAGATCACCTCATCGGCAATCACCGCGACTGCCGCGGTCGTCGGGAACTTCGACAAGACCTTGGCCGACAACGCCGATAGATTGGTGACCAGGTCGACTAGCGTTTCCCAGTTCGCCGGCCGAGCCAGTTCAGTGCCATTGTTGGTTGCAGCGACGAAGATCGCGCGTTTGAAGCTCATCTTCACACCGACCGGTGGCAGCAGACGCTCGGTCAGTGTGCGCAGCACGAGCCCGCCACGGCTGTGGCAGATCGCATCGAACTCGATCGGCTGCGAGCCTTTGATTGACCGTAGCGCGTTCAACAAGTCCTGCGCATTTTGCAGCGGTGACAGCGCAAGACTTTGGTGATCGAAACCGAGCACGGCGTCGTAACGTTCGAGTGCCGAGGTTAACAGGCGCTGGCCCCAAGGCGTGACCGTTAGTTCACCAAAGCCGCCTATCGTGCTTGAGAACGTGCCGTGCACGAGCAGCAAGATCTTGGCTGGTTTATTGGCGGGCAGGTTGACAGCGGCGAAATTGTCGGGTTTGAGCCACTGGCCGGCATCGATGGCCGAGTTGATGACCACGGCGCCATTGCGGCGGTTGCGTTCCATCAGATGCACCACTGCGTCGGCGGCGAGGTCGGCGGCGAAATACAGGACGATGGCCCTGGCGCCTTCGAGGAGCCGGTCGCGCAGCCAGCCGCGCTGTTGCGGCTCAGCGGTTGGCGCGGCGATCGGCGGGATGTCGATTTCGAAAACCAGCGCACGACTGGCAGATTTGGCACCTCGGCGCCGCTGGGCGTCGGGCGGCAGTTCGGCTGGTCGGCCGAAACGCCAAGCCAGAACGCCGTCGCCTTCGACCAGCACCACCGCCTGTTCGTCGTCGGCCAAAGGCACCGTGAGCCGGGTGGCAGCGGCCGGGGCGAACGCCCGCTTCGAATCGACGGGTGCGCCTGGCCCGGAGTCGATCACGATTGTCGCGCCGGCCCGGGCGACCACGCCGTTTCTGACCAAACTGTCGGCAAGTCTGCGGGCAGATCCCTCGTCTTCGCTTGTCCGCGGCTCCAGCAGTTCCGGAGTTTCGTCGAAAGCGTCGTCACGGCGCCGGGAGGTTCTGGCCGACGCCTTAGAAGCCGCCGAATCGATCCGGAATGCCCGCTCGTCGAATTCGAGCACCATACCATCGTCGAGAGACTTGCGCACCATGAGTCATCCTCCTAAGGATAGAAAATTAAGGATAAGGATAGGAAATCCAAAGCCACTTGTTAAAGTATCCTGTGCTTTTCAGTCGTAGTCAATCTGGAAGTTTGTGTCGAAGAACCTTAGAACCCACCCCAGATTGCCCATTGTGTATGTTTGACCACCTGCGCGTCAGAAATTTGCCTCTGACGTAACCTCAGGCATGAGCCACCCCCGACGAGCGGGCAGAATTGGGGTCAGACTGGTCAGACTTGCGGCAGTGTTAGACAAGCCACCTGTGGCTTCGGCGAAGTTTACGAGGCCCTATCCAGGCCACGCGCTGAAATTGTGGCGGTTTTCGACCCTTAGCCATCATCGTACGAACCATATCGAAAGGCTTTTCCAGCGCGTTCTTGATATTATGGAAATTGGCGCAATTGCTATCCGTGGACATCATTGATTTGCCCTGGACCTCGCGGCGGGTGATGTAAATTTTCTGGCGCTCAACTTTCCCCCCGAAGCCTAGCCAAGAGTTACGGTTGCTGTCTTATAAAATGTAACCCTTGCAGAAGGTCTTTGCAAAAACATGTGAAGGCAACAGCCTGCAATAAGCCGATAAATAATTGAATGAAAATAGAACAAGAACAATCTCATAAATCGCTGCCTGGCAGCGTAGAGGGCTCGAAGCACACCCCCATGATGCAGCAATACCTGCACATCAAGGGAGAGTATCCCGACATGCTGCTTTTCTACCGCATGGGAGATTTTTACGAGCTATTCCATGAGGATGCAGCTCGCGCTGCCAAGCTGCTGGACATTACGCTCACTCAGCGCGGCGCATCCAATGGCCAGCCGATCAAAATGGCGGGCGTGCCGTACCATGCCGCCGAACAATATTTGGCGCGGCTAGTAAAACTGGGTGAATCGATCGCCATATGCGAACAGATCGGCGATCCCGCCACCAGTAAGGGGCCGGTGGAGCGCAAAGTGATGCGTATTGTTACCCCCGGCACACTCACCGATTCCGCCCTGTTGGAAGAAAAGAAAGACAGCTTGTTGCTGGCGCTGCATGAGCGCTCCGGCAAGGTGGGGCTGGCTTGGATGAATCTGGCTTCAGGCAAGTTTTTCGTCAGTGAAACCGATGCGCACAATTTGTCAGCGGAGCTGGAGCGCTTGCAAATTTCAGAAATCCTGCTTGCCGAAAATGCTATTCAGCCGACACTCTGCAAAGCGGCCATCAAGACGTTGCCTGTTTGGAATTTTGATCTGGAAACCGCACGACGCGCACTGTGCCAACAGTTTGCCACGCACGACTTGAGTGGTTTCGGATGTGATAATTTTACTCTTGGTTTGGAAGCGGCGGGCGCGTTGCTCGGCTATGCCAAGCTTACACAGGGGCAAGGTATCAGCCATGTGCACGCCATTCAGGTTTATGCCGCCGAGGATTTCGTGCGTATGGATGCCGCCACGCGGCGCAATCTGGAAATAACCCAGACCTTGCGCGGCGAGCCCGCTCCCACTCTGCTTTCTTTGCTGGATACCTGCGCCAGTAATATGGGTAGCCGTTTGCTTAACCAATGGCTACATCATCCTCTGCGCGACCGCATTACTTTGCGTGCTCGGTTGGATGCAGTTGACAAATTGCAGGCAACTGCCTTTCCGCAAGTGGTACAGAGGGAGCAGAGCTTTAGCAGCAGGCAGGCGCTTTATCAAACTGTTCATGAGCAACTCAAACCCTGTGTGGACGTAGAACGCATCACTGCGCGCATTGCTCTGCGTAGCGCACGTCCGCGTGATTTATCCGGCTTGCGTGACACGCTCACGCAACTACCGCAATTGCTTGCAGTATTAATAAGCACCAACGCTTCGAAACTGATAGGCGATCTGGCCGTAACCTTGCAGCCGGATGTCGAACTAATCGCGCTGTTGCAACGCACGCTGCGTGCGGAGCCATCGAGCATGCTGCGCGAAGGTGGTGTTATTGCCGATGGCTATGATGCGGATCTCGATGAGCTGCGCAACATCCAGACTAATTGCGGCGAATTTTTGCTGCAACTGGAAGCACGCGAACGCGCGCGCAGTGGCATAGCCACTCTGAAAGTCGAATATAACCGCGTGCATGGTTTTTATATCGAGGTGTCGCTTGTGCAGTCCATCAAAGTGCCAGACGATTATCGCCGTCGCCAGACCTTGAAAAATGCCGAGCGCTATATCACTCCGGAACTCAAAGCCTTCGAGGACAAAGCCCTGTCTGCCAATGATCGTGCGCTGGCTCGCGAGAAACTGCTCTACGAACAATTGCTGGATCAGCTTGCGCCTTACATTGCGCCGTTGCAACGCATTGCCGCCGCCATCGCCGAGCTGGATGTGCTTGCTACCTTTGCCGAACGCGCTTCAACATTGAATTTCAGCGCGCCAACATTCAGCGCAGAATCTGTATTGCACATCCGTGGCGGTCGTCATCCGGTGGTGGAAGCACAGGTGGAGCAATTCATCGCCAACGATACCAAACTGCATAGCGCACGCAAGATGCTACTTATCACCGGTCCCAACATGGGCGGAAAATCCACGTACATGCGCCAAGTCGCGCTGATTACATTGCTCGCGCACTGTGGCAGCTTCGTGCCGGCAGATGAAGTCGTGCTGGGCGAGATTGACCAGATTTTTACCCGCATCGGTGCTTCGGATGACCTCGCCAGCGGCCGTTCTACCTTTATGGTAGAGATGACGGAAGCGGCCAACATCCTGCACAACGCGACCGCGAATAGTTTAGTTCTAGTAGATGAAATCGGACGCGGCACTTCCACCTTCGATGGCTTGGCGCTGGCTTATGCCATCGCACGTTATTTGCTGGAAGAAAATTGTAGCTACACCCTGTTTGCCACCCATTACTTCGAATTGACCCGGCTTGCCGATGAGTATATTCAGCTTGCCAACGTTTATCTCGCCGCCATTGAACACAAGCACAGTATTGTATTTTTGCACAGCGTGAGCGAAGGTGCGGCAAGCCAGAGCTATGGGCTTCAAGTGGCTGCTCTTGCGGGGGTGCCGAGGAGCGTAATTAAAATCGCACGGAAGCAATTGCAGACACTGGAACAGAATAGCGCGGCACAAAATCCGCAGGGTGATTTGTTCAGCGTCGTGCCGGACTTGCCCGAACTGCCAGAACATCCGGCGTTGATCTCATTGCGTGACATTACACCTGATGAACTTAGCCCGAGGGAGGCGCTGGAAAAATTGTATCAGTTGAAGAAATTGGTCTAGCTCTCAGATGGCAGCAAGGCAAATAAACCTCACGCAATAAAATAATTCACTCTATATTTCTCCTCTGCTCGCCCCAGAAATGGCTACGGTACACGAAATCATTCGAACTTTTTCTAGCCACATTGCCGGAAGATTTTGGATTGGCCTAAATATTAAAACCTAAATATGTGCGCTGTCGCACAGATTCGGTTGGCAGTTGGGCGCAATCTTTTCCCATTCATGCTGGTGATCTGATCTCCGATCGGCCCAGACAATTGCATGATTTGCCCGGTTATGGTTATGGAAGCCTGGGTTAGGTCAGGTGCGCTATACCAAGCCTCCTATTTCCATTGGATGTTGCATTTTGGTGTGAATTTGCGTCCAGATTATCATAGGAAGAGGCTTAACAAATGTTATTCCGAGATAGAACCGAAGCAGGCAGGGTATTAGCGGATCGCCTTGCCGCTTACGCTAGTTATCCGGATGCGATGGTTCTTGCATTACCGCGTGGCGGTGTGCCGGTTGCTTTTGAAATTGCTGAAGCGCTCAACCTGCCCTTGGATATTGTTGTGGTG
>Ga0335397_10010592_pt1 | contig 11390 bp, 1 predicted proteins | sample MAT04_FD_205740 | JGI IMG/M metagenome (GOLD analysis project Ga0335397, IMG submission 205740) | Freshwater microbial communities from Lake Fryxell liftoff mats and glacier meltwater in Antarctica - MAT-04 (spades assembly) (version 2) ...
AATAATGCGCCAACTGGTTGGCCCGTTCGTTCAACTGCTGGTAACTCAGCGTATCTCCTTCAAAAACCAGGGCAATATTACCCGGCGTTTGTAATGCCTGTTCTTCGAAGATTGATACTACGCTCTTTTCTTTTGGATAATCCACATGGGCAGTATTAAATTGTTCCAGTAGCTGTAGCGACTCATGTTGTGGTAGCATTGGGAGCAGGCTAATTGCCCGCTGTGGATCCAACACAATTGAACCAAGAAGCGCTTCAAAATGTGCTGTCATCCTTTCAATCGTTTCCGCACGGTATAGGTCGGTACTGTACTCTACTCTTCCGAGTAAACCTTCCTTTGTTTCCGACATGAAGAAAGTAATATCAAATTTGGATATTTTAGTCGTTAGCGGTTGGGAAGATAATACTACCTCTCCAAGTTCTATTGTATCTGCTTCCGGAGTGTTCTGCATTACCAGCATCACCTGGAAAAGCGGGCTTCGGCTCATATCCCTTTCGGTTACTACCGACTCCACCACTTTTTCAAAGGGCAGATCCTGGTGCTCATAGGCATCCAGTGTAGTTGCTTTTACCTGTTGCAATAATTCGGTAAAAGATGCACCGGCATTCAGTTCATCCCTTAACGCAAGTGTATTCACAAAAAAACCAACCAGGCCTTCGAGTTCTTTTTGCTGGCGGCTGGCAATAGAGGTGCCCACGCTGATATCCTGTTGCCCGCTGTACCGGTATAGCAATACCTTAAACGCAGACAGCAATAACATAAACATGGAGGAACCTTGTTGCCGGCTTAGTTCCTGTATTTGTGCCAATAGCTTTGGATTGATCTTGAAATCAAGCGAAGCGCCTTTTGTAGTTCTTACCGACTGCCTGCTAAAATCTGCAGGCAACTGCAATGCACCCGCCCCTTCCAGCTTTTGCTTCCAGTAACTTATTTTCTGATCGAGCAAATCGCCCGTTAAGTAGTTGCGTTGCCAAATGGCATAGTCTGCATACTGAAGTGGCAGTTTATCCAACACCACTTCCCTGCCCGCTGCAACGGCACGATATATTTCAACAATCTCTTTTACAATAATTGAAACAGACCATGCATCCGATGCGATATGGTGCATTGTAGCCACCAGCATATATTCATCATCCGCAAGGCGGATCAATGTTGCACGGAATGCATATTCGGCCGACAAAACAAAGGGCCTTGTTACCAGCTTTTCAATTAAATTATTTAAAGTATTGGCATCATTTGCGTAGTCCTGATCTTCAATACATTCCAGTTGCCAGCTACCTTTCTCCTTTACTACCTGGTATGCTTTACCGGATTGTTGCAGGATGACCGTCCGCAATACTTCATGCCGGTCAACCAGCATTTGCAATGCCTTTTTCAAAGCATCCTTATCGAGGTTGCCTTTAAGTTTGAATACTACCGGGATATGAAATTGCTGACTTCCTTCAAGGCTATCGATGAACCATAAACGCTCCTGGCTGAAGGAAAGGGGAATAAAGGCTGGTCTGGGTTGTACTGTGATAGATGGCACCACCAATCCTGTTCCCAGCAATTGCAAATGCAGCGCCAGCGATGCTATTGTAGGATTTGAAAACAAATCCCTCACCGGCAGTTCCGTATTGAGTTCGTTCCGGATAGCAGCTACCACCCGCATGGCAAGCAGCGAATGGCCTCCCAGTTCAAAGAAGTTATCTTGTATACCTACCCGCTCTTTACCCAACAGGTTTTGCCAGGTAGTTGCCAGCAGTTTTTCAAGTGGGGAAACGGGTGCTACATATTCATTGCTTACCAACTCATTTGTATCGGGCTCGGGCAATGCCTTTTTATCAATTTTCCCATTGGGTGTTAAGGGTAAACTTTCCAGCTCAATCCACAAAGCGGGTATCATGTAAGCTGGTAACCTGGGCTGTAACCAGGATACGAGCATTGATTTATTATACAATCCTGTAGTTACAATATAGGCGACCAGCATCTTATTGTTGGCCGCATCCTCCTTCACCATTACCACCGCCTTGCTTATCATCTGGCTCTCCAGTAACATATTCTCAATCTCACCCGGTTCAATCCGGTAGCCCCTGATTTTTACCTGCAAATCGGTTCTTCCCAGGTATTCAATATTACCATCCTCCAGCATACGAACCTGGTCGCCGGAACGGTATAATCTTTCTGTAGGTTTGTTATCAAAGGATATTTTAACAAACTTCTCTGTGGTCAACAAATCATTGTTCAAGTATCCAGCCGATACCCCATCGCCTCCAATATATAATTCGCCCGGCACACCCCTTGGCACAAGTTGCCCGTTGGTATCCAGCACATAGTGGGTTGTATTGGCCAGCGGCTTACCGATTGGTATTACACTATCTTCCCTGATGGCATCGACTGGGTAATGCGTGGAATAAACCGTTGTTTCGGTAGGGCCGTATACATGCACGATCTTTCCCGGGCCGGTTACCTGCAGGGCTTTTTTTACATGTGACAAGGAAACCATTTCGCCACCAAATAATATTTTTCTTAACCCTTTTAATAACACCGGATCAACATCGATGAATGTATTAAAGAGCGCCGTGGTAACAAACCAAACAGTTATCTTTTCTTCTGTAATCACCCTTCCCAATTCATATACATCAGCGGCCCATTCATCTTTTACCAGGTGTAAGGATGCTCCTTTTAACAAAGCACTAAAAATTTCATACACACAACCATCAAAAGCATAGTTTGACCATTGCAGCATCCGGTCATCGGGCCTTACCGCAATTACACCGGGTTCGTATACCAGCTTTAAAACATTTTTATTACAAACTAATATTCCCTTGGGGCGGCCCGAGGTGCCGGACGTGTACATGATGTATAAAGGCGCATTGCCATCCAACGGGGGACTATTAAATGCTATTGAATAAGCTGCCGATTCATTCATATCAATACACTGGTATTCCTGCAATTCAAATGAATGTACCAGGGCGGTGTCAGTATAAACGATATGGCTAATACCTGCATCTTCAATAATGTATTTTATCCGTTCTGCAGGGTACTCCGTATTAAACGGAACATAGACTGCACCAGCTTTTAAAATCCCAAATATCCCGATGATCATTTCCAGGCTGCGGGAAGAAAGAAGTCCTATATTTTGACCGGGCTGTATTCCTTTTTCAATTAACAAATTTGCCAACTGGCCGGAACGTTCATCCAGTTGCCGGTAAGTCAATGCAGCTTCTCCAAATACGACTGCCAATGCAGCGGGGGTTTCAATTACCTGCGCCGCAAATAATTCCGCAATGGTTTTTTCTTTCGGATAGGGTGATTTCGTATGATTAAAATCATGCAGGAGTTGCTGCTGTTCTGTATCACTTAAAATGAGTAAAAGCCCAACCTGTTGTTCGGGGGCTTCCACTATTGAAACCAGCAGTTCCTTAAAATGATTTAATAAGCCGGCAATTGTTTGGGCCTTAAAAATATCAATATTGTATGCCAATGTTCCAATGATTTCTTCATCGGTTTCCTTCATGCTGAATGACAAATCAAACTGCGAAGTAGTGAGTTCGGACGCTTCCCAAAACATCCGGGTATCACCCAAATACAAATCGGGCACATCGGGTGTATTCTGAAAAACAAACATCACCTGGAACAAGGGGTTCCGGCTTCTGTCTCTTTCTCTTATTACCACATCCACCACTTTTTCGAATGGTGCATCCTGGTGATTGTATGCTTCGAGTGTAGTTTTTTTAACCTGCTGCAACAGGGAGGAGAAATTGTCCCCGGGATTTACATCCGTTCTCAATGCCAAAGTATTTACAAAAAAACCGACCAGGCTTTCAAGTTGCAGTTGGCGGCGACCTGCAATACCGGTGCCTACACAAATATCCTGCTGACCGGTGTAGCGATATAACAGTGCATTCAGTGCAGCCAACAAGGTCATGAAAAGGGTACTATCCTGCTGCTGGCTCAATGCCTGTAAAGCGGCAGTCAAATCTTTGTCGAGAGCAAAATTTATGCTTGCACCCCTTGTAGTCTGGATGGCCGGACGGGCATAGTCCAGCGGCATTTGCAGGTTTTTAACTCCTTGTAATTTTTGTTGCCAATACCCCAGCTTATCCGCCAGCACGGTTTCATTTAAAGTGTTCCGTTGCCAGGTAGCAAAGTCGGCATATTGAATGGGTAAGGGTTCCAATTCGGCTGGCCTTCCTTGTTCAAAAGCAGTATATGATTCGGTTATTTCTTTAATTAACACAGACCTTGACCATCCATCTGATGCAATGTGATGAAGCACTATGACGAGGAGATGCTCCTGTTCATTAACGACTACCAGGTTTGCACGAATCATGTTATCCTTTGACAGATCAAAAGGAATATTGATTACTTGTTGGACAAATTGTTGTAAACCTGCCTGATCATTTTGATAGATTGATCCTTCCGTTACCGGTATTTCCCAATCCTTATTTTCCTTTACAAACTGGTATGGGTTACCATCCTGCTCCGAGTAGATCGTCCGTAGTATTTCGTGCCGGCTGACGATTGAATTAAATGCATGATTCAGCGCCATGGTGTTTAATGCACCTTTGAGTTTAACAATAACAGGGAGATGATATTGTAAACTTCCTTCCAGGCTATCGATAAACCACAAACGTTCCTGGCTAAATGATAATGGAATCAGTGTCGGCCTTGGATTAACCGAAACAATGGAAGGATATGATTCTCCTTTTTTACTTTGCTGAATTAAAGCGGCTTGTTGTTGAATGGTTGGATTTAGAAAAACATCGGCCAGTTCTAATTCAACCAGCAATTCGTGTGAAATGCGGGATATTAACTGGATGCCTTTTAGGCTATTTCCGCCAACCTTGAAGAAGTCATCGGTTACCCCAAAACTCGTTTGCCCCAATAAACCTTTCCAGATATTAAATAAACTCAGCTCCGTTTCACCCACGGGAAGCAGTGTACCATGATCTCCTGAATTAGTTCCACTTGAATTGGATAAATTCAAAATATCTTTCCCGGTTTTGCCAAGCAGGGTTTTATTAAACGGTTTGCGCTTCATGTTTATTGGGAGCAGTTTTTTTTGTTAATAAGCGGTAATACGAATTGTTTTTTGAATCTGTCAGCCAGTTGGTACGGGTTAAAAAATCCTGGAACGGTTTATTTTTTTCTGTCGCTTTAAATAATGCGGTAATCCTTTGTAATCCCTGGCCCTCGCCATATTTCTCCAATTCATTTAAAATATGATCCTCCACGTTCCGGCCCAATACCCTACAGCTTAGCAGGAAGGAATTTATTACTAATGCATTGTTTTCTTTCCCTGCAAGCACAATCCCAACGATACCATAGTCACCGAAACGATCCTTTACATCAATTACCCAGTTAATGGCATTTTCCTCCTGTATCAATGCGGCAATTTCAGCGGGTATTTTTCGGATACCATTTAAATTGAATTGATTCGTTCTTAAAGTAAGTTGCACGGCACGTTCGAGTTCATTCGCTGTTAATGGGTTGATGTTAACTTTTATGTCCAGTGTTACCAGGAAATCTTCCAGCGAACCAAATTTTTCCTGTTCATCTTTGCGCTGTTTCTCCAACTGGTACAATTGATTTCTTTTGGCGTCTTCGGCGGTAATCCGAAATGTATCGAAAGCCCAGATATGATCCATGAAATTGCCATAGTCTTCTGCGCTATCGGGCAGGGGGATAGCATATACTTCAGGACAGCCAACCGACATTTGTTCAATTTCAAACTCGCTGTCATCCAAAAAAATAAAGCTGGCCAGGCCAAGATTTAATTCACGGGCAATTGATACCAAATTGCCGGATTTGGGTTGCCAATTGATGCGATGCGCCGCAATATGTTCCCGTTTTAATTTCATACCGGGGTGCCTGTCAAATACTTCCCAAACATCGGCCTCATTATTTTTACTACACAATACAAGCAGGAAACCTTCCTTGTATTTTTCAAGTACAAATTCCTGCAAGCGGCTAAAATTTTCATCAATGGTTACTTCCATTGCGCCCAGCTCACCGCATACCCCTTTCCATAATGTATTGTCACAATCCAATGCAATTACTTTGTAGCCCGGACCTTTAAAAGCATTTACTTTTCGTGCCAGGTACGTACCCAATGCAGCATAAAATTCCTGGCTGAATGGCATGTGTCCCAGCTCATCTGATTTGGCATCAAACAACTCCTCCACGTCATATAGTCGGGCAATTTTTGCCAGTTCCAGTAAATCAAATCGGGGTTGCTCTGCTATTAGTTGTATCAATTGACTGTTCAGGCTGTTGATAGTGGAAATTATTACCGGCGATAAAACAGTGTTTTCACTAGCAGGTACAATTCCTATAAAAAATGGAACGGCTGTGTTGCTGCCTGCGTTTTTAAGCAGTTTGATAAAGTCTTCAACTGTTTTATGTAAAAAAGCAAGCTGCCCTGATTCAGGCTGACCGGAGATATTTCTGATCCAATCCTCTACCCGTATAACAAGTACATTGATGCCTGTGGCAGTGTTTAAACCGCTTTGAGGATTGATCAGTTGTTGAAATACCTGGTTATAAGGAGCAAAGGACAGTTTTACATTTAGTTCAAATTCATTGCTCCAGTATTCTATAAATTCCTGTACGGGTTCCATCACGAAGGACGCACAAATATGGAGGGGCATTTCAGGAATGGTTTCGTCCGGATCGTCCATTTTATTTTCGGCCAGTGTATTATTTTCTTCTGCCCAGTCGCCATACTCCTGCAAAGTTTTGCCCGGTTCATTTACAACATTGGTCAGCAATTCCACAAACTGGTCCATAAAGGATTGCATGGTTTCGGGTAGAAATAATTTTGAGTTATAGCTTAGGTAAAAATCAAGCGCATTGGCGGCGGGCTCAATATCAAGTTTAAAATCCAACACTGATTGAAACAAATCATCCTGGATTTCATGGTAAGGTTTTATAGAAATACCCGTACCTGCCAGTTGTTCATTTTCGGTACCGTTACTTCCAGCCAGGTCATTTTCCAGGTGAAAATTTACCATGGTGTCAAAGAATGGATTGCGTGATATATCGCGGTCGGGAATGCATTCTTCCACCATCCGGTCAAAAGGATAGTCCTGGTTATTGTAAGCCTGCACAAGTGCCTGGTTGCTGTTTTCGAGGTAGGCAGATAATTCCAATGATCTTAGGGGCGCTAATTTTACCGGGAGAAAATTGATAAATACACCTACCAGGTTTTCAAGATCAATATGGCTTCTGCCGGAACTTAGAGAACCGATTACCAGTTCCTCCTGTCCACTTAACCGGGCCACAACCAATCCGTATAATGCAAACAACAAATTATTTAAGGACATATTACACCCAATGGCCTTTTTGCGCAGATCATTTGTAAGTGGTTCGGAAATAGGATTGTGCAACATGGCGCCAAAAAATGTGAGCACTTTGGGCCTTTCAAAATCAACCGGAAATTTTAAAACCGGCACTCCATTTTTAAACAAATCTCTCCAATATTGTCCCTGTTGTTCAAAGGCTGACAAATGCCAGGCTGCATAATCTTTATACTGAATGGGCAAGGGCGGTAAAGCAAGTGGTGTACCCATGCAAATTGCTTTATAGGCCTGTAACAGTTCCTGTATCAATATTCCTTTAGACCAGCCATCACTGATGATATGATGAATATTAAATACCAGTACAAACCTGCCGGTAGCTTCCTGGAAAATAGTAGTGCGCAGCAAAGGGCCCTTTGACAAATCAAATGGTCGTTTGGCATCTTCCTCCAGCCACTGCTTAATGATTACCTGAGGATTTGTTTGCTGTTGCAGATCGATGGTTTCAATTACAAATCCCGATGCAGTTGGAGCAAGTATTTTTTGTTTTGCCTCGCGGGTGGTATTTACAAAAACAGTTCGCAAAATTTCATGCCTTTCGATTACCACATCAAAAGCATGTTTAAATGCGCTTATATCAAAATCACCTTCAATGATAAAGGCTTTTGAAACGTTGTATGCTTCGGAACCATTTCTAAAATGGCTCAAAATCCAGAACCTATTTTGTGCATGGGATAAATCATAAAACTCCTGTTGGGGCAGGCGCTTTATCTCAACAAATAATTGTTGCTTTTCCCTCTCAATTGCCTTACCCAGTTGCCGGATGGTAGGATTGGAAAAAATGGCGCTGATATCAATTTTGATATTTAAAAGTTTATGTAATCGGGAGGTAAGCCGGATGGCATTCAGGCTATGCCCTCCAAGTTCAAAAAAATTATCATTAACACCTACCCTGTCTACCTTCAACATATCTTTCCAGGCTGCAGCGAGTGTAAACTCAATTTCATTAGCCGGTGCCAGGTATTCATTACTCAGCAACTCACTGGCATCCGGATCCGGTAATGCCTTCCTGTTTACTTTACCATTAGAAGTTAAGGGTATACTTTCGAGTGATACCCATAAGGCAGGTACCATATAACCAGGCAGCTTTTTTCTTAAAAAAGATTGAACGGTATCCTTGTCAAACGAACCTTCCGGTACAATATATCCCACCAATCTTTTATTGCCTTCCTTATCATTGCGGGCCAATACCACGGCCTGCTTCACCATATCCATTTCCTGCAACAGGCTTTCAATTTCGCCTAATTCAACCCGGAATCCCCTGATTTTTACCTGTTCGTCTATACGGCCAAGGTATTCAATATTTCCATCCGTTAACCACCGGCCAAGATCACCTGTTTTATACATCCTTGCACCGGCTTCATCACTGAAGGGATCGGGTACAAACTTTTCGGTCGTCAACTCCGGAAGGCCCAAATAGCCACGCCCCACCTGCACACCGCCGATATATATTTCGCCGGAACATCCAATGGGTGCTATATCATTTTCTTTATTTAAAATATAAATCGAGGTATTGGCAACCGGTCTGCCGATCGGCACCAGGTTGATGTCGCCTGTTGTTTCCGGCATCTTCCAGAACGTGACATCTATTGCGGCTTCGGTGGGGCCATATAAATTATGTAATTCCGAACCCGGAAGCTTTTCTCTAAACAGCAATGCCTGTGATGGTTTTAAAGCTTCCCCACTGCACAATACTTTCTTTAATCCCGGGCAATCTCCCTTGTGCAAAGCGGGTAAAAAAACTTCCAGCATGGAAGGAACAAAATGAATAACCGTTATCTTTTGCTGTTTAATAATATCTTTTAGATAGGCATTATCCTTATGACCTTCCGGGTTGGCAAATACCAGTTTGGAGCCGGCCAATAAAGGCAATAAAAGTTCCCATACAGATACGTCAAAACAAAAAGTTGTCTTTTGTAAAACAGCATCTTCCGGTGTGACCTGGTAGTAATCTTTCGCCCAGCATAAACGGTTTACCACTCCCCTGTGTTCATTCATCGCCCCTTTGGGTTTACCGGTAGAACCAGAAGTGTACATCATATATGCCAACTGATTTGGCTTTATCGTAATGGACAAATTAGCGGTTGATTCCCTGCTGATGGCTATACTTTCTTCTCCATCCAATACTACCATTTCAACTCCGCCGAAAACGGATAATTTCAACCTGCTTTCTTTGGTAGTTACTACTATTTTGGCCACAATATTTTCCAGCATATAGCTGATCCTCTCTTCAGGATACTCCGGATCGATGGGTACATACGCTCCCCCGGATTTTAGGATTCCCAATATCCCGATAATCATTGCTACACTTCGATCCAGGCAAATGGGTACCAGGGTTTCTTCCCTCACCCCTTTCCTGCGCAGGTAATATGCCAACTGGTTAGCACGATGGTTTAGTTCTTTATAAGTAAGCTGGTGTGCTTCAAAAACCACGGCTATTGCATCCGGGCTTTTTGACACCTGTTCTTCAATTAAATCTACCAGGCTCTTATCGTTTGGAAATGATGCTTTGGTATCATTAAAGTGTTCAATAATACCCCGTTCATTAGCTGGCAAAATACTAATACCTGCCAGGGCATTATTAAGATTGGCAGGAAATTGCTCAATAATAAAAAGGAGGCGGTCGATAAATAATGCTATTTCTTTTTGATTAAAATATTCATTCCTGTAATAAACATACAACTGCAATGGCTGATGTTCGCCATAGGCTCTCCAGCTTATTTGCAATGGATTACGGTCATGATCATTTGCCAGTCTTTCAACATCTGCTGAGAGGCCATCGCCAAAGTTCAACTCAAAATCCAGCGGTTCATAATTGACCGATATTTGGTGTAAATAACCTTCAGCCGTTTGAATTTTGAGATTGCGGGCGATGGTGCCGATGGGATAATGCTGGTGCCGGTAATCTTCCCGTTGAGCAGTTGAAATCTCTTTTATAAGTTCCGCTAGTTTTTGATCTTGTTGATAGCTGCTTTTGAACGGTAAGATGCCACTAAACATACCAACAACATTCTTCAGCTTTTTGGTAGCTCTTTTATGAACCGTTGTGCCAAAAATAAATTCAGTGTAATCAGAAGTTTTTCCAAAATAAATGGATAATGCTGCTATCGTAAGTTGTTGCAAACCTGCTTTGGTAGCCAGTTGTAATTCATCCAGCAATTTTCTTCTTTCGGGGGATATTTCCAACACATACCTGCTGCTGGAATAGCCGGTATCATCCAATGCGGGATATTTAACGGCCAGTACTTTATTGGATTTTTCGACAATTTTGTTTTTCCAATAGTTTTCATCCAGTGTATAATCCGGCGATGAAAAATACTCAGCAGCCCTGGCGACTACTTCGGTATAGGAGGGGTAACTGAACTGCAATCCATCATTCTTTACCAGGGATTGATATTTCTGCGCTATATATTTTACCAGCACCACAAAACCATACCCATCCGTCAACAGGTGATGGTACTTTCCATAAAACCAGTATTCTTCCTCCCCGATTTTGATTAAATAATTTTCAAATAAACCTGATGATTCTTTTAACTCAAATGGAATATTGAATCGTTTTTGCATCAGGCGCTTTGCCTCCTCCATAGGATTGTCAAAGTCGCTCAGGTCTAATTCAGTTAAGTCGTGGCCGTTATACCTCTCATCCACGTAGCAAAGAGGCTCATCGGAATGGAGGTGGAATTTTAATTTGAAAGCGTCAAATACTTCCGGAATTGACTGAATGGTTTCTTTAAATTTTTCTTTGTTAAGGCGCCCCTTCAAACGAATATAGCCCCCAATATTGTAATGGGGGCTTTCGGGATTGATCAATTGGTCGGTAAATACATCCAGTTGAGCAGGGTGTAAGGATAAATACGCTCTTTCCATGTAGTTTCACTAAAAATTCTTTAGAAATAACCTGTTCAATCGCTTCATGGTTTAGCGATCCATCTCAACCAATTCATGTGTTTTGTCATACAATAATTCCTTCTCCCCAAATAGCCGCTCTGCTACTATTCCTCTTTCGGTACAAATTTTTACCAGTTTGTTGGATTGTACAATCGGGTT
>Ga0335397_10010594_pt1 | contig 11390 bp, 13 predicted proteins | sample MAT04_FD_205740 | JGI IMG/M metagenome (GOLD analysis project Ga0335397, IMG submission 205740) | Freshwater microbial communities from Lake Fryxell liftoff mats and glacier meltwater in Antarctica - MAT-04 (spades assembly) (version 2) ...
TGATCGCTCGATCACCCGCCGGAAGACGCGCAGGAACTCCTGGCTAAACCGTTGTCGTGATGCGGTCATCCTGCGATCTCACTTTCAGTAGCACCCTCAGTTTAAGAGGGCCCCCTGTCCGAAATCCCGAGGCCGCCCAGTCGCTTCCACATCGCACGTGTTGGTCCGTCGTGGCCGAAAACCTCTGCGTTGAGCTTTTCTGTTGCCTAACTGGGCAGGGTTTGTGGTGTTGGTGTTGGCCTGCGGTGGCGGTGGTCTCAATAGCGTTGAGCCATTCCCACCACCCCATACTTTCCGCCTCTAAGGAGCTTCACATGAACACCGCCACCGCCAACCGCCGCTTCACCGCCCGCCGCGCCATCCTTCCGCTCGCCGCTCTCCTTGCCGCAGCCGCACTGACCGTCGGATCCGGCGCCAGCTTCACATCCAACTCCGCCAACACCGCGAGCTCTTACACGACTGGCACTCTGACCCAGTCCAACAGCAAGGCCAACACTGCCATCTTCAACCTCGGCAACCTCAAGCCCGGCGACTCCCTCTCCGGCACGATCACTATCACCAACAGCGGATCCCTTCCCGCATCGTTCAAGCTCACCGAGACCGGCACCAACGGGTTTGCCAACAAGGACAACCTCACCCTCAAGATCGCTCCCTCCGCTACCCCAGGAACTCCGATCTGGTCTGGAACCTTCGGTGCCCTGACCACCGCGGGCCCCCTCGCCCTGGCCGGAGACTGGGCAGCCGGCGAAGCCCGCACCTACGTCTTCACCGTCACCCTCGCCCAGGCAGCCGACAACACCGAACAGGGCAAGACCGCAAGTGCCACCTACCAGTGGGACGCCATCCAGACGGCCGCTGTCGCCTACAACCAGTAACCCCCAGAGCCGTGTGCCGGGTCGCCGAAAGGGGGCCCGGCACACGGCTCTTCCTCGGTCAGCCGACACCGCAGCCCGTCCTCGAAAGGAACACGCCGTGAGCTTGACATCCCGCCGCATCGCGCAGCGCCTCACCAGCATGAGCGTCAATCTCGTCGCATTCGCGGCCCTCCTTCTGGCCGGCGGGTTCCTCGTCCCGGGCCTCATGGGCTATGAGCGCTACGTCATCACCGGCGGGTCGATGTCGGGAAGTATCGAGCTCGGCTCGCTCGTGTTCGAGCGAGAGGTGCCGGTGGGTTCGCTCAAGGTCGGTGACGTGATCACCTACCTGCCGCCGGCAGACTCGGGTCTCACCGACCTTGTCACGCACAGGATCTACTCCATTGAGAACAGCGAGAGCGGATTGATCTTCCGGACTAAGGGTGACGCCAACGGGTCCGCTGACCCCTGGAAGTTCCTCCTCGACGCGCCCACCCAGCCGAAGGTCGAAGTGGCGGTCCCGGTCGTTGGCCACTTGTTCATCGCGTTGGCGAATCCGGAGCAGCGGATGCTCGTCATTGGTGTGCCGGCAGCTATCGTCGCTTTTTTCAGCCTGCTTGAGCTCATTCGAGTGCTGCGCATCGACCGGCGCATCGAGCCCGCCACCTACGAGGAAGTCGACCTGGACGGGGCTGGAACCCCGAGGCGGGATGCGGCTGGCGACGTTGCTGTAGAGCACCCCGAAGAATCGGCCACGCACCTCCATGCCGACCGCCACCTGACCGGCGCATCCGCGCACTGATCGGCGCCGGTCCCGCCACTGCCCCCGGCTATGGGAGAGGAGCTTCATGAACATCTTTGGCGGCGCCAGTCGGCGCTACGCGCCAGTTCGTCTGGTCGTGCTGCCGCTTGCGTCCCTGCTGGCCGCGGCGGGGCTCACGGTCGGGTCCGGTGCGGATTTCAGGTCCAGCTTGGTCGTCTCCACTCCATCGACGACGTCCGGTGCCCTTTCTCCCTCGAATGGCAGGGCCAATTCGGCGATATTCCGCCTCGGTAACCTCAAGCCCGGCGACTCGCTGACCGGGTCCGTTGTGATTGCCAACAGCGGATGGCTGGTCGAGAGGGGCACGAACGGCTTCGTGAAGAAGGACAATCTTTCCCTGGTTATCGCCGCCCCGACCGCCCCGACCGCCCCGACCGCCCCGATCTGGGTCGGAACCTTCGGGGCGCTCACCCGGGAGGGCCCCCTGGCGCTGGGGGGTGACGGGACGCCCCGAAAATACATCTTCACCGTTACCCTCGCCCCGTCGGCCGACAACACCGAGCAGGGGAGGACCGCCAGCGCCAGCTACCGGTGGTTTGGGGCGCACGGCCCCGCGGGGCAGGCCGAAACCACGCCCCGGCCGGTGCATCCTGTGGCACCCGCAGCCCCCGGCCACCCGTTCGTGCCGTCTACACTAAACCAGCCGCACTGGAACCAGCCCCGCAGCTGGCCCGGCATCGGGCGCCGGACGCCGGGCTGACCGCGGCCCCGACCCGGGTGGTGGACACACGAGGTTAAGCGGCAACGCCCCGTCCGAACATTTGTGGTGGTCTTGTGGCCATTCTGTGGGTGGGGCGTGGTGCGCCCCCCGATAGTTTCTTATTAGTTGCCATTTCTATCCCCCGACCGAAGACCGAGTAGGAACTCGCCCGACATGAAGCGCATCGCCGCACTCCTGGCCATCGTGAGCATTGCTGCCACGGTTGCCACGGTCGGCATGCCGGAATTCTCGTCGGCCTCATTCATCTCCTCGACCAAGAACACCGCCTCGACAGTGAGCGCCGCCGCGGACTGGACTCCACCGGTCGTGTCAATGATTCAACCGGCGTCGCCCGTTCGGGACACTCTCGTCGTCGCAGCCAATGCCTCGGATGCGAACTCGGGCATCGCCAACGTCACGCTCCAGTACCTGCCCGTCGGCGGGTCGACCTGGGTCACCCTCTGCACCACCACCTTTAGCCCGTACTCATGCTCGTGGAACACCAAGCTTGTGACCGACGGGTCCTACGACCTGCGCGCGACTGCGACGGATGCCGCCGGCTACTCCACGACGTCCGCAACCGTGCGCACAACGGTCGCGAACTCGGTGCTCGTCGTGCTCACCACCCCGGGCGAGATCGTCCGCGGCACCGTGCCGCTCACAACCACTCTCTACAGCGGGGGTACCTCGACCTACACCGTGCGTGTCGAGTACTCCCTCGCCGGGGCCAACGCCTGGAAGAACGTCTGCACGAACCTCGCATCTCCCTACCCCTGCTTATGGGGCACCACCGGGTACGCAAACGACTATTACGACCTGCGTTCGGTCGCCGTCTCCGGAAGCTCCACGTACATCTCGGCCACGGTCGCCGACGTCCTCGTCGACAACCTCGCCCCGACCGTGACGATGACCGACCCAGGCACTCCGCTGAGTGGCACGAGAACCTTCGCGGCCACGGCTACCGACGCCCACTCCGGCGTCGCTCGGGTCGAGATCCAGTACCTGCGGGTCGGGTCCAGCAGCTACAGCACCCTCTGCACGGTCACCGTCTCGCCGTACTCGTGCCGAGCCGACACGACGGCACTGCTCGACGGCACCTACAGCGTCCGCGCCATCGCTGACGATGCCGCGGGCAACCGCACGACCTCTGCCGTCATCTCCAACCGGGTGATCGACAACACCGTCTCGTCGGTGTCGATGTCGGATCCGGGCGAGTTCATCACGGGAACTGTCACGCTCAACGCCTCCGCCAACTCCTCTGCTGGAGTCACCTCGGTGCGCATCCAACGTGCCCCGGCTGGCACCACGACGTGGACAGACATCTGCACCGACACCACCTCTCCTTATTCCTGCGTCTGGAACAGCACGACGGTCCCCGACGGCCTCTATGACTTCCAGGCCATCCTCGCCGACGGCTCCGGCAAGGTGACAACGTCGTCAATCGTGACTGCCCGCCGCGTCGACAACACGCCGCTACGCGGCACCGACGTGCAGACCGCAAACGGCGCGGCCACGGTCGGCAGGATGGAGCCGGGCGACAGGATCACCTTCACCTACAGCGACCTCGTGAACCTCAACTCGATTACCCCCGCCTGGACCGGCGCGGCCCTGCCCGTCACGATCCGGGTACAGGACGGGAACGTCGTGGGAGTCGGCAATGCCGACGACACCCTCTCGGTCGAGCGAGCCGGCAGCACTATCGATCTGGGCACGGTGAACCTCAAGGGTGACTACGTCAAGAGCGGCAGGACGGTCACATTCGCCTCCACGATGACAGCGGCAACCATAATGGTGAACGGGGTGCAGGTGACGGCTGTGACTGTGAACTTCGGAACCGCCACCGGCGGCGCAACCCGCACCAGCAGCACACTCGCCAGCATGGTCTGGACGCCGTCTGCAGCCGTTCGCGACCTCTACGGCAATGCGAACTCCGCCGTACCCGTCACCGAGACGGGCGCATTGGACAGGGAGTTCTGATGCGCATGACCCGCTCGAAATGGGCAGCAGCTGCCGCTGCTGTGCTCGCTGTAATCCAGGGCGGATCGTCCCTGAGCTTCATCGCCAACGAGAACTATTTCGGCGCCGTCCTCGCCGGCATGTGCGCTCTTGGCCTTCTCTCCGCGATCAAGCTCTGGTTCCACAATTGTTTCGAATCACGGCTCATCGTCATCCTGCTCGCGTCGCTCACCTTGCTCAGTCAGTTCCTGCACCTCACCATCGGCCTGCCGGGCGCAGGACCCGGACCCGTGACAATCGAGGGAATTGCACAATCAGGGTTGGCCTTGGCCGTTGTCGCGCTCGTCAGGCTGAGCCGCACGCCGCCGGAGCCGGTGAGGCCCGCAGCGTCCCAGCTATGATCGACAAAATGGGGCACACAATTCTGCTCGTCGAGGACGACGACGGTATCGCAATTCCACTCATCCGCACTTTCGAGCGTGAGGGCTACGACGTCGAGCGGCTGGCCGGAGGACGCCAGGCCATTGCTCGGGCGGCCTCCGGACAGCTTGACCTTGTCGTGCTCGACCTAGGTCTGCCCGACATCGACGGGCTCGAGGTTTGTCGGCGAATGCGTGCCGACGGCGTCAGCAGCTCAATCCTGATCCTCACCGCTCGCGGTGCCGAACTGGATCGTGTCGTCGGGCTCGACGTCGGCGCCGACGACTACTTGGCGAAGCCATTTGCGCTTGCGGAGCTGCTCGCGAGAATGAGGGCGCTTCTTCGGCGTGGGGCGCCCCGCCCGTTCGCTGGCGCCGCTGAAGAATCGCGGGAGTCCTCCGCCCCTCCGCCCACGCTGCGTATCGACGCGGATTCCCGCCGGGCCTGGGAGGCCCAGGGCGAGCTCCAGCTCACCAACAAGGAATTTGACCTCCTCGCCCTCCTGTTTCAGAACCGTGGCGCGGTTGTCACGAGGGAGCGACTGATGGACAAAGTCTGGGATGAGAACTGGTTCGGGTCGACCAAGACTCTCGACGTGACAATTGGGCGCCTCCGCCAAAAGCTCGAGGACAGTGCGTCCGCCACCAGAGTCGTGACCGTGCGAGGCGTCGGCTTCCGGCTTGAGGACGACCACCCCGCACATGCGTGAACGCCTCATCGCGGCCTTCATCGGCCTCACGATCGCGGTGGTGGGCCTGTACGGCATCCCACGCGCCTACATTGTTGCCGAGCAGGTGCAGGTGAACGAAGAACATAGGGTCGAGCGTTCCGTTGCCCTGGTCGCAATTCTGATCGCGGAACGGCAAGGGGAAGCCGCACCAGTAACTGAGGAGTTGCTCACCCGGCTGCTCAATGAGGGCGAGAGGTACTCCTATCGGTCTGGTGGTCGTGAGGTGGCCGCGGGACCCGCGCTGACTGGCAACAGTTTAGACATCTCGAGGAGTCTCCCTGTGGAAGGCGGCGGGGAGCTGACGCTTGAACGATCCGGCGAGCTCATCAGAACCAGAGTGTCCGATGCCGTCATGCCTGTCGTGCTCATTGGACTGGCGTTGATTCTGCTATCCGGAGTCGCCGCATTTCTGCTTGCTCGGGGAATGTCGCGTCCGTTCCGAGAGCTCGCCGTGGTCGCGGATCGTCTCGGCGCTGGACGCTTCGACGTTCCTGTCCCGCACTACAAGGTGCGAGAGGCGGAGGAAATCGCGTTCGCGTTACGCTCAAGTTCCGCCGCACTGCAGGAGTTGATCCGCCGCGAACACGAGTTTGCGGCCAACGCCTCGCACCAATTGCGCACCCCCATCACGGCGCTCCGACTGGAGCTGGAGGACCTGGCGCTCTGGCCAGAGACACCTGTCCCGGTGGTCGCCGAACTCAACCGGGCACTTAAGGAGCTCGACCGACTCACTACGGCAGTCAGCGAACTCCTCGAACTGGCGCGGGGCAAGCGTCTGTCGTCGGTGATCGCGATCAACATCGCGGCACTCGCCCGTGACGCCGTCGAGCGGTGGAGCGCCCAGGCAAAGTCGAGTGGGCGCCCATTGCAGGTGGCGCCCGGCCCGTTGTTCCTCCCAGCCAAGGTGCGGCCGGGGCCGGTATCCCAGATCCTCGACGTCCTCATTGAGAACGCCCTCAACTACGGGGTGGGTACTATCCTCGTCACCGCAGCGGATGTTGAGACGCACCTGCACCTCTCCGTCTCCGATCAAGGAGCGCGACCGAAGGACGACTTCATCTTCGGACGAGCCGTTCAAAACTCGACTGCCGCCGGGGAGGGCATCGGACTTGCCGTCGCGTTCGAATTGGCCGAAGCGATCGGAGGCCACCTCGCACTCGATAATGCCCCACACACGGTCTTCAACCTCCGGCTGCCACGGTCGAATGAGTCAACCGCGGAAACCCCCATCCGCTGAACTCGCCGCCGCTCAAGCGTGAGGCCGGGCACAGCTCAACGGTCCCACCCCACAGGCGCTACACAATCCCACGCCCGACCCTCCCGTGGGGACCCCGCACCGGTCGAGGTCGAGATCGAGCATCGAACTTGGGACGTCGCACATGCTGGTTCGATCGTGTCACGGCTACCGCCCGGCGCTGATGAGATCGAGGACCTCGTCCGGCAACTTCGATCGACATCGATGGTCACCTTCGACCCCAACATTCGCCCCGCGCTGGCGCCACCACTGCCTGACACCCTCGCCCGGGTGGAGCGCCTCGTGGCTGTGGCGGATGTGGTCAAGGCCAGCGACGAGGATCTCGCCTGGCTGTATCCAGACTCGGACCCGCTCGATGTGCTCCGTGACTGGCTCGATCTTGGTCTGGGACTCGTTGTCGTCACCCGCGGTGGGGTGGGCTCCGACGCCATCAGCGCGCAGGGTCTGGTGCACGTCAACGTTCCGAAGATCACGGTGTCAGACACGATCGGCGCCGGTGATTCGTTCATGGCCAGGCTCATCGTCGCTCTCGACGAGCGAGGGCTCGCGAACGCCTCGGCGCGGCAGCGCGCGCGGGAGTCTCGCTCGGCGATCAATCCGGCATCCTCGAGTTCGCAACTCGGTGCGCTGCCATCACCTGCTCGGGCGCCAACCCTCCCAGGAGGACTGATCTTCGCTGACATGCGTCTGCGTGGTCTTTGGGCATACGTTGATATGGACGCCAGGAGCACGAAGTCGAAAACCCGCGCTCGATGCTCTTCGATGAACGCGAATACCGGGTCAAGGCGCAACTGGAGTGTGGTGATTTCCCGTTCGTCACCCACGACGCTGCAACGGGAGGCCTATCTGGCCTTCGTTGAGATGTTCACGAAAGAGCCTTTGAGTCGCGCTGGCGAGGAGCGGGCTGTGGCGGTGTGGTGCGCAAGGAGCATGCCAGCACCCATTTTCCGAAGTAGGCAGACAAAACCATCCCATCCGGAAGCCGCGAATGTCCTGGAATTCCGGATTTCCAGAGTCGTCACTTTTTCCGGACTGGCCTGGCAAGTGACAGCACTTGTGTGACTTGTCACGCTAGTTCGGAAAATTGACACCTAGTTCGGAAAATTAGGCAGTCTTGGTCCGGGTTCGCCGGTGAGTTTCCGAGCACGGGGTCCCTTCCGTGAAGTCGGGCACCAGGCCGGGCAGGTCCTCGGCCCACGCGGGCAACTTCGCGGGAGGCTTGTCCGGTTGACCGGACAGGTCGTGGGTCAGAGCGAGGATACGTCTATGTTGCCTCGTTGTGAGGAGAGAGTCTCCGCGAGCCGGACCCTCGTGGAGCGGAACAGATGATTCCCGATACTGGTCCACCTGCTCATCGAGGACGGCGCCGGGGCACCTCATGCTTCGATGCGCGTCCGCTTCAATCCTTCTGTATCGCCGGCGGACTACCCCGCACTCGCTGACGTCTCGGCCTCACTCCGGGTCTTCTCATACAGCCCCATCCCGACAAGAATACTGACCAGCGGTGCGAGGTTAGTCATCTGCAGCAGCGCCTTGATTGCCTGGTTGTGCCCGATTCCGGACGCGTAGATGACATCTTCAAGCTCCGCGACGATGGTGGGCGATGTTTCGAAGTCGATGGGGGTGTTCGCCATTGCCTCGGCCTGGATTCTCTGGTTCTCGACCACGTGCCGCAGGATCGTTTCGGGCACGCTGACGCCATTGACTTCCTCGATCCCGGTGCCGGCGAAGAGTTCGTTGATCTTGTCGATCACGTCCTGCAACAGCCCGTACTTCACTTCCCGTGGTTGCGCTGAGCCTGCCGCCGTAGTTCCTGACAGCTCGCCCGTTTCCCCGGGGGTGAGTCCGAGATTCTGATTGTCGAGTTTGCGCAGCCGGTAGTGGGTGAGGACGATTTCGTCGGTGTTGATCGCTGACGGATCAGCATCTGATCGCTCGATCACCCGCCGGTAGACGCGCAGGAAGATCGCCCACTTTTCAATATCGGTGTCCCCATAGTTGAGAATCTGGGAGAGGAAGTCATAGGCGCGGACGAAAGCGCTGACGGTGCCACGGAACTCTTCCAGACGCCCCTTGGGACTGCCCCCGGTTTGCTTGACTCCTGACCTGTGGAGATTCGTCTCCGCTGGAAGGATGTCACCATGCCGAAGCCCTACCCACCCGAGTTCCGCCGTGATGTTGTCGCGGTCGCCCGGAAACACGAAGCACCGCTGAATCAGATCGCGAAGGACTTCGGGATCTCGGAGTCCTGCCTGGCGAACTGGCTCAAGAAAGCCGACGTCGAAGATGGCGTCAAGCCGGGCGAGACCGAGAAGGAAACCTCGGAGCTTCGGGATGCGAAGAAACGCATCCGGCTCCTCGAGCAAGAAGCCGAGGTCATGCGCCGCGCGGTCGCGTATCTCTCCCGGGACGTCAACCCAAAATGATGTACCCGCTGGTCCGCGAATTGGCCGTCGACGGTGTGCCCGTCACGGTGACCTGCCGGGTGTTGAAATTCTCCAAGCAAGCGTTCTACCAATGGACGCGGAACCCCATTTCGCAACGCGACTGGGACGACGCTCATCTCACCAACGCCGCTTGGGACGCCCACCACGACGACCCCACCTTCGGCTACCGATTCATCGCCGACGAGCTCCACGACGCCGGCTTGCAGGCGGGTGAGAACCGGGTGTGGCGGTTGTGCTCCCAGCAGCGCCTCTGGAGTGTGTTCGCGAAGAAACGTGGGCTGAATAGGAAGGCTGGGCCACCGATGCACGACGACCTCGTAGAGCGGAACTTCACGGCGACACGCTCGAACGAGCTATGGCTGACCGATATAACCGAGCACCGCACGGATGAGGGCAAGCTTTACCTCTGCGCGATCAAGGACGTCTACTCGAACAAAATCGTCGGCTACTCCATCGACTCCCGGATGAAAGCCTCCCTCGCTGTCGCTGCAGCCCGGAACGCGATCGGCCAACGTGACATCGACGGCACGATCCTGCACTCCGACCGCGGCTCCCAGTTCCGCTCGAAAGCATTCGTGAGAGTGTTGAAGAACAACGGCATCACCGGGTCCATGGGCAGGGTCGGCGCCTGCGGAGACAATGCTGCAATGGAATCCTTTTTTGCGCTGCTGCAGAAGAACGTCCTCGACCAGAAGCGATGGTCGACCAGGCAAGAACTACGCCTCGCGATCGTCACCTGGATCGAGCGCACCTACCACCGACGACGCCGCCAACGCCGCCTCGGCAAACTCACCCCGATCGAGTTTGAGACAATAAACATGGCCCTCAAGGCCGCGTGAAACCACTAACCCATCGAGTCAACTGAACTCGGGGCAGTCCCCTTTTCCAGATCGTCGGCGACGTCCACCGCATCGTTCCACCTTGTCCAGAACACGTCCCGTGACGCTTTGACGTGCGAGTAAAGGGTGTTGTGGCTGGTCTTCGTCAACCAGGCGGCGACGACTCCGTCCACATCGTGTGGGTCGATGATGTTCATGCTGCGGAGTTTGCCGAGCATGTCGTGGATGATGTTTGGATCCGACGGCTTCGTGAGCTCCGCGTCCTCCTAGTAGGTCTGGAACGCCGCGAGGATCTCCTCCGGGTCGTTGACGAAGTCGAGAATGTAGGTGTTTTCCTTGCCCGGGATCACCCGGTTCAACCGTGACAGGGTCTGCACCGCGGTGATGCCGGACAGCTTCTTGTCCACATACATGCCAACGAGCAGCGGCTGGTCGAAGCCGGTCTGGAATTTGTTCGCCACGATCATCACCTGGAAGTCGTCACCGGCGAACGCGGCCTCCAACGCCCGCCCCTTCAGCCCCGGGTTCATCGACGTTTCGGTGTGCTCGTCCGCACCCGATAGGTCATTGGTCACCCCGCCAGAGAAGGCGACCAGAGCGCCGAGCTGCCCGTCGAGTTTCTGTTCTTTGAGGTATGCGTCGATGGCGATTTTGTAGCGCACGGCCTCTTTGCGGGACCCGGTGACCACCATCGCTTTCGCGCGGCCGCCGAGTTCGCTGCGCACATTGCTGCGAAAGTGATCGACGATCACGGCCACCTTCTGGGCGATGTTCGTCGGGTGCAGGCGCACCCACCGCATCAGCTCACTGTTGGCCTTGGACGTGTCGACCTCCACGTCCACCCCGGTGACCGGGTCGGTGTGAGCGATCGTGAACGCCGGATCGTAGGGCAGGTAGTTCTTCAACACGTCGAGGATGAAGCCCTCCTGAATGGCTGCTTCATCGAATACGGATCAAACTCCCGCTTGAGCCCGGTCGCATCCTCCCGACCGAACAGCTCGGCCGTTTTACCCTTCGGCGCTGTTGTAAATGCAAGGAACGAGATCGTGCCGACCGCGACGGTGCGCTCCATTAGATCCGCCAGCACATCCTCCGCGTCCACCGCCGTGTCTGCGTCGCCACCTGTCTCCGTGTCGGCGGCGATTATCGCGCCAGCGTTGATTCGGGACGACGGGACTGCATCCGGGGTGCAGGCGTGATTCGAACCGAGCCTGTACGCGTCGTTCTGTGGACCTGTGACTAGTCACGGTTCATACTTGCGCGGACGTTCGTCCAAGTTCAAATGTAATACTATTACATTATTGACACTCTTATTCGAAAGGCTTAGCCTTGGAAAATAGCGCCGATTGGGGCGCACATTCCAATG
>Ga0335397_10010600_pt1 | contig 11384 bp, 5 predicted proteins | sample MAT04_FD_205740 | JGI IMG/M metagenome (GOLD analysis project Ga0335397, IMG submission 205740) | Freshwater microbial communities from Lake Fryxell liftoff mats and glacier meltwater in Antarctica - MAT-04 (spades assembly) (version 2) ...
CCTTGCCGCGATACTTGTCGACCGGTAGGGCCATCGGGTCGGGATCGCCCGACGAACGACGCACGGGCACTTCGAACTTGCCTGCTTCGCGACCGTTGATCTTTACCTGCACACGGCTGGGCTGGGTGCCGGACTCGATGCGGCTAACGGCCAGCATCAGCCAGTTCTGTCCGTCTTCGATCTCGAACTTCCGTTTGAAGGAAAGCTTTTCGCCGGCGGCGGCCACCATCCGAAAGCGCGGCTCGCGCTGGTTGGTGCCGTCCCACTGGTTTTGGAGCAGCGGCTTGCTCGATTCACTCATCGTCCAATGGCGCCAAGTCGGATAGTTGCGCAGCACGCGCTGGCGGATTTCCTTTTCCACTTCGCCTTGGTCCAGCTCCAGCATCGGCTCGAGCCAATCGAACGTGTCGCGAATGTCGAGGGGGTCGGCACCCGCCGGACGACCTTGGCTCACGGGGTCGGCTACCAAGGTCAGCTTGCGCGCGGCATCCTGAGGCCAGTCCAGGTTGCCGGTGTCCAGCACTTCGTTCGATCCGACCAGAATTTTCCCTTCATACAACGGCTTGCCCTCCGCGGGGCCAGCATAGATCAAGCCTTTGGCGCAGCCCCCGGCGCCAACGGACTGATCGAGCGCCATGCTGGTGCGGAACTTTCGCACCGCGGGATGCAGCTCGAACTCCAGCTCGTTGTAGGTATGTACTCCAAAGCCCCAGCCGAACTCCAGGTTGTTGGCTTTCAGCAGATCGCCCTCTACGTTCCGCATCTGCTGCCACTGCCAGCCCCCGCCCAGCGAGTTCCTCTGCTTCGACGCGATCGGCTCCAGCGTGGTCAGCGGCAGTTCGTTCGTCGAGAAGTACCGGCGGATGCGGACTTGGACATGCGCCAGCCACAACGGATCGAGTGCCCAGGCCGGCTGAATCAGATGCTGCCAGTTGTTGGCCTCGTTCCCTCCGCGGCTGCCTGCGTCGAATCGATTCAACGAGCCCGTCACGGTGATGCCGGTCCAGGTTTCCCACTGCATCCAGCGCCCCTTGCCTTCAGGCAGCAGCACCGCCAGTTGCTCGAAGTGGGCATCCCAGGGACTCATGCGGGCCATATGGAGTTCCGCAATCTGGTCGAAGGGAATCTCCATCGTTCCCTGCTCGCGCAACAACACCACACTGTTCGTCGCCCAGCGGAGCGAGCGAAACTCCAGCATCCGGCCATCGCGGAAGAAGACCGTGGCCGGGCGATACTGCTCGCCCATCCGCTTCTGCCAGACGACGCGGCGGAGCCAGTGCGTGGTTACCCGCACGGGAGTCGGCTGCTTGTCGGGCCAGTGCACTCCAATGGTCGGATCGACCACCAAGTGCGGAGGATGGGTCCACGACGGGTCTTCATTCCCAAAGCGAAAGCCCAGCACCTTGGCCGGCAAGCGATCGCCGCCGAAGAACTCCACGTACTCCTCGGGAGTCCGTTCCCCCTCGGAAATCTTGCGCCACTGGTCGATCAGCCAACGGGCGTGGTTCTCCTTGAAGAGAGGTTTGCCGTCGAGCTTCGGTTCCTTGGACTTTTCGTACCACGAGCTCAGCTCGCGCCCGGTGATGCGGCTGCCGTCGTTCAACAGCGCCCCGTAGCGCACGATCTCCTGGGCCGAGGCATGCCCTGCCCACAGAGTGAAGGCAAACAGAACCCACAGGGCGAACGATCGCAGGCGAAGGCAGGGCAAGCTCATGCAGACTCCGAGATTCAAGGCCATGGGCCATCCCAGTCGGGACCGCCGGCTAGTATTCTATTGGCCCGAGCGCCCGGAAGGTAACGGTCGCCCCCCCGCCAGCGGGTGAGAGACGGCGTTTCTGGTCAGACCTTTCTGTACGCCGCGCCAATGGTTTTATCGGTCGGCCGTGGTTTAGTGAGCGGCAAGGCGCTAGCCGCCGGTGAATTGGCGTTGTCACAGGGGCTACCGGCGGCTAGCGCCTTGCCGCTCACCCAGGAGTAGGAGCTTGCTGGCCAGCAATGGAAAACGTCGGCCCGACCCGTTACGCTGGAACCGTTCGACCACGACCTGCGCCGGAATTGCCATGCTCTATCGGGTGAAGCACACCACCGTCTATCACTACAGCGATACGGTCTCGGTCTGCCACAATCAGGTCCACCTGACGCCGCGGGCACATCCCCGGCAGCTTTGTTCGGAACATCGACTGATGGTCCGTCCTCGGCCGAATTCCATCGTGCGACGCAGCGATTACTACGGCAACGTGGTGTCGGCGTTCTCGGTGCAGGGGGGACATCAGCGGCTGACCGTAACGGCCAAGAGCCTGGTCGATGTACAGCCGGCCCAGTATCCGACACCGGCCGAAACCCCGACCTGGGAGCAGGTCCGAGACGGCATGACGCGCGATCTGTCGAGCGAAGGGCTGGCCGCCCTGCAGTTTGTCTTCCCGTCCCCTTGCGTGCGGGGCTCGACGGAACTGACCGAATATGCGACGCCTAGCTTCCCGGCAGGGCGGACCATCATGGCGGGCATTCTCGACCTGACAAAGCGGATCTACACCGAGTTCAAGTTCGATCCCACGGCCACGACCGTGAACACTCCGCCGACGGAGGTCTTGCGCTCACGCCGAGGGGTCTGCCAGGACTTCGCTCATCTGATGATCGCCTGTCTGCGCTCGCAAGGCTTGGCCGCCCGTTATGTCAGCGGCTACCTGCTGACGCTCCCCCCGCCCGGCAAGCCGCGACTGGTGGGAGCGGATGCCTCGCATGCCTGGGTCTCGGTCTATGTGCCGGGCTTCGGCTGGATCGACGCCGATCCGACGAACAACGTGCTCCCTTCGGATCAACACGTGACGCTCGCCTGGGGCCGCGACTACGCCGATGTCTGCCCGATCATGGGCGTGTTCCACGGCGGCGGAACCGAGACAGTCTCGGTAAGCGTGGATGTCTGCCCGATGGAGCCGGGCGAAGTGGTGGACGTGTCGTAGCGGGTGCCCACCTGTAGTTCGGCCGGCAGACTTTAGTAGCGGCAAGGCGCTCAGGATTAGAGCGAGGCTACAAAACCATTGCGCACGCAAACCACGGCGATGACAACTGGCAGGGCCACCGGCGGCAAGCGCCTTGCCGCTCCGTTCTGGAGCGAGGCGACTACAGGCCCTTCAGGCGATTGCGGAGCCGTTCTTTTTCGGCTGCTTCCAGATCGCTGGGGTCGATGACCGGCACTTTGCCGATGACCGTGGTCGAGCCGGTGGTCTCGGGCGATTTCACATGCTCGCCGATGACAAACTCGCCCGAGCCGTCGGTCACATCGCCGGGCTCCATCTCGATGCGGATGGTGAAGAGCTGAGGGCCCACCTGAATGGCGTCGCCGTCTTCCAGTTGGATTTCGCCGCGCAGGCGACGCTTGTTGACGAATGTGCCGTTGGAGCTGTGCTGATCGCGCAGCAGCACTTCACGCTCGGTGATGACCAGCGCGCAGTGAACGCGGCTGACATCCTCGCTGTCGAGCTGGATGTTGCACTTGTCGTCTCGTCCAATCAGCACTTCCGTCAAGCCAACAGCAATTTCCCGGCCATTGTGCCGTCCGCCGCTGACAGTAAGCGTGACTTTCATCGGCCACCTCGCAGGTTTCTCGCCCCAACCAATCGCCGCATCGAGCACCCTTCCACGTTAGTACAGTCCGCTTGTGAGTACAAGCAACTGTCGATTACTTCGACTGAGCCATCTTGCGCTCATCAAGTTTGCTACTTCTTCTTGCCGTTCAGACTTTGGGCCAGCTCGATCAGCCGTCGTGCGACGGGGGTTGTCGAGGCCTCGATCACGACCGGCACGCCGTTGTTGTTGGCCCGATTGATGGTCTTGGGATCGTCCGGGATGTACCCGAAGATCTTCATGCCCAGGGCTTCCTCGGCCTGCGCCATCCGCATCTCCTTGGGCTGGCCGAAGCGGTTCACCACCAGCTTGACCCGATCCCGGCGCACGCCCAGCTTCTCCATGTGCTCGAGCGCCTGCCGCACATTGCGCAGCGAGGTGAAGTCGAGCCGCAGGATGATGATGATCGTGTCGGACTGCAGCAGCACCTCGACCTGTTCTTCCGTGTAGGTGCGGTCCAGATCGACCACCACATACGGGAACAGACCGCGGGCCATCGACAACGCCTGCCGCACCCCTTGGCTGGTGATGTAGCTGATGTCCTGGAACGTGGCCGGCGGCGCCAGCAGGCGAATGCCCGAGGAATGCCGGACCATGAGCCGCTCGAACATGCCGCGATCGAGCTTGTCGGCGTTGCGGCACAGGTCGGCCAGCGTGTGCTCGGGTTTGACGTCGAGCATGGCGTCGAGCACGCCGGCGCCCAGCTTCAGATCGAAGAGTGCGACCGATTGATGTTCTTTGGCCAGCACCGTGGCCAGATTGCAGGCCAGCGTGCTGCCGCCTGATCCGCCGCTGGGGGCCAGGACCGAGATGACCTGCCCCGGCTCACCGCCTGAGGCCGACTCGGACATGATCCGCACCAGCACCGCGTCCAGTTCGCTCTCGACTTCGCTCTCGTCGAGATACTCTTCGGCGCCGGCTTTGATGGTGCGGAGAATGAGCTTGGCGTCGGCCGGCCCCACGGCCAGCACATGCTTGGCCGTGGCGCTGCGAAGGCTGATGCCTCCCAGCGCGGTCGACATTTCGCCCAGCGTGGCAATGGCCCGCTCGGGATCGGGCGACATGACCAGGATCGTAAGCTCGGAGGGGGCCACAATGGTGGCCCCCCGCGCGAGTGCTACGACATGCGAGTCCGGACAATCGTGCCCGGCCCGCAAGAGAACCTTGCGGACCTTGGCACTGAGTTGCTCGTTATCGCTGACCACGTACGTTTGCATGGATTACCTCACGAACAGCAAGCCTGGGGGCGAAGTGGGATCGCTCGCAGCAGGCTCTAGCAGCAGTCTCTGGTGGATGTTCCGGCAAAGGCCCTCTCCGTTCGGGAGAGAACCCGATCCTTCCGCGGCCTTGGCGCCGGCGATGCGTTTACCCCAGGGAGTTTGAACTGGAAGTGAAAACGCAGGCACTCCGCCCGAGGACTCGCAAGTGAGCAGCCAGGGGCGGCATCCTAAGTTCTTTCAAATTCCCAATATAGTCCCCCAGCACCCTACGCTCCATCCTCCCAGCAAAAAATCCCCCGACCGGGACCAGAAAATACAACGGGAATGTCCGACTGCAACGACCCCCACCCTCAGCCGGGGGGCAGGCCGGCTCACAATCTGTGATCTGAGGGAACCCATCAGGGGGAAGAACTGAGAAGGATTCGTGCGAAGAGTGATTGGGAATTCGGGTTCGCCACGAGGAAGCGTGGAACGGAATGTAAGCCACGGGGGGGGGCCAGACAGGGCCACCGGCGGCTAGCGCCATGCCGCTCAGATGCGAGGCAATAGCGCTTCATGTGAGCGGCACGGCGCTAGCCGCCGGTAGTACACGAGTGGAGTATCCATGCGAATTCGGCTTTCGACGGGTCAGGTTTGCTGGAATTGTGAGGACATAAGCCACGGGGGTGCACAGGCAGGGCCACCGGCGGCTAGCGCCATGCCGCTCAGTTGCGAGGCCAAGTCTGCTGGAATTGTGAGGACGCAAGCCACGGGGATGCCAGGCATGGCCACCGGCGGCTAGCGTCATGCCGCTCAGTTGCGAGGCCTTTCCCTTGCGTGCCTCTCCTGGCGGGAGTAGCTTTCAGAGGGGGGCCTCGACCCCGGCCCATGGATTTGCCAAGCCCTGAAATGTCGTCCGTTCCTCGGCGTGTCTGACCGCAAATCGTCTAGATAACTTCCGTGTTCTGTTGGAGTAACTCGCGAGAGGGATTGCGAGTTGTTCACCTGTCTTCTCGCGCATTCATGCTCGAGGGGCTGGCCTCAGGAGTGTGTGATCATGCGGAAGCGTCCTTTGTCGGACTGGAAGCTCTGGGCCCTGCTGCTGTTCTGTCTCGTGCTGTTTCCCTGGTCGGATCGGGTCAGTCTGCCGGCCGACGAAGGGAGCCGCAAGAACGACCTGAAGCAGATCGAAACGCCCGAGGCGCGGCTGAACCGCGCGCTGGCGCGGCCCGCCCGCTTCGAGTTCGTCGAGGCGCCGCTGACCGATGTTCTGGAATACCTGAAGGACGAGTACCAGATCCCGATCACGCTGGACAAGCGAGGCCTGGAAAACGAAGGGATTGATAGCGCCACGCCCATCACCATGAACCTGTCGGGCGTCTCGCTGCGAGCCGGCCTGGAGTCGATCCTCGAACCGCTGGGGCTCGCTTGGGCGGTCCGCAAAGAAATGCTGACGATCAGCACCCAGGTCCGCATTGATGAATGGCTAGAGACCCGGATCTACGATGTCCGCGACCTGCTGCTGAGCGATGGCGAACCCTTTGTCGACGAGTCGAGCTACGACTACGACTCGCTGTACGAGGTGCTGCTGTTATGCCTTCCCTTGCAGAACTTCGACGACGGCCAGGTGGGCGGATTTGCCGAGTTTCACGGGATGATCGTCGTCTCGCAGCCGCAATATGTGCTGCGCGAGATCGAGCAGATTCTGCAGCAACTGCGTCAAGTTCGCCGACAGCAGCAGGCCATGGCTGCCCAGCGGTCGACAGGCGACTCGCCGTCCGCCGATCCGTGGCTGGTGCGGGTCTATCCGCTGCCGCGACTTGAACCTGAAGGAGAACGGCTCGAGAATTCCAGTCAGGGATCCGCCCTGAGTAAGCCTGCGGGAGACTCCGGCGTGGCGGAGATTGTCCGCAGCGCTCAGGCCAAGGCCCAGTCGAGCTATTCCAAGGAGCTGGTAGGGCTGCTTCCGCGCATGATCGCCCCGGAGAGCTGGAGCAAGAGTCCCGCGGAAATCCGTTCCGTGGCGAACACCTTGGTCGTGAACCAGCGGCTGAGCGTCCATCGCAAGCTGAAGCGGCTGCTCGATCGGCTGGACTCGGTTTCGATGTCGCAGCGAAACCTGTTTCTGGAGGACGCGCGATCCTTCGTCGGCGGGGGGTTCTTTCAGATTCCCGTCGGCGCTGTGGCAGCTCCTGCCCAAGACCAGGCGCCGCGAGTCGTCGCGGCGGTAGCGCCCGCTGCCGAGCAGCCGCAGCCTGCCCTGCGCATTCAAGCGGCCCCCTGGGCGCGTGTCGCCACCACCACTCGACCCGCCACGGAGCTGACACGGCGCCGCAAGACCGAGCTGGCGATCCGTCAGGCACTGGGCCGGCCTGCCGCTCTGGAAGTGCTGGAAACGCCGCTCGAAGAGGTCCTGGCCTTTCTGTCGAAGCGCTACGCGGTGCCGATCGTGCTGGACTATCCGTCGCTGGAAAACGATGGCGTCGACCCGCACGTTCCCGTGACAAGCGACGTGTCGAACGTACGGCTTTCCAATCTGCTCGACCTGACACTCGACGGGCTGAACTGCGGTTGGCTGATTCGGGATCAGGCCGTGGTGGTCACGTCTCAGTCTGTGGCTCGATCCACGCTGCTCACCCGTGCGTACCCGGTGGGCGAAATGCTGAAGCGTGATGGCGAGTCCTTCCCTCCGCACGATGCGGACGTCGCTTCACTGGAACACCTTGTCCGCAGTTCGGTGGACCCGGAGTCGTGGCATCCACGCGGAGGCATGGCCGATCTGGCGGTCGTGGACGACGTGCTGCTGGTCTCGCAGTCGCACGCGTCGCACGAGGAGATCGAGCGGCTGCTGGCCGATGTGTCGCGTCGCCAAAACGCTCGCCCGCGCACGACTCACGCGGCCGATCCGCTGGCCATGAGCGTTCGAACGTACTCCTTGGCTCAACTCGATCCCGCCGGCATGAACCTGAATCTGGCCGCGTCGCCTGGCTGGGTGCTGAACAATCTGCAATGGGGCGAAGAGGCCGCGCCCGAAGGAGTCCCCTCGTCGGCCCAGCGGCTGCATGCGGCTCGCCTGGACGCCGGGCGTTACGACCGTTTGCTCGAACGCAGACTGGCGTTTGCTCAACAGCTTGCGCTGGCGCTTCCCGAGCTGGTCGCGCCCCGCAGTTGGAAGTCGGGCGGCGGATTGGGAGAAGCGGCGGGGCTACCGGGCGTGCTGGTCGTTTTGCAAAGCTCAGCGGTACACGCCCAGCTTCGCGAGCAGTTCCGTAAGTGGGAGCACGACCTGAATCCGTTTGCCGATGAACGAGCCTTGGGGGGAGGCTTCTTCTTTCAGATCGCAGCCCAGGCGCAGCAGCAAGCGGCACCCGAGACGCCCAAGGCGGTCGAAGGGACTGGACCTGCCTTGTCACCGCCAGCAGCCAATCCGGCGGTCAATCCGGGAGCGGAGGCGGAACTGCCGACTACCAGGCGAAACGCCGCGGCGCAAGCGCGTTTGAAGGGACTGCTGGAGAAGAAGGCCGGCTTTAAGCTGGAAGAGAAGCCTCTGGCTGAAGTCTTGGAGCTGCTCGAATCGAAGCACGGGTTGCCCCTGAAGATGGACGAGCGAGAGATTCAGGATCACGGACTCTCGCTCGATGTTACGGTCTCGCTGGACTTGAGTGACGCCGCGATCGAGTCGGTGCTGGAGCAGATCCTGGAGCCTTTGCAGCTCGATTGGTACTTCCGCGACGAAACGCTGTGGATCACCAGCGCCTCGTCCACCAAGGTGCTGGTGCGCAAGCTCTACCCGGTGCGCGACCTGCTGTTGCACGACCCCCAGCGCGACGTGGAAGCCGACTCGCGTCCAATGGCCGAGCTTTTGATGATGTCGGTTGCCCAGACTTCCTGGCAGGTGACCGGGGGTCAGGCCAGCGTGAAAGGCCTGGCGGACATGCTGGTCGTCAGCCAATCTCGACGCGGCCATCAGCAGGTGGCCCGCTTCCTGGAGGATCTGCGCCGCGCACGACGATCGGAGCCAGGTAAGTACGAAGTCCCGCTCGACGACCCACTCCTTTCCAAGAGCGTGAAGCTGGAAGTGAAGGGCATGCCTCTCTCGCGTGTCGCTGTCCGCCTGGCCGAGATGGCGGGTGTGCCGGTCGCTCTCGATCGCAAGGGCTTTGAAACCGCCGGTCTCGATCCCGATCAGGCTGTGACGATGCGCGCTTCGGATCTCGAACTGCGCTCGCTCTTGAACCTGATGCTCGAACCGCTGGGGCTCTCGTGGCAGCTCAAGGGAAAATTGATTCTGATCCAGCCCCGCATGATGGCGCCGCACGAGACCCGGATCTACAACGTCCGCCATCTGCTCCGCCCCCGTGCCGATGGCCGCGACTACGACTACGACGCATTGTGCGAAGCGCTGCGCTCGACGGTTGCCGCCGGCGAGTGGAACGAAGGCGGGGGTCAAGGCAGCTTGAATCGCTTTCAAGGCTTGCTGATCGTTTCGCATGAGCCGCGCGTGCATACCGAAATTCGCGAGCTGCTGGAGGAGATCGCCCGACTCACGGACAAGCAGCGCGCCGAGGCCGGCTTGCCCCCTGCGGTCGTCCGCGAGCTGGACGCCGTGCGGGCCCGCCCTGACGACGAGCAGCCGATGACGGTCGTGCTTTATCCGCTCACCCGAACCGCGCAGAACAATCCCGAGAGCCAGGTGCAGACCCTGCTCAATCAGCTCCAGGCGCAGCTTCAGGGGCAGGCTCCACCGGACGCCAAGACGGCCATCGCACTGGTCGAGCAACTGCTGAAGGCGCTCGAGATTGAACAGCAGAAGTCGACGACTGAATCCGAGAAGGTGGCTAAGACCACGAAGACTCTGGTCGAGATCCTGCCCGTAAGCATCGCTCCCAAGAGCTGGAAAGCGGCCGGGGGAGCAGGCCAGGTGCATGCGCTTCCGGATGCCATCATCGTGCGTCAGAATGCCGAAGGGCACACGCAGGTCCGAGCCCTCCTGGAGAAGATGGGCTTCGATCCAGCGCTTGGCGAGCAGATCGGCCCCTTCGCCCGATGACCGCGTACGACTGTAAACCTTACGACTGTGATGCCTTGGTGATCGGCGGAGGGCCGGGCGGAGGGACCGCTGCGCTGCTGCTGGCCCGCGCCGGCTGGTCCGTGACGCTGGTCGAGCGCAAGCGCTTCCCGCGCCGCAAGGTGTGCGGCGAGTATCTGTCGGGGACCAACTGGCCGCTGTTTCAGCAACTGGACCTGACCGAGGCCTTCAGCGACGCCGCCGGGCCGGCGGTCGATCGGGTGGGCCTGCTGGCGGGTCACGATTGCCTGACCGCGCCGCTGCCTCTGCCTCCCGGCGTGACCCGCTGGGGACGGGCGCTATCGCGCGAGCGGCTGGATCAACTGCTGTTGGAACGTGGCCAACAGGCCGGCGTGCGAGTGTTGCAGCCCTATTCGGCCGAGTCACTGGAGCGCGACGGGGACGGCCATCGCTGCCGGGTCGAGCCACGCGGCGGCGAGGGAGCGGCGATGGAGATTCGCGCCCGCACCGTGGTGGCCGCGCATGGCTCGTGGGAGACTGGCGATCTGCCGACACAGGCCTCGCCGGCGCAAGCACGGCCGGGGGACCTGTTCGGGTTCAAGGCGCATTTCCAAGGGAGCGGACTCCCCGCCGGCTTGATGCCGCTGCTCACCTTCCCCGACGGCTACGGAGGCATGGTCCACGCCGACCGAGGCCGTGTGAGCCTCTCCTGCTGCATCCGACGCGACCGGCTTGATCGACTGCCGCGGGCGAAAGGGGAATCGGCCGGCGAAGCGGTGCTGGAGCATCTGCGGCAGACCTGCCCTGCCATTCGTGCGTTCGTCGACGGGGCCGAGCGCGAAGGGGCCTGGCTGGCCAGCGGGCCGATTCGTCCGGGTATTCGCGCACGGCACGCCCACGGAGTGTTTCTGGTCGGCAATGCCGCGGGCGAGGCGCATCCCGTGGTGGCCGAAGGGATCAGCATCGCCATGCAATCGGCCTGGCTGCTGGCCGACGAACTGCTGGCGCAAGGCCCTGGTCGTGATTCGCGCGAAGCTCGTCGGCAAGCGGTGCGGGGGTACTCGCAGCGCTGGCATCAGGCGTTTGCGTCGCGGATCCGCGCGGCCGCGGCCTTTGCGCATTGGGCCATGCGCCCGGCAGCCGTGTCGGCGTCGCTGCCCGTGCTGCGGCGCTTTCCGGCAATTCTGACGTGGGGTGCGGGCTTGAGCGGCAAGAGCCGAAGAGTGGTGTCGTAAGAGATACTTGTAACCCTACCAAACGCTCTGCGCGCGACTTGTCCTGCTCCCTCCCCCTTGTGGGGAGGGCTGGGGAGGGGGGTTAGCGCTCGGTCACGCTTCACCCGATGCTGTTCCCACACGCGACGGATACGGAAGCCAATGACACACTGGTGGCAATCCGTGCGATGATCCAGCCCCCTCCCCAGCCCTCTGTATAGACCGGGGACATGGGTAACACTCGTTCGGGGACATGGGTAACACCTTTCGGTACGGTAAATGGCTCCTGGAAACAAGGAGTTATGCCGATGCCTTGGA
>Ga0335397_10010613_pt1 | contig 11380 bp, 8 predicted proteins | sample MAT04_FD_205740 | JGI IMG/M metagenome (GOLD analysis project Ga0335397, IMG submission 205740) | Freshwater microbial communities from Lake Fryxell liftoff mats and glacier meltwater in Antarctica - MAT-04 (spades assembly) (version 2) ...
TGGACGCGGCCCGGCTGATCGAAGATCTGGATGCCCGCTTCGGTCGCGACGAGCAGCTCGCCATTGGTCGTGGATGCCATGCCATCGAGCTGGCAGGTGCTGTTGACCGGGAGCTGGGCATAGAAATACGGCTGCTTGTATTTCAACGTGCCATCCGGCTGGATCTGGTAGGAGTAGATGAAACGCCCCGAGAAATCCGTCACGAAGAGCAGCGAGTGATCCGCGGAAAGGGCGATGCCGTTGGGTCCCTTGAAATTCGGATCGGCCTCGCTGCGCTCGTGTGTGCCGGGGGCAAGGTGCCAGACTTTTCCCGCACCCGGATCGGTATAGAAGACGTGGCCACTGGCGGTGACGACGATGTCGTTGGATGTCGTGCCGTTGGCGATGGTCTCGCGTTTCCCGGTCGCCGGATCCCATGTGCGGATCTCCTTCGCTCCGCTGGCCGCTCCGTAGATCAGGCCATCCGGGCCGAGGGCCAGACCGTTGGTGCTGCCGGTTTCGTCATCGACGAGTTCCTGTTTTCCGTCAGGTGAGATTTTATAGAGCTTCCCCGCGGGGACATCGGTGAAAAACAGGATCCCGTCCGCCGTAACGGCCATGCCCTCCGCCCATTCGTGGCCATCTGAGACGAGCTGCCAGTCCTCGCCCGGGACCATGAATTCGTTGAACTTCGACTGGGATTTCTCCGGGTGGGTGGAGACGGTTTCAGTCTTCCACAGCCATCGCATCGCATCGGGGAAAATGGAGGCTCCGTGCTTGTGGTTGTGCTGGCCTTTTCCCCATACGTTTTCCACCTCGTAGCCGGACCAGTCGAAGGCGCGGCGCATGGACTGGTTAGCCATCCACCAGTCGCCGGCGTAGATGTTGTTGTCGTTCTCGCCATCCTCCAGGAAGACGCGGAGGGGCTTGGGCTCGGTGCGCCGGATGAGTTCCGGGTAATCGTTTCCGCCACGCAGGCCGACGTAGGTGCCGATCATGGAATAGACGCGGCGGAAGGAATCCGGCCTTTCCCAAGCGGCTGTGAAGGCGGCGATGGCACCCGATGACGCGCCGCAGGTCCCGCGCATGTCGGGATCGCGGGTGAGCTTCACGTCATGGGTTTTCTCGATGAATGGCAGGAACTCGTCGATCAGGAAACGGGCGTAGGCGTCGCCCATGCCATCGTATTCGTAGGAGCGGTTGTAGCGTGCCTCCGCCTGGTCGTTGAGGGCCGGAGTGACACCGGGATTGACAAAAACGCCGATGGTGACGGGCATTTCCTTGGAGGCGATGAGATTGTCGAAAACGATGTGCGCCCGCGCGCCTCCGCCATCGTCGCAGTAGCCGAGACCGTCCTGGAAGACCATCAGCGCGGCGGGTGTCTTGCCATCGTATTGGGCGGGGACATAGACCGCGTAGTCACGGGTCGTTCCGGGGAAAATCGAGGAATCCTCCTTGTAGGTGCCTTTGATCAGTTTCCCCTGCGGCACACCCTCCTTGCGCACGGCATCGGGCGGGGTTTCGTATTCTTCCTCTTGTGCGGTAACAGGAAGTGCGGCGAGGAACAGGGCGAGCAGGAGCGGGATTTTCATGGGATGTGGGAGATTTCAGAACTGGTTTTCCTGGAGCATTTTCATCGCGTCCTTGTAGGCGTCGATGGTGCCGGTGGTCATGATCCACAAGCCCCAACTTAGGAGGAGGATACCTACGGATGCCGCGATTTTCCATGAAACGGAAATCCGCGGATGCCAGATGACAAACGGCAGGGCGAGAGGCGGAAGGCTCAGGAAGACGATGACAATGAAGGCGGTGCGGAAATAAAAGGGCAGGGTGTTGGCAGGCTTCGCGGGCAGCGCCGGTGGCGTGAGATATGCGGGGCGCTTGCTTTCATCGAGGAATTCTCCGCAGTGCTTGCACTTGATCGCTTCGTCCTGGATTTCCTCGGCGCAGAAAGGGCATTTCTTCATAAACGTCAGCGTGCGGACAGTAGTACCCGGATCGAGGGCAGGAGGAAAGGGGAATCTAGCGCGCGTATTCGGCGGGTAGGAAGATATCGCAGGAGCTAACCGAGGTATGCTCAGAAACCTTCGCAGACGTTTCGGGCCACGGGACTGGAGGAACAATTGCAATTTGAGCGAGGCTGGGATTGCAAAACACCAAGCGCTATCGACTCCCGTGTGGCAAAAACCCCGATTTACAAGAGATACCGGTCAGAGGGTGATGGCCTCCGTTTTGCTACGGGGGGAATTCCCGGCATCCGTTGCCGACACAACCACACACAAAATGAAAATCACGAAAAACGAATTGCACAGTCTTCTGGTCGAACAACTCCGCGACATCCTCTGGGCGGAAAAACATCTGGTGAAAGCCCTGCCGAAAATGGCAAAGGCCGCCGTTGATCCGGAGCTTCAGAAAGCCTTCAGTTCCCACCTGGAAGAAACGAAGGGTCATGTGGACCGCTTGGAGAAGATTTTTCAACATCTCGATCTGGCCGCAAGAGCGAAAAAGTGTCCCGCCATGGAAGGACTCCTCGCTGAGGCTGACGAAATCAAGGATGATTTCAAAGGCTCCGAAGCCCTCGACGCCGCGCTTATCGCCGCCGCCCAGAAGGTGGAGCACTATGAGATCGCAACCTACGGAACCATGCGTGCATTCGCAAAACGCCTCGGATACACGGAAGTTGTCGAACTCTTGAGTGCCACTCTTGAAGAAGAAGGTGCGGCGGACAAGAAGCTGACGAAAATCGCCCTGGGTGATTGCAACGATGCCGCGGTCGCCTGACACGCTTTTTTGCAGCAACGAACGGTCCTCTGTCCCAGACGGAGGGTCGTACCCTTCTGTCGGGATCGCGTGTAGGACTGGATGAAACTCCGAGATCTGAATATTCCGTTTCACATAACGGAAGTATCGGACGACCACGAACTTTTGATCTCACTCGTCGAAGGCACCGGATTCAAAGTGAGCGCGGTTCGGCATACTGTGGGGACCGTTCTTGCGAGAATGGGACTCTGGAGACTGGTTAACAACGGACTTCGATTGGGTGAGCTGGGAAAGTTTGAATCTCTGGAACTCATCTCAGTGGGGATTCAAGGCAAGCGGCTACTTTGGCGAACATTCGGAGAACTGCAGGAATCCTATCCTGCATGGGAGGCGACGAATTTTCACGATCTGGAACTTGAGGCGATGAAACAGCGCGACGGGGTGGAGAAATTTCGCCTCCGGGAGGCAAAGCTAGTCTTTGGAGCCTTTGGCGACGAATGACAGCGGCTTTGCCCAGCTCTCGGCGCTCCCCCGGTTTCCGAGTGCGATTCTTAGCGAGATCTTTCGGTGATGTTTCCTTTTCCTCGCTCAGGCTCGCTTGCATCGTGCAATGGAGACTCCTGCAACTTCGCCAGTTGGGCCTGATCCACGAAAATGTCAAAGCCTGCAATCACGGGAGTTTTGCCCCAAATGAACGGAGGCATTCCTTCTGCTAAATGGTAATCGCCCCCGGCAGTTGTTTGCGGGCAACTAACCACAAGAATCAATCCAAATGAAAACAGAACAAACACTTGATAGAAATGAAGATCCAATCACTGGCGAGCCAGGTTCCCATCCAGTCGGCGTGGGTGTCGGCACTGCGGGCGGAGCGGCCGCAGGTGCGGCAATCGGCGCCGTAGGCGGACCGGTTGGTGCCGTTGTCGGCGCGGTTATCGGAGGTGTCGCCGGTGCCTACGCGGGCAAAGGCGTTGCCGAAAATATCGACCCGACCGTGGAGGCCGCCTACTGGCGCGACAACCACGCCTCTCAGGAATGGGCGACCCAAGACACAAAATTTGACGACTTCGAACCAGCTTATCGCATGGGCTACGAAGGTCGTTCTAACAACCCCGATTCTCTCTGGAACGATAACGAAGGTGGGTTCGAGAAGGACTGGGATCAATTCAAAGGAAAATCCAGCTTGAATTGGGAAAAAGCCAAACAAGCGACACGCGCCGGCTGGCATCGCGTCGAAGACCGTCTCCCCGGCGATGCGGATGGCGACGGAAGATAACTTCCTGCGTCAAAATCAAAATGGGTTCCCCGATCACTTCGGGGAACCCTTTTTCATTTAGCTGCAGCGCGCTGCGCATTTTCATTTTCTTCGAGGTAGGCGGCTAAAGCCTCCCTGTCAGGAGGCCACCGGCGCTCCGCCTATGATTTTGGCGGCGAGCGCGGTCAGGATCTTGTCCGCACCGCATTCCTCTTCCATCGTGGTCTGGAGAATGGCGAGAACTTCCTGGTTCGCCAATGCTTCGGCCAGAGCTTTCGCCGACCCGTAACCGGAAATTTCGTAATGCTCCACCTTCTGGGCGGCGGTGATGAGGGCGATATCCTTGATCGACGGCTCGGCCTCTTCCTCGATGGTTTCCTGTCCTTCCTTGGCGGGAAATTACGTCGGCCTGCCTTTGGTACATGCCCTGCGATGGTCTAGGGCTTATGGCATCCAAGAAAAAAGCTCCGTCACCGTCCTCCTCCAGCTCCAAACCGGCACGTATTCCCGCCGAAACCCATCAGACCGCTCCCGAAAACGGCGTTCATCTGACGACCAACCAGGGCTTGCCGATCTCCGACAACCAGAACTCTCTCAAAGCCGGTGTCCGCGGCCCCGCACTACTTGAGGATTTCATCCTGAGGGAGAAAATCACCCACTTCGACCACGAGCGGATTCCCGAGCGCATCGTCCACGCCCGCGGCTCCGGTGCCCACGGCTATTTCCAACCCTACGGATCCGCCGCTGATATTACGAAGGCCGCATTCCTCCAGGATCCGCGCACGAAGACGGAAGTTTTCGTCCGCTTTTCAACGGTGGCGGGGGGAGCCGGTTCGGTCGATCTGCCCCGGGATGTCCGTGGCTTCTCCGTGAAATTTTATACAGCAGAAGGGAACTATGATCTGGTCGGTAACAACATTCCCGTCTTCTTCATCCAGGACGCGATGAAATTTCCCGACGTGGTTCATGCCGTCAAAATGGAGCCGGATCGCGGTTTCCCGCAGGCAGCCTCGGCGCATGCCACCTTCTGGGATTTCATTTCGCTGACACCGGAAAGCATGCACATGATCATGTGGACCATGTCGGATCGGGCGATCCCCAGATCCCTCCGGATGATCGAAGGATTCGGAGTCCACACGTTCCGCATGATTGATAGCAAGGACGTGTCCCGCTTCGTGAAATTCCACTGGCGTCCTTTGCTCGGGACCTCAGCGGTGGTATGGGATGAGGCTGTGAAAATCAGCGGAGCCGACCCGGACTTCCACCGCCGCGATCTTTGGGAAGCCATCGACTGCGGGGATTTCCCGGAATGGGAATTCAGTGTGCAGGTCTTTGATGAAGAAACGGCGGCATCACTTGATTTCGATATTCTAGATCCGACAAAGCTCATCCCGGAGGAAATCATCCCCCTGCGACCTCTCGGGAAAATGGTTCTCAACCGCAACCCGGACAACCATTTCGCAGAGACCGAGCAAGTCGCTTTTTGCCCAAGCCACATCGTTCCCGGCATCGGTTTTTCGGATGACCCGCTTCTTCAGGGACGCTTGTTTTCCTACCTTGATACCCAGCTCAGCCGCCTCGGTGGCCCCAATTTCCACCAGATCCCCGTCAACGCGCCGCGCTGCCCCATGAGGAATTTCCAGCGTGACGGGCTTCGCCAGATGGATGTGCCGAAAGGCCGTGTCGCCTATGAACCAAACAGCCTCGCGCCCGAGGGTCCGCGGGAATGTCCGTTGCACGGCTTCAAGACCGTTCCTGAAGAAGTCACCGGCGAGAAAATCCGCAAGAGATCCGAAACCTTCGCCGACCATTATTCCCAGGCGCGGATGTTCTTCCGCTCAATGGCGGAGCCGGAACAAAACCATATCGCCAGCGCCCTTGCGTTTGAACTGGGACGTGTGGAGTTCAAGGGCATCCGGCAGAAAATGCTCGGCCACCTGCTGCTGATCGACCAGGCGCTGCACGATACCGTTGCGGATGCGCTCGGCATGCCGGGGCAGGCAGAAGAAATCAAACCCGCCGTCCAGCCTCGCGAGCTTGCCTTGTCCCCCGCCCTCCGTTTGATTGGAAAGGAGCCATTGATGCTGAAAGGCCGCAAGGCCGGCATTCTCATTACCGACGGATTCGACGCCGCCTTGCTAGCCACGATCCAGGCCACATTGATCAAGGAAAAGATGGCCATCGCACTCATCGCCCCGAAGATCGCGGGCGCGACCGGCAACGACGGCGTGCTTCTGGAAGCCGATTTTTCGCTCTCTGCCGGGCCGTCGGTATTCTTCGATACCGTCGTGCTCATGCCCTCGGCTGAAGGGTGTGAAATCCTTGTCAGCGAAGCCGCAGCGGTGAACTGGGTTCGCGATGCCTTTGGCCACCTGAAGGTCATCGGACACGTCGCCGAAGCCCAGCCGCTTCTCGATGCGGCCTCTGTGGTAACTGACGCGGGCGTGGTTCCGATCAGCGACAAGAAATCCCTTGCCTCATTTGTGAAGACCGCCAGGGGAGGGCGCCGTTGGGAACGCGAACCCACCTTGCGAAGCATCGGTTGAACTGCCCCGTCCCGAAGCCGTCTCGCCTTTTTCATCGTTGTCTAACAGAAGGGAATTGCATTTCGCAATTTTCCATTGGGCGTTTCGCATTCTTACGTACACGTTGCAGAACATTTCCTGAGGGTTCAATCGGTTTAACGCGAGTGAATCGATGGCACGTATGCTGCGATTGCGAATCCATGGCGCGCGCAATTTGGAAGGGATCAATCGCATTCGGACTGGTGAATATTCCTGTTGCTTTGACCAGCGCGGAAAGCCGACCGGACATTCAGCTACATATGGTTGACAGTCAAAACCATGCCCGGATCCGCTACGAGAAGGTGAACGCGGAAACCGGCGAAGAGGTTCCGTGGGATCGGATGGTGAAAGCCTACGAGCACGACGACGGAAAATTCATTCTCCTTTCCAGTGAGGAACTGGAATCCGTGCAGCCCGAGCTGACAAAGACTATCGAGATCAGCGAGTTCGTGGAACTCTCGGAGATCGATCCGATACTCTTCGACAAACCCTATTATCTGGAACCGGAAAAGCGCGGGCGTAAAGCCTATGCCTTGCTGCGGGAGGCGCTTCGCAAGACGGGGAAAGCAGGCATCTCCCGGGTTGTCATTCGGACGCGTGAGTATCTTTGCGCGATGTTCGTCCGCGACGATGTGCTCGTCCTGATGCTTCTGCGTTTCCCGCAGGAGGTGAAAAAAATCTCGTCCCTGGAGCTTCCGGAGTCGGATGCGAAGGAATGGCAACCGGTGAAAAAGGAAATGGATCTGGCGGTAAGGCTCATAGGCGACATGACGGAGAAATGGCTGCCGGAAGAGATGCATGACGAGTACCGCGAATCTCTCATGGCCTACATCGAGAAGAAAATTTCCAAAGGCGATGCGGTGAGCGATGTCAAGGACTCCACGGATGGCGAGGAATCGAAGGACAGCGGCAACGTCGTCGATCTCGCTGCCTACCTTGAGAAGAGCGTCAAAAAAGTCGCCGAGAAGAAGCCCGCGAAGAAAAAACAACCCGCGAAGAAAAGTGCCGCGAAAAAGCCAAGCAAAACCAAGTCCCGACGCACGGCTTGATAAATACCGGACGAAAAGGGATTTCCGGAAGACCACCGAGCCATCAGACGCGGCGACGGGTTCAGGCGGGCTTTCCTTTGTGATCCAGGAACATCAGGCGCGTTCGCATCATTTCGACTTCCGACTTGAAATGGATGGTGTGCTCGTGAGCTGGGCGGTTCCCAAGGGCATCCCGCAAGAAACGTCTTCCAAGCGGCTCGCTGTCCACGTGGAGGATCATCCACTTTCTTACGGGAGCTTCGAGGGCGAGATCCCGAAGGGCAGTTACGGAGCCGGACAAGTTGCGATCTGGGACCAAGGCGAATGGATTCCGGAGGGAAAAGATTGGGAAAAGTCATTTGCGAAGGGGAAACTGAAGTTCGGACTTTCCGGGAAACGGCTGAATGGAAATTACCTGCTCGCCCGCATGGGTGAGGAGCCGAACTGGCTACTCCGCCGTTTGTCCGACAGCGCGCCGGATGCCCATGCGGATGTTCTCGAAGAATCTCCAACGTTCATTGAGCCTCAGCTCGCACGTGTGGTTACTTCGGTCCCTTCCGGCGTGGACTGGAGACATGAGATCAAGCTGGATGGCTACCGGATCATCGCAGTGAAAAAAGACGGTGTTGTGAAGCTTCACACACGCAACGGGCACGACTGGACGGATCGTTTCGGCGATCTTGCGGCAGAGCTTTCCACGCGCATATCCGGTGACTTCGTCATCGACGGGGAGGCGGTGGTTTTCGATGGGAAAGGTCGGACGGACTTCGGAGGATTGCAGGAGGCGCTTAAAAGTAGCAGCTCAGAAATCATATTCGTGGCCTTCGATCTGCTGCATCTGGAAGGAAAAAACCTGCGTGAGCTTCCACTTTCCGAGAGAGCGTCACGTCTGTCCACTTTAGTCAGCGAGGATGGCGGGCGGGTTCGGCTTTCTCACGTTTGGCCAGCCTCCGCAGGGAAAGACTTGTTCCGGCAGGCGTGCCGCAACGGTCTTGAGGGAATCGTCAGCAAGAAGTGGAGTGGTCGCTATCGACCGGGTTCACGCAACGACTGGATGAAATCGAAATGCCGCGCCCGCCAGGAATTTCTCATTTGCGGGTTCACGCGGCCAAAGGGGACGAGATCCGGTTTCGGCGCACTGCTGTTAGGTTCGCATGAGAATGGGAAAACGGTATCACGCGGAAAGGTCGGAACCGGATTCTCCGAAAGTGGCATAGACGCACTGAGAAAGCGGTTTGAAGAGATCCGCCAGACTCTCCCCTTGTTTCCGACCGATGAAAAAGATGTGACATGGCTCCGTCCGGTACTGGTTGCGGAAGTCGAGTTCGCGGAGCTTACCCGGGATGGTGCGATCAGGCAGGGCAGCTTCCTAGGACTGAGGGAAGACAAGTCACCCGCTTCAATCCATCTTGAAACCCTTGCACCCACGGAAAACGGGGTTGTATCCGGGCATCGGATCAGTCATCCGGATCGTATCGTGTTTCCTGCGGATGGTATCACGAAAATCGAGGTCGCTCGCTACTACGAGAAAGTCGCAGAGTTCATGATGCCCTACGTTGCGGATAGACCGCTGGCTATCCTACGGGCACCGGAAGGGATCGCGGGAGACACGTTTTTTCAGAAAAGCTTCCCAAAGCATCTGCCCAAGGGCGTGAAACAAAGTAAGTTAGGTGATGGCAGCACAGTTTTTTCGATATCGAAGCCCGCTGATCTCGCCGCCCTGGCGCAATACGGGGCAATCGAGTTTCATCCGTGGGGATCGACTCTCGGCAAGCCTGATATCGCCGAGTTTCTCACATGGGATCTGGATCCTGATCCGCTTGTAGAATGGAACGAAGTGCTTGGAGCCGCATTTCTGTTGCGGGATTTTCTCAACGGCATGGGACTGGAACCGATGGTGAAAACCTCAGGTGGCAAGGGCTTGCACGTCATGTTGAGAATCCGGCGCACGCATGAATGGGATGCCATGAAACTCTTCACGAAAGATGTTTCAAGCGCCGTAGCCGCCTTCAATCCCGATCGCTTCATCATCACCTCCACGAAAGTGAAGCGGAAAGGTAAAATTTTCATCGACTGGATGCGGAACGCTCGTGGTTCGACCTGTATCGCTCCGTGGTGCGTGCGAGCCCGCGACGGGGCGAAGGTTTCGATGCCGGTTTCTTGGGAGGAGTTACCGTCCGTGACATTCAACGGCTTCTCAATTCACGAGCCGCCATCCGTTCCGAGTGAATGGATCTCTCCGAAATCCCAGCAGATTACCAAGGCCATGCTTCATCACGTCGCGAACATGTAATCGGTTAGAAAATCGCTGACCTTCAGGCCCGGCAGTTTCATATCAGTCAGACTGCAGTTGAACAGGAACATATCCTTAGCGCTCTGGTCTTCGAACTCAGTAAGGTCAAGACCGCATCGATCCGTACGCGGGTAGGCGAACCTTCGGAATGTGGACGAAAAATTGGCATCGGGGGCTGCCGAGGGGCTAGGAACGGATCTGCCTGAACCCTCCGAGGCTGCGCGAGAGACGATGACCAACCTTCCCGAGTCTCCGAGACGCGGTGGCAGTCCTCATTTCAGAAAGCGGAGCTGCGCGAGTTCCGCTTTCTGATTTCAATGAACGGTGTCTGAGCGAGACGGGGGAAGCTGTCTTGCTCCGGCTGGTGACACGATCATGCCACATTTTCGGAATCCGGATATTACGGGATCGCGTATTATTTTCGCGCCCCGTCCGGGGATTCCGTCAGAAATACCGGGTTCTTGGGATCGGTAATTTGGGCTAGGTGCTTCATCGAGACATTTTATTTCAGCGTTATCCAAGCTCCACCTTTTTCGCACCGGTCCTACGGATGTTTTGGGAGCCTCTCGCCAAAGCAAATTCCTAGCAATTCAGTCAACTGAGCCGTATCTTTGCGTCCGTAATGACTGACCCCGAATCACGACCGGAGACTACGGTGGAAATGCTCGTCGAGGTTCGGCGCGAGGAAACGCTGCTCAAGGCGGGAGCCTTGCAGGACGCGATTTTCAACAGCGCCAATTTCTCGAGCATCGCCACCGACGAGAAGGGTGTCATTCAAATTTTCAATGTCGGGGCCGAAAGGATGCTGGGCTATGCAGCGGCCGAGGTGTTGAACAGGATCACCCCGGCCGACATATCCGATCCGGAGGAACTGATCGCCCGGGCCAAATCGTTGAGCGCCGAACTGGGCACGACAATCAAACCGGGTTTCGAGGCCCTGGTGTTCAAGGCCTCGCGGGGGATCGAAGACATTTACGAGTTGACCCAGATCCGCAAGGACCAGAGCCGATTTCCAGCGCTCGTGTCGGTCACGGCACTGCGGGAAGCCCAGGGCGGGATCATTGGCTATCTGCTGATCGGCACGGATAATTCCGCGCGCAAACAGGTGGAAGCCGAGCGGATGCTGCTCGACCAACGTCTGCGCGACCAACAGTTCTACACGCGGTCGCTGATCGAATCGACCATCGACGCGCTGATGACCACCGATCCGCGCGGCATCATCACCGACGTCAACAAGCAGATGGAAGCGCTCACCGGTTGCACGCGGGATGAGTTGATCGGCGCGCCGTTCAAGGACTATTTCACCGATCCGGAACGAGCCGAAGCGGGTATCAAACTTGTCCTGAGCGAAGGCAAGGTCAGCAACTACGAACTGACCGCCCGCGCCCGTGACGGGAAGGAAACCGCCGTCTCTTACAATGCCACCACCTTTCATGACCGCGACCGCAATCTCAAGGGGGTATTTGCGGCGGCGCGCGACGTCACCGAGCGCCAGCTTTTCGTC
>Ga0335397_10010618_pt1 | contig 11377 bp, 8 predicted proteins | sample MAT04_FD_205740 | JGI IMG/M metagenome (GOLD analysis project Ga0335397, IMG submission 205740) | Freshwater microbial communities from Lake Fryxell liftoff mats and glacier meltwater in Antarctica - MAT-04 (spades assembly) (version 2) ...
AGCGGCGACGGCACCGCGACGGTCCGGCTGTACGCGGACAACGTCGCCGACGCGACGAGAGGCGTGGTCATCGACAAGCTGGAGTATACGACCGCGGCGAACGGAAAGTTCGTGATGCACCTTCGTATGCCCGGCCAAATCTGGGATGACGAGGTCAAGCATGCCTATAACTATCAGAGGTGGTACCGGGCCGAGGACGGACGGTATGTGAGCCCGGACCCCATCGGGCGGGCGGGCGGCGAGGACGGGTACTCCGCGTACGTGAACTCGAACCCGCTGTCGAGATCCGATAGTTACGGACTATCAGCTGGCGACGGGACGGGAGGAGTGGCCACGCACAGGGGACCGGGGCTGTACGCTGGAGCAGTTCAGGGGTGCTGGGATGTGGATCTCTCGCAGATCGGACTGGGACAGCAAAGTTGCTTGTCCGGGGTCGGATTTGGAGCGAGTCCTCAGGTTCATGACCAACGGTGCAGTACGTTGCTTCCCGGTCTTGGATCGACTACCGGGACTTGTGTCAATGGCTCCCTGGTTTGCCGTGTTACGGGTTGTGCGAACGTGCATATTAGGCGAGCGCTCAATACTTACTGTCAGGATTCACAAGGCGCTTGGACAACGTTGGCATGCCGCTCTCCATTTCCTTCGAACCCGATGGGGCCTCTCGGGTTCGCTTGCCGAGAACAAGCCGAGTGTCGTTCAACGCGGAGGACTGATAATCATCTTAGAACAATTCAGCTCCTTTCCAATGCTTTCTCCGGTAAGCGTTACGAGTCATGGGCGACTTTGACGTACGAATGCGGGCCTCCGCCGGGCGTTAGCCCGTGTTTCGATAGTAGCGGAACCGCAAATCCACCACCAGTGCCTACTCCGACTCCGGCGCCTGGCCAGTAATGCTGCACGGGTCGACGGGGTACGTCATGCGCTGCCTCGGTATCTTGGTCATCACCTCTCTCGTTGGTTGCGGTGAGGCTCCCGAGCTGTCGTTGGGGGCAGCGGTGGCACCGATCCGCGCCTTGTCGGACGTTGGGCTTCCGGCATCCCTAACGAGTTTCGAGGTCGAACGGATAGTTGGTCGCGCAGGTAGAGTCGCCGACGACCTCACCCAGGACTATTCGCATGTCGATGAGTGGTACGTGTCTCGAAGGGATTCAGCGATTCTATGGACGTACTTCAGCCGTCAGATCGAGGTGCGCGACGGTGACATTTTTGGTCCCTTTTGCGGCTCGTCGACATTCGGTTCAGACTTCGCCGGCATTGGTGTTAGTGGACGCGGAAGCGAACGTTCTAATGACGATCTCGACCCGGAGGAGACCGTATCGTGGCTCTTCGGATCCGCAGATTCTGCTCGGCAGGTAGTGTCCCTACGCGTAGACGTTGGTGCACGGTGGCGAGCATCGGTTTCTAAGCTTCAGGGGCTGCTCCGAGCGGATTCGGGGGTTGCCAGGATTTGCACCGACTCAACTGAGGATCGGTCGCGACTGCTTTACGTGGAGGATTCCGGCTCGGTGGCGTCCGCGACTATCAGCGACACTGTGGATGGGAGAATTATCGTGGCGAACAGCGCAATTCCTTCGCTGCTCGTATTGGGTGAGTCTAGGGGATTGGAGTACGCGACTGCGCGATTGCAGGTACTATCAGCAAGTTTTGGTGGACGGAGTATGATCGAGGCTGTTCCGGTCGGTACCTCAACCCTGGCGTTCACGTATGAAGAATGCTGGTCCTCTAGTAGAGAAATCGTGTTCGTTCGGAACGATCTCCCACTTCCGCCGGACGTGTGGCGGCCCAGAGGCAATGAATCGGATTGCATAGTTTCTCGCGAAGAATTGCGATCAAGGGTGCGGCGTTAGGATGAATGTCGATTGTCGTGATTCGAGTCGATGCCCGCCCGCTCCCCCTGATCGTATGCGTCCCGCGCCCCCTGGCTGGCTTTCCTTGCCGAGCGCGTAGCTTCGGCGCATGAGAAGGCTCCATCGAGCCCATCCAAGGTACGTGTGCCGTGAGCCCGGTCATCCGGCCGCGCGCTCTGACCGGCACATCCCACTTGCTCGCGCCTGACGTCGCCCGCAGATCTGCGGCGGGCGGCGGTGGACGACGAGCGAAGGGTGAAGGAGGTTGAGATCGGGAATGACGTCGTGCTTTCCGTCGTCTCATGCGGATTCGGGAACTATCGTTCAGATCAAGCAGCCTTCCGGTAGTAATCGACGACCTGGTAGCGCGCCGCGTAGAGCGCGAACGCCAGCGCCGCCACGAAGGCGAACCCGGCGAAGAAGAACATCTGGAACGCGGTCACGCCGAAGCCAGTCGACTCGATCGACTTGATCACCGAGGGTGAGGTCACCGTCGCCCCGACCAGCAGCACCCAGAGCCCACCGACGGTCACCGCGAGCGACCAGAAGCTCATCAGCACGCCCTTCATCTTCAGCGGCGCCTGGCTGTACGCGAACTCCAGGCCGGTCGCGGAGACCAGGACCTCGCCGAGCGTGAGGATGACGTAGGGGACGAGCTGCCAGAGGATCGAGATCTTGGCGCCGCCGTCGATCTGGACCTGCAGCATGCCGATCGCGATCCACGAGACGCCGCCCAGCACGAGGCCCGCGGTCATGCGGCGCAGCGGCGTGGGGTTCAGGCCCAGCTTCTTCAGCGCGGGATAGAGCAGCGTGTTGTTGAACGGGATCAGCAGCATCACCAGCAGCGGGTTCACCGACTGCATCTGCGACGCCTTCTTCATCTGCAGAAAGCTCGGCGCCCAGTCCGGGAGGTTCCAGCTCGGCAGCACCATCTGCGTGCCCTGGAGGACCCAGGTCGAGGCCTTCTGATCGAAGAGCGACCAGAACGCGGTGATCGGCAGGAACAACAGGAGCAGCCGCAGCACCGACTTCACGCCGTCGATGTCGACGTCGGGGTGCTTGCCGCGGGCGGACTCGATGCGCATCGCGACGGCGACGCCGCCGAACGCCAGGAAGCTCACCAGCGCGAGGCACAGCGCCTGGACGATGCCCAGGATGACCTCCTCCGACGCCAGGAAACGCGAGAGATCCACCGCGGCCAGCGCGAGAAACGCGACGGCGACGAGGGTGCCGACGCTCATGATCGCGCGCGCGGTGCCGCTCCCCGGGGCGCGCAGCGCGGTCATGCACACGCGCGAGAACGAGTGCGGGTCGGTGGGGCGCGGCGGCTCGACGACGTAGCGCTTGCGGCCGAGCCAGAAGATGATCGTGGCGACCCACATCAGGATGCCCGGGATTCCGAACGCCCAGCGCGGGCCCCAGACCACGAGCACGATCGGCATCAGCCACGACGCGAACAGGGAGCCGAAGTTGATGCTCCAGTAGAACATGTCGAAGACCAGCTTCGCGCGGTGCTTGTTGGTCTGGTCGAACTGCTCGCCGACGAACGCGCTCACGCACGGCTTGATGCCGCCGGAGCCGAGCGAGATGAGGAACAGGCCCAGATAGAAGCCGGTCTTGCTGTCCGAGTACCACGCCAGGCACTCGTGGCCGGCCGCGTAGATGAGGCTCAGATAGAGGATCGTCTTGTACTTGCCGAGCCAGCGATCGGCGAGCCAGCCGCCGAGCAGCGGGAAGAAGTACACGCCCATCACGAAGATGTGGAACACCTCCTTGGCTTCCTGGCCGCGCTGCGTCTCGCCGACGGCGATGATCAGCGCGCTCTTGCTGAGGAACTCCACCAGGATGTTGCGCATCCCGTAGAAGCTGAAGCGCTCGCAGACCTCGTTGCCGATGATGAACGGGATCTGGGCCGGTAGCTTGTCCGATCTTTCGGCGGTCACAGGGCCGGTCTTGTGATCAAAGCGGCGGCGAGGCAAGTACCTCGAACATGGATCTCCTCCGCATCGAGCGCGACCACGGCATCGTCACCCTCACCATCCAGCGCGAGGAGCGGCGAAATGCGCTGCATGGCCCGCTGTGGACCGCGTTGTTCGATGCTGCGCAGGCGCTCGCGAAGGACCCGCCGCGGGTCGTGATCCTGCAAGGCGCCGGCGGCCACTTCTCCTCGGGGATGGATCTCAAGATCGACAATCCGCTGATCGGCCGCCTCTTCCCCGCGATCCAGGATCCCGCGGCCCTGCGCGCGCTGATCGTCGAGCTGAAGGGCGTCGTCGACGCGATCGCGAACATCCCGTGCCCGGTGATCGCGTCGATCGACGGCGCGTGCGCCGGAGGAGCCCTGGAGGTCGCGCTGGCCTGCGATCTGCGCGTCGCCTCGCCCGGCGCGTTCTTCTCGATGCCCGAGGCCCGCGTCGGGATGATGCCCGACGTCGGCGGCACGATCCGCTTGATGCGCACGATCGGCCGGGCACGCGCGCTCGATCTCTGCCTCACCGCATCTCGGCTCGACGCGCGCACTGCCTTCACCTACGGGCTGGTGAACCGACTGGCGGAGGAGCCGATCGCGCTCGCCGCCGCGCAGAAGCTGGCCGGCGAGATCCTCACCGCGGCGCCGTCTGCGGTTCGCGAGATCTTGCGTCTCTCCCGCGCGCCGGATCCCACCTTCGCGGAGGAGACCGAGGCCGGCGTGCGCGTGCTGTCGACGGGCGAGGTGATCGAGGGCGCGACGTCGTTCATGGAGAAGCGCCCGCCGAGCTGGTCGCTATAGCGGGTCCATCCGCGCCACGAAGACGTGGCCTGAATCTACATCGACGCGTCTTCGCGGGTATCAGAGACGGATCTGTCCGTGCGGGGTGCCTTCGCCGTACCCGGCGCTCGACTGCACGCCGACGATCGCGCGCTCCCGGAACTCGGCGAGGCTCGATGCGCCCGCGTACGTGAACGACGACTGCAAGCCGGTGATCACGTCGATCAAGATCGCGCCCACGCTCTCCTGTCCGGCGCGCAAAAAGATGCGTGACGTCGAGATGCCCTCGCGAAAAAAGGCCTTTTTTGCCTGCTCGAAAGCGTCGAGGTTGGCGGTGCGACCGACCACCGCGCGGTGGCTCGCCATCCCGTAGTTCTCCTTGTAGAGGCGCCCGTCCTTGTCTTCCTTGATGTCGCCGGGGCTCTCGAACGTGCCGGCGAGGCCGGTCCCGATCATCACGCGCGACGCGCCCGCCGCGAGGTAGAGCGCGACGTCGCGGGGATGGCGCACGCCGCCGTCGGCCCAGACGTGTTTGCCGCGCGCGTGCGCGATCTCCGCGCCCGCGAGCACCGATGAGAACGTCGGGCGACCCACGCCGGTCTGCATGCGGGTGGTGCACATCGCGCCGGGGCCGACGTTGACCTTGACCACGTCGGCGCCGGCGTCGAGGAGCGCGGTCGTGCCGTCGGCGGTGCACACGTTACCGGCGATGATCGCCACCTTCGGGCCGACCTCTTTCCGTACATCGGCCAGCGCTTCGAGCATGCGCCGCTGGTGTCCGTGCGCGGTGTCGAGCACCAGCGCGTCGACGCCCATCGCCACCATCTCCTTCGCGAAGCGCCCGGCCGACGACGAGATCCCGATGGCCGCGGCGACGCGCAGCTCGCCCTTCGAGTCGATCGACGGGCGCAGGAGCTCGAGCCGCACGGTGTCGTCCTTGCTGAGGATGCCGACCAGCACGCCCTGCGCGTCGACCACCGGAGCCGCCTTCACGCGCTCCTTCTCCATCGCGAGGTACGCGTCGCGGTTCGGCACGCCGACGGCCAGCGTGGCGATGCGGCGGGTCATGACCTCCTTCACGGGGGTGTACTGATCGCGATCGCGGAGGTCCGCGGTGGTGACGACGCCGATCGGGACCTTGCCGTCGTCGACCACCACCACCATGTCGTGCGAGCGCTTCTTGATCAGGCCGAGGACGTCGCGCAGCGTCGCTTCGGGCGAGACGGAGAGCGCGGTGTCGTAGCGCGGATCCGCGCCCTTGATGTGGCGGACGATGCGCTCGACCGTCTTGAGATCCATGTCCTGCGGCAACACGCCGAGCCCGCCGAAGCGCGCCATCGTCTCGGCCATGCGCTTGCCTGTGACGCCGTTCATGTTCGCGCTGACGATCGGGTGCGCGCCGCCCGCGAAGTCATCGGGCGTGAGATCCACGTCGAGGCGCGAGGTGCCGTCGAAGTAGCGAGGCACGAGGAACACGTCCTCGAGCGCCAATTCCAGGTGGCGATCGTGCTCGGGATGGAGAAACTGCATGGCGGCGCAGCATACCAGAGCTTTATTGCTCAGGGGCGGTGCACTCCGGCAGTGTGTCCGGGTGTGGCAATCGCGGTGGCTCGTCGCGCTCGCCTGCGCGGCCTGTGGAACGGAAACTCTCTCGTTCGAAGGGCCCGGCAAGGGCGCTACGCGTGTCCTGGCCTGGCGCCACGAGACCGGACGTCCCTACGAGATCCTCGCGACCGCCTGGAAAGCGCCGACCAAGGTGACGACCGAGTCGTTCCCGATCGAGCTCGTCGAGCTGATGTACGCCGAGGAGCTGACGACCCTCGTCCCGCCGGGAAACGCGCAGCGCCCGTGCAGCCTGATCCACCCGCTCGAGGCGCATCGCGCGATCCTCACGTCGGCCAACGACGCGCCGGCCTGGGAGCGCATCGGCGACATCGGGGCCGAGCTGCGCGACGCGCTGATCCCCGATCACTTCGGGCGCTGCTCGCCGCGCGACTGCGCGACGTTCGAGGTGACGCGCCTGCTCTCCGAGGAGGTGCCCTCGAACGACGTCTCGTTTGCTGTCAGGGACATCGGCGAACGCGCGCTGGTCGGCTGGCAGGACGGTCGCTTGTGGCGCATCGACGCGACCGGCCGCGCCGACCGCATCTGCGGTGATGGACGCGACCCGGGGGGTCTCGGCGGCGTCACCAGCGGTTTTCGCTTCGACGACGACACGATCTGCATGGGCTACGCGTCCGGTGCGATCTCGTTTCTGCGCGTCTCTGCGCAGCGGGTCGGCTTCCCGTGCATCGCCGAGACCACCACCATCACCGTCAGCGGCAACATCCTCGGCATCGAGGGCGGGCGGCTCGACGACGGCAGCTTCGAGCTGTTCGTTTCGAGCACGTCGGTCACGGCAGGGGGCAACCATCGCGGCCTGTTCGCGCGCCACCACGGCGATCGCGGGTGGCAGGAGAGCATCTCCGTCGATCTCGTCGAGCCCGATCCGCGCAGCAGCGGCATCGCGAGAGCGGAGCCGGGCGTGGCGGTCGCGTCCTTTGGATTCTCGACCGTGCTCGCCATCCGGAGCGAGGCCGGCGCGCGGCTGCGCTTCCCGAGCAGCGACTTCGAGCGCGCGGTGCAAGGGCTGGTCGCGTCGGGGGACGCGATCACCGCGGGCGTCGATCGTTACGGCCTCTACCGGCTCGATCCGCGCTCCGACTCGGCGCCGTGGACGCTGATCGCGTCCGGCGAGGTCGACGACGCGATCGCGCTCGTGCGGGTGGGGCCGCGGATCCTGTTCAGCACCGGCGACGCGGCGATCGGACAGCACAACGACGGCTCCGATAGCCTGTGCGAGCCGGCGACTCCGTTCCCGCTGCGGTCGTCGGGGTGGCGGCGGCCGGTCGCGCTCGACGATCGCACCGTCCTGATCAGCGAGGTCGACACCGAGACCGCCGAGCGACAGGTGTACCTCGTGCGCGTGAAGGAGCCCGGCGAGTGAGCCCTTGAATTCAAGGGCTTGCGTGCGACCTGTCCGGCGCCGCATGCTTGGGGCTGATGGATCAAGCGCCCCCAGATCTCGCGGAGCTGGAAGCCTTCCGCGAGCGCGAGGCCAGCAAGCGCTTCTCCCTGGCCGATCTGAAGGCCGACGAGCTCAACAGCCAGATCGTGGTGCGGCGCTTCGCGGGCCCTTCGTCCTTCGTGGGAAGGGTGGCGCCGATCCGCGTCGCGCACCTCACGGATCTCCACGTCGGGCGCGTGACGCCGATGCGCGTGCAACGCGCGGCGGTCGAGCTGGCCAACGCTGCGAACCCCGACTTCGTGGTCCTCACCGGCGACTTCGTGTGCCATAGCCAGCACTACCTCGACGCGCTCGAGGAGCTGGTGCGCGACTACCGCGCCCCGGTGTACGCGGTGCTCGGCAACCACGATCACTGGTCGGGCGGCAAGGAGGTCGCGCAGGCGCTCGAGCGCGCCGGCGCGGTCGTGCTGAACAACGCGCACACGACGATCGACGTGAACGGCAGCCGGCTGCAAATCCTCGGGCTCGACGACGCCTATACCGGTCACGCGCGCCGCGACGTGGCTGTGCGCGGCCTCGATCCGAGCCTCCCGACGCTCGGCCTCTCGCACATCGCCGAGGAGGCCGACGGTCTCTGGGCCCACGGCGTCGGCCTCGTTCTCTCGGGACACACGCACGCGGGGCAGGTGACGCTGGCGGGCCTGCACGAGCTCGCGCTGGGCCGCATGGCCGGCCACAAGTACATCCACGGCCTGTATGGCACGCGCGTCGCTTCACCGGGTCGCGGCGCAGTCTACGTCGGCGCGGGCATCGGCGCGGCGGTGATGCCGATCCGCCTCGGCACGCGCGGCAAGCGCGAGGTCACGATCTTCGAGCTGGGCATGGAGCCCGGGATCTTCAGCGAAGATCACATCGAGCAAGAAGCGCTGCCGGGCAGGAAGCCCTCGGCCGGCCGCATGGCTGCGCGCGCGCAGGCGGTCATCGAGAAGCACCGGAAGCGCGAGAAACGCCGGGTCAAAAGCACCTGAGCCAGCCGCGATCTGTCCGCGCGTCTTCGCGCGAGGTGGCTGTCAGCGTCCCCGCTGACTGGTGCCACTCAGGGAGAGTGCCCAAGTCACCAACGAGTACCGCGGGACAGATGCCCTAAAAGGCTCGTTGAACACCGCCCAAGCTAAGGGCAGCCGCTGTGCGCGGGCGAGATGGTCCCGCTGACCATGCAGCTCACGCTGTTGATCCGCACGCGACCGAGGCCGCCCGCGCCGCCGCCACCGCCTGCGCCGCTGGCGCCGGTCTGTCCTGCGCTCGCCGCCGTCATGCGCGTCTGGCCGGTCCCGCCGTTGCCCGCGCCGCCGGCGCCGACGCCCCCCCTGGCGGCCGCGATGTTGCCGTTCGCGCCATCCGGGCCCGCCATCGCGCCGCCGCCCGCGCCGCCGCCGCCGCCGTTGGCGACGACTGTCCCGATCACGCTGACCGAGGCGCCCTCGAGCAAGATCCCGCCGCCGCTGCCGCCCGCGCCGCCGCCCGCGGCGACGCCGCCGCCGCGACCACCGCCACCGCCCGCTTGAACCTCGCCCGGTATGGAGAGCGTGCCCGCCGCCGAGAGCTGGATGCCGCCCCCCGAGCCGCCGCCGAGGCCGCGCATCGCGCCGCCGCCGCTGGCGCCCGGGCAGCCGCCGCGCAGTGGGATGAGGCTCGGGACGCCGTTGGGCGTGCCCACCACGCCGCCGGCGCCCATCGCGCTGCCGCCCGTGGTGCCGGCCGTGGCGAACCCGCCGCCGCCGCCGCCGCCGATGCCGGCGATGGGCGGTGCTCCGGCGCCGTTCAAACAGTCCGTTCCGCCGCCTGCGCCCGAGGCGTCGGCGACGCCGCGCGCGTCGATCCGCCCCGCGATCGTCGCGTCGCCGAACACCGCCAGCATCACGGGCTTGTCGCCGATGATCTGGAGCGAGCTGCCCGGCGAGATGACCAGACCGGCGATCGCGAGCAGCGCCGCGGGCCCGCCGCCGAGCTGGGGCAACACGACCATCGTCGGTGTCATCATCCCGCAGTCGTTCAGGAACGTCCCGGACGTGCTGTTGAAGATCGTGACGCCGCAACCCAGCGTGAGGCTCGGCGAGATGCGCATGACCGACCCCGGCACGAAGTTGCTCGGAACGTAAGGGAAGGGCGTGCCTCCCGCGTCGGGCGGGGCGCCGCTGTCGGGCGGGACACCGCTGTCATCGGGCACGCCGGTGTCGTCCGCCACGCCGCTGTCGCCCGCGGGCGCATCGGGCTCGAACGCGTCGGGCGACACGATCGCATCGGGCGCCTCCAGCGCGTCAGGCTGCGCCGCGTCGTCCATCGTCGCGACGCCGCCGTCGGGGCTCGCGTCGCCGGCGCCGGCGTCACTGGGCGGGCCCGCCACTGCGAGCGTGATCGAGGCGCGATTGCAGCCGTTCGCGGTCGCGTTGAAGTTCGTCGTGCCTGCGGCGCGCACGATCATGTTCGCGTCGACGGCGCGCACGATCACCGCGACCATGAAGTCGGCGGTGGGCGCGGGCTCGATCTTCACGCCGATCGACGTGACGCCGTCGGTGAACGCCATGCCCAGCGGGTAGCTCTTCTTCCAGCGCTGCCCGTTCGCAGCGATCTCGACCTCGATCGCCGACAGCACGCGCGCGATGCCCGACGCGGCCTGCACCTCGAGCTCGAAGCTCGGCGCCTCGGCCTTGCACGCGTCGCTGGAGCAGGCCCCCAGAAAGAGCGCAAACAGCGGCAAAAATAGGCGCTTCACAGCTTGGTCCACGACGAGGTCCCCGACAGCCCGAGCTCACCGGCGGGCACGAATGCGTCGCCGCCCGATGATCCGGCGATGACCCCGACCGTCACACCGGTCACCACCACTGCGCCGATCGCGCCCCAGAACCACCACTGCCCGGTGATCGCGTCGTCGTCCTCCGGCGGCGGGAGCGGCGCCACGACCAGCGCCGGTGCGGCGGCGCGGGGCGGCGTGGGCGCGGCGACCGGCAGCGGCTCGAGCTTCGCGTCGATCACCCGCACCTCGCCGCCCGCGACATCGGCGGTCCCGGCATAGGAGACGTGGCCCTCCTTCGTGACCGAGATGCGATAGAGGCCGGGCTTGAGGAAGATCGGCGGCAGCGGCGTCTCGCCGATCGGATCATCGCCCAGCGACACCAGCGCGCCCTCGACCGTCGTGTCGATGCGCAACGTCGCGAGCTCTGCCTGCAGCTCTTCGAGCCGCTGCTCGGCGAGCATGATCAGCTTGGCCGGCATGTCCGGCGCCTTCTCCTCGAGGAACCGCTGGTAGAACTCGGCGGCGCGAACGGTGTTGCCCAGCTTGAGGTGCGCCTCGGCCATCGACAGGAAGATCTTCGGCGTGGCGTAGGTGTCGTTGGCCTCGTTGTAGCGCTTGAGCGCCTCCGCGGCGCGACCCTGGTCCATCAGCGCGTTGCCCTCGGCGATGAGCGCGGCGGCTTCCTTGCGCGCCGCAGCGGTGTCGTCATCCGCGGGCGCCGCAGCGACCATCAATGCGAGGGCGATCGCGAGCACGGCGGCACTCTATACAGCGTAGAAATCAGGACGCCACGACTATTTCGGGCCCTGGAGACCGAGGTCCGCGATGGCGGCGCGGACGCGGGACATGAACTTCTCGCCGGGGTCGATCTTCACGGTGGAATAGCCGCTCATCCGCTCGCGGAAGTACGGGTGCTTGGCCATCGCGCGGGCCTCGTGGTGGCCGATGACGTGCGTGATCCCCGGGAAGCGCCGCACCAG
>Ga0335397_10010623_pt1 | contig 11374 bp, 6 predicted proteins | sample MAT04_FD_205740 | JGI IMG/M metagenome (GOLD analysis project Ga0335397, IMG submission 205740) | Freshwater microbial communities from Lake Fryxell liftoff mats and glacier meltwater in Antarctica - MAT-04 (spades assembly) (version 2) ...
TGGCTAACCAAAAACTTTGAACTGGAGCCGATTCAACTGGAAATTCCGGAGGCATGGGGCATTGTCCAGACCAATTTTGGTTGCCAGTTTTACCCCCACAAAGTAAAAGGAGAAGGGTTTTTTCTCAGCGTTTTTCACAAAAAATCAGGTGATTCTAAAAAACACAGTCCTTCAGCCCAGTTCAAAAGCATAAAACCGCTGTCCAAAAGCCTCGTGCCTCAGGCTGCGGCCTGGTTAAGTCCAGACGCCAATGCGAATTTTTTCCTGACGCCTTCCGGAGAAGTCCTCGCCTTACCGGCAGTATTGGAAAGCCAATATCTTTTGGTCGATAAATTTCTGAAAACCAAGTGGTTTGGGACAAATATGGGTGAATTTAAAGGCAAAGACTTTGTGCCAAGCCACGGCCTGGCATTGAGCCAATGGGCTTCAGCAGATTTACCTGCCGTGGATTTATCCCGCGAACAAGCCCTGCTGTTTTTGAAAAAAGAAACCTTCGATCCTCCGGAAGCAGCACCAAAAGGCTGGACACTTGCGCGTTTTGAAGGCTTGAATCTAGGCTGGGTAAAAATCCTGCCGAATCGTTTGAATAATTATTTGCCGCAGGAGCGGAGGATTCGGATGGCGATTTCTTGAGGATTGCCCTTTCTGTGAATCGTAGCTCAATTAGTGGGCGATTATTAGCTTGCCGTAACTATCCTGCAATCCAGAAATGACATACCAATAAATACCATCTGGAAGTTCAATTAAACTAAATTGCAAGCTGGCTTTGCCCGGTGGTAACACAACCTTTTTTTCGATTTGACCCAAACTATTGAAAAGCAAAAATTGGTTACTCAAGCTACCAATATCTGCATATTCAATCGTGATGGAGTGGTTGGCCGGATTGGGATAAACCCAAACAGACTTACCTTGTATAGGCCAAACAGGTTGACTTATACTTACCGTAGCGGTACAAGGCACACCAGGGTTGCCTATTGGCCCTAGGCGGTAATTAGGAGAAAATGGCATAGAGGCACCAGTTGGCGTTTGAAATTTCACCCCTCGCTGTTCTACATTGCAGGCCATTCCGGGCTCATCTGGATTATGGATGACATGATAATATCGGGTATCGCCTCCAGCAAGTATATATATTTTACAATCAGGGCCCAACTGACCTTGAATAAATAATGTTGGAAATGGATTTGCAAATCCATCCCATTCAGCAACCTTTATTTGGGATGCACTTATATCCGCCGCCCATAAATCTAATTGATACAAAGATTTACGGCAGGAGAGATACAGATACCGTCCGTTAGGTGACACAATACACCCAACTTCGCCAATAAGTTGATTTCCGTAATCATAATGAATGGTATCGAACTGGGTAAAAACACCTGTTTCACGATCGAATGTGTATACCATAATTGGTTGAAAACGGCCAGCTCGATATAATTTATTTCCATCGGGTGAAAATACAATTTGACGTACACCCTCACTTTCAGGGTCGGGCAATATTCCAATAGTCTGTTGAAATGTATCAACAATCCCATGATTTGTAAACTTAAAAATATAAAATTGGTTACTGTTTTTGCGAGGTGTAATTAACCACCAGTCTTTTCCATTCGCATGCTTAGTCGCTACAATTTCCCCAAGAGCTAAAGTGTCGGACATCACGACGATGTTTTTTTCTGATACAATTCCATTTTCGTTATTGTAATTCATATCCACACGAGAATAATAAAGTTTGTCACTAATTACATTGAATGGATTTGAATATAACACAGTTCTTTTATGAAAAAGATAAAAAACGTTAGCGGTATCAGGCACCGGTAAAATTATTGAACTTTGTTGACCTCCAGAGTATCCATCTTTGTAGGTATCACACCATAAAGAATGAGATGAGCCCGGATTAATATTGTACCCATTTTCCAACAATTCATCGTTTGCACCTGCTATTATACATCCATTGGTATAAAAAAGTAGATTCCCAGTGGAATCACAAATGCTCGAGTTTGTTGTAAACATATTATGCTCTCGGTAGTGGTAACTTGCTTTGGGAGGATAATAATTGAAATCTAAAATGCTACCGCCATAGGTTGTATCAAGTGTTTGGTTATCATCACCTGTTATCCAAATGTAATCAAATTTCTGGCCGAACATAAAAACAGGGAACAGAAAAAGGATGAAGGAGATCGACTGCCTCATAGCTTATTTGCATAAAAATTAGCCCTAGGTGCAACGCAGCACCTAGGGCTAAATATGTTAAAATTAGTGTTGAATGACAACCTTACCTGTCATTCCAGCAATACTATAGCTGTAAACGCCGTCAGGAAGGTTTTCTGTGCTGATTTGAACACTACCGTTTAATTCCGGCAACTTCTCTGTGCGTAGAAGGCGACCATAAATATCAAACAAAAGAAAATTCCGTGAATTTTCTTCCGTTGCAGCATTATATTCTAAGGTCAAAAATTCTGACGCGGGATTTGGATAAACCCGAAGGATAAAATCTGAAGAATTTACCACGTCAAATCGCTCGCCCGATGGTCGTTGACCATAACAGACCGCATCGTTGTAAACAACTGGGGTTTCTAAATTCAGATCGAGTAACGCTCTGGCACGCAGCACTGCTTCTCCTCCTGATAATGGACATTGTGCAGCAATGCTTGCCAAAGATGCTGTTTGGGTCGACGTGAGTGCGGGATAGCCTGAGGCAACCGTCTGCAAGAAAATGGTATTGACAGCTTTCTCATTCACCTGATAGGATGCAGATCCCGTCAAGGTGCTGTTCATAGTTAAAAGATTGGAAACTGCCGTCGCTCGGGCAGTCTCCGTCATGGCTCCCAGCTGGCGGATACCCGTTTGCACATAGGCATAAGCCGAAAGGCCGCTGGATTGAGCCTGCGATAAAAAGGTTGAAACGTCCGAATTGCCAGGGTATGGGTTGCCATCTTCTATGACCCGCTCATAAAACCTGCGCTGTGAAAGCCATTGGTTAGCCGCTTGATAGCTTGAGCCCCCTAGTTGCCCCTTCACGATTTTGATATCTAACGGATAATCCGAAAGGACTGGTTCTGCCGGACAGCTTGTACTTGCGCCGCAATCAAAGGAGGAGGATGGAGTTGAAATATCATCAAACCATAAGGCTGGAAGCCAAGAATCGGGTATAAAGTCCGGGTTTTCACCTGCATCTACAATAAATTTTGAGACAGTTGGTGCAGTAGCCCCCGCCAAAGCCTCTGTTCCAATCCATTTATTTCCCCGGTGTACCTGCTCACCCGTCACGGCATCTGTACCCAGCAGTAGTCCGGCATCGGCATTGCTTTCCATAACATTTCCGCCAATATTCGCCTTATTTTTACCTGCAAGCATTCCTTCAAAGTGCAACCCTCGGGCCGGGCCATTGGATATGTTGCACAACACACTGGCTCGACTGGCATGTATGGCATAAATACCATCGTTGCTACCCCCCGTGCTGGAAACGCTATTACAATTGAGGGTATTCTGATCACCAGCTTCCATCTTGATGCCAAAAAGAGTACCACTGCCCAAAAGGTTCACATTATTCTGGGTCACTTTGATACGGTTGGCTACACCGACCTGTATACCTGTTGCACCTTCTTCTATCGTAATATGGTTGTGGTGTACAAAACCTTCCTGTTGAGGGAACATTTCTTGTCCACCGGTAGAAATGCCTATTCCGTTGGCGTTTCCTAACATGCGCACCAGGTTGTTGTCAATGCTTGACTGCCCTGGCAAACCCGCCTGATAAGAGACCAAAACACCGCGCTCTGAAGCAGTTACATTATTCCAGAAGATAGAATAGGCCCTGTTTGCACCACCTCCGGCTACAATACCATTGGTCATGTGATCCATTTCACATCCTCCCACATTTATAGATCCAGCAAACACATTTATCCCTGTATGACAATTGTCGAAGACCACAGGATCAGGGGCAACGCTTCCATAATTGCCCTTAATATCAGCACTTCCTCCCTTTAAGTATATAGCAGTGCCTGTGTTAATTGGACCAGGATAATTTGGAGGCCTTGTCTCTTTGAGTATGTTTGTGAATAGTGCGTCGCGCAGGATTACCCCAGTGTTTTCGGCCAAGATTCCGTAATTAAGGTTGTGAAACTCATTCGTAGATTTGAACATCGCGTCCTTATCAATGCTTAAGCCCCCTACCAGGTCTTTGACATAGATGCCAGCAAAGCCTTTTGTGCCAGGAGCAGGGCTTTGGCCAGTATAAGGAGGCTTTAGTCCGGCATCAGAAGTTTGAAATGTATTTCCAAGTAGCGTAAGACTATGATTACCTGAGCCTAAGGTGGAGGTGCTGATTGCGAAGTTGTTGTCCTCGAATTCACAGGACTGGATGTTTGCAGTGCCACCTTTTTGGACATTGATTGCAATCTGTGCATCTTTGACAGAGGTCATCATGCTCATATTGAGTATGCCACCTTGGCGCACAGTAATGCCCTTCCACATTGTGGAACAGCCTTCTGCCACGATATGTGTCATGTTAACTACACTTCCACTCTTTATTTCCAATGCTGCGCCTGAAGCGAAAAGTAGGTTACGTCCAAACTCAAATGGAGTAGTGTTGTCCATAACCAGTGTTCCGTTGATTAACAAAGGATTAGGCCCTACTAGGAGCGAAGAAAAATTTCCACCTTGGATTGATTTAACAGGTGTGACATTCAACGTTTTGTAAGGTGTTGTTCCTAGGGCAACAGTAACTGGAATAGAATTAGCACCAGGAGGCAGGCCTCCTAAATATCTGACTTTAAACTTTAAAGTTTTAGAGCATCCTGCACAAATCGGAATATTGGTTTCATTCCCGCAGTTAGCGTCCGTTATCCAGAATTCCGTCTTACTTGGGAATGTTTTAATGCAGTTGAAATCCAAGTTCGGGTCTTGCACGAATTCTAAGGTAGAAGCAAAAGAAGATCCGATAAATACTCTCACCGGTAGGTCTACCTGTTGTGAATACCCATTAAAAACTATAACACTCACAGTATTAATATCGCCCTCTATTTTACAGTTAATCACTGGGTTTGGATTGCTCTGTGCAATTGAAATAGCATAACTACCAGTAGGCGGACACTCTAAATCATCTTCATATTGCTCCTCAGGCAGATCAAGAGTAGCACAGCGAGCAGGCGTAAAGATCGCTGTATTCACATGCGCAACGCCAAAACCACACGCTGTATTTTGCGGAGAAATAGACGCTGTCATTTTGGGTGGATCACACATCATGGAGTTTTCGGTAGCACAACAGTCAACCCCAAGATGAGAAAGCCCCAAAGTATGTCCAATTTCATGCGCTAGTGAAGGAACATCATTCCCTGGAGTAATAACTACTCCATTGGCCCCTGTGTTGTGATCTGTTCCGGTGTCGGAGGTAAAATAAATCACGCAATCAAATGGCACACAAGAATATTTGTCATTATAGAAATTAAATAATCTACTCGAATATATGGGCGTAGATTCTCCCGGCAATTTATTTGGCCCACCAACAAAAGTTGGAAAAAATATTTTTTTAAAACTCAGCTTGAAGAAATTTGCGAAGGGTTTTTCAGGAGCATTCAAAGCCTCTATGGTTTTATCAATTTGGAAATTAGCCGATATTCTGGCTGCCTCCAAGTCGCCATTAAATACATTATCAACCCATGAATCATCAATTGCAATCATGATATTATAATAGGATGGCCTTACTGTCATGCCATCTGACTCGAAACACTGCGCACTAATTTCTGTAAAAGATGCAGTCTGTACAATAAAAATTAGGGCAATTAGCCATGCGAGGCTGCGAGGCTGCGAGGCTGCGAGGCTGCGAAAAAATAATGAAGTTGTTTCATCTAGAAAAAAAAATGTTTTGAGAAATGAATGTGTGTGGGTGTCCAAGGTCTAAATTTGAACTAGACCGCTTTTCATGGATTAAAACAAGAGGATTATATTGGGCCGTGCACAGCCCTGCTAATTGACCGTTGCAAGGTAAGTGATTCTTTATTCGAAAATTTCGGACAAAAAAATAGATAAGTCAGGAGTACGAAAAAATTACACTATAGGATATATGCCATAAAATAGGCAAAAAATTCTTTTTTTTAGTTTTTAATGCCTGAATTTATACAATTTTTTACACCAAAATACAGGTTTCTAGCTTTCAAAATTTCTACATTAAATTTCCAGCACTCACCCAAAACAAACCCCTAAATGCCTTGCAAATTAATGCCTACCCAAAGAACATCCTTTTCTACCTTTGCCCAACTGCTCTAACCCGTATTTATCTCATAATTTGGCTCATTCAGTTCCCGGCATGACAATGACTGCCGCTCAAATTGCACACTTTATCGGCGGAACGGTCGATGGCGACTCCAATGTCGCTGTGACCCGTGGAGCGCCTATTGAAGCCGCCCAAGCTGGTGATTTCACGTTTTTGGACAATCCCAAATACGAGTCCTATGCGTACAGCACACAGGCATCTATCTTGTTGGTAAACAACGAGTTTCAGCCTGAAAAGCCGGTCAACTCCACCCTTGTCCGTACGGCTGATGTGCGGACGGCCCTGGCCACACTGCTCAAAATCATAGATCAGGCCAACAATTCCAATGGTGCCGCTATTTCTGAAAAAGCATCCATCCATTCGGAAGCGAAGGTGGGTGCGGGCACTGAAATTGGCGCGTTTGCTGTGGTGGAACAAGGCGCTGTGGTTGGGCAGAATTGCAAAATCTACCCACAGGTTTTCATCGGTCGGAATGTCCGAATTGGCGATAATTGCACGCTTTACCCTGGGGTTCGGGTGCATTTTGATTGTGAAATTGGCAACAATTGCATCCTTCACGCCAATGCTGTGATCGGCGCAGATGGATTTGGATTTGCCCCACAGCCTGACCGGACTTGGACTAAAATTCCGCAAGTCGGCAAAGTGGTCTTAGAGGATAATGTAGAAGTCGGGGCGTCGAGTTGCATTGACCGCGCCAGTCTGGGCAGTACAATTATCCGCTCCGGCACCAAACTAGACAACCTCATTCACATCGCCCACAACGTGGAGGTTGGGCATAATTCAGTAATCGCAGCCCAGGCAGGCGTGGCGGGTAGCACGCACCTTGGCAACAATGTGCGCGTAGGTGGGCAAGTCGGTTTTGCTGGCCACCTCAAAATTGCGGACGATACACAAATTCAGGCGCAAAGTGGTCTCGCTTCAAGCATTGATACACCTGGTACCGCACTGTTCGGCAGTCCGGCTATGGGTTACCGTGACTTTATCAAATCGCATATTGTGTTCAAACAACTGCCTGATTTGCAACGAAAAGTGTTGGAGTTAGAAAAGAAACTGGCTGAATTGGAAAAGACTAATGGCTTAGGAAACCACTCTTAAAGTAACCAATAGACCGTTTTTATCAATAATAAGGAAGCTGAGCAATTCACTGTCATTATTACTCGATTGCCCATTCCTACAGTGAAACAAACATGATATGAACTTTCTTAATCGCAACATTTTCTGGATCATAGGTTTAGCGATCCTAGCTGCTGTCGCTTATTATTTTTCTGACATTGTAGCTTATATCCTGATCGCTTGGGTACTCTCCATGTTGGGTCGACCTATTTTGGTGTTTTACCGCAAGCACTTGATTTTCAGACGTTTCAGACTGGGCGCATCAGGTGCAGCCATGCTTACCATCTTGACCTTTTATGCGCTGCTAACTTGCCTGCTGCTCATTATTGTACCAACCATTGTAGCACAAGCTCGAAATCTTTCTACCATTGACTATCAAGCTATTGGTGAAAAATTACGGCCCATGTTTTTCAATATTGATGTGCAGATGCACCAGATTGGCTTGCTAAATCCGGGTGAATCTTTGGCAATGAAAACTCAGGAGGCATTGAGCAGCTGGTTTAAACCTACACTCGTAGGCGACTTCCTCCGCCAGTTTTTTGGGGTGGCGGGCAACATAGTTGTCACCTTTGCTTCCGTGACGTTTATCCTTTTTTTCTTTCTGCAAGACAATCGGCTTTTTACCGACATTATACACGCCGTTGTGCCTGACAAACAGGAGCATAAAGTACACCTGGCTGTAAATGAATCCAGCCTTGTCATGACCCGATATTTTAGAGGGCTCCTCATCCAGCTCGCTGTGTTCTCTGTCGTTACCACCGTGATACTCTGGCTCTTAGGGGTGAAAAATGCGCTACTTATTGGTGCTTTTGGTGGCGTTTTCAACATTATTCCTTACATCGGCCCTATTCTGGGCATGGTATTCGGGGCATTCATAACGGTATCATCTAATCTGGATGCTGACCTGGGCCTCATACTCCCCATGTTGGTAAAAGTCATCGTCACGTTTTTTGCTGTACAAGCGCTGGACAACAACTTTGTCGGGCCCGTGATCATGTCAAAAAGTGTACAGGCGCACCCACTCGAAATCTTCATTGTCATCCTCGCTGCCGCAAAAATGGGTGGTGTAGTGGGCATGGTCATTGGCATCCCTGTTTATACCGTGCTGCGTGTGATTGCGCGTAATTTTTTCAGCCAATTCAAACTGGTACAAAGGCTTACCGATAGGCTGGAAGAAGGCTGAACTGTCAATCTGACACGCTTGAACGCAAGGCACGAAAGTTGTCAGCGTTACAACGAACTTTTGGATCGTTTGAAACTTTCCAAAGGTCAATCCTTTTTTCAAAATGAAAAATCCTTTCAAAAAAATACTCGATATGAAGGACAAAGCGTCGGAAACGCCTGATCAAGAGGCGCAGGAAAATGTCATAGACACCCTCGAAATTACTGAAAATCAAACTGATAGTGTGGAAAATAAATCTGCTTCCGATCCCGATCCACTCACTGAAATCCAAAAACAGCTGGAAGAGGCTAGAAATAAGTATCTCTACCTTTTCTCTGATTTTGAAAACTACAAGCGCAATGCCGCCCGCGAACGTATGGATCTCATCGGCACGGCTGGTCGCGACATCATGGCAGCACTCCTGCCTATTTTGGACGATTTTGACAGAGCGGCAAAAAATGGTGCACTTTCAGAAGGCACCATACTAATTCATCATAAACTCGCCCACACCGTCAAAAGTAAAGGACTAACCTCCCTTGAAGCTAAGGCTGGTGACGAATTCAACCCCGACACACATGAGGCTGTGGCTGAAATACCTGCCCCCTCCGAAGAGATGAAGGGCAAAATTGTGGATATTCTGGAACAGGGTTACACCCTCGGAGGCAAGATCATCCGGCACGCAAAAGTGGTGGTAGGAAAATGAGTATTTGTTGAGTTGGTTATTTGTTGAGTTGGTTATTTGGTTATTTGTTCTGCCAGAGATTGGAATTTGGAAGGCCTTTAAAAAAGGCAGGAATTCCAAGCCCTGGCAGAACAAATAACCAAATAACCAACTTAACAAATAACCAAAAACACACATTCTAATGGCAAAACGTGATTATTACGATGTGCTGGGCGTAGCAAAAAACGCCAGTGCTGAAGACATAAAAAAGGCCTACCGAAAAAAGGCCCTCGAGCTTCACCCCGACCGTAATCCGGACGACAAGGGGTCTGAAGATAAGTTTAAAGAAGCCGCCGAAGCCTACGATGTGCTGAGCGATGGCGACAAAAAAGCCCGCTATGACCGCTATGGCCATGCTGGTCTGGAAGGTATGGGTGGAGGCGGCCCAGGCGGCAGTTTCCAGGGCATGGACATGGATGATATTCTGCGCCGCTTTGGGTTTGACACCGACGATATTTTTGGGGAATTTTTTGGCGGCGGCGGTCGGCGTGGCGGCGGATCTCGCGGCGGTAGAGCCCGAGGCGAGCGTGGCAGCAACCTCCGAATCAAAGTCAAAATGACCCTCGAAGAAATCGCTACCGGGGTCAATAAAAAAATCAAAGTCCGCAAACAAGTCAGCTGCGGCACCTGCAATGGATCCGGAGCACGCGATGCGAGCAGTGTGGACACTTGCGCTACTTGTCGAGGTGCAGGCATGGTCAACCAAGTGCGGCAAACGCCATTTGGCATGATGCAAACCGCCGTCACTTGTCCTACTTGCAATGGCGCAGGACAAACCATCAAATCCCCCTGTAATGTTTGCAAAGGCGACGGACGTGTCTTCGGTGAAGAAACCATTGATGTAGATATCCCGGCGGGTGTAAATGAAGGCATCCAACTCAGCGTCAACGGGCGTGGCAATGCCGGCGCAAAAGGTGGCCCGGCAGGAGACTTGCTTATCGCCATCGAAGAAATGCCGCACGAAGAACTTACGCGAGAAGGCAGCAATGTAGTTTTCGAACTCTATCTCAACTTTGCTGATGCAGCCCTTGGCTCGAAAGTAGATGTACCCACCCTTGATGGCCGTGCCAAGATTACCATTCCTGCTGGCACCCAGGCGGGCAAAGTTTTCCGATTGAAAGACAAGGGATTACCCGCTTTGCAGAGTTACGGAAAGGGAGATCAATTGGTACACGTAAACGTATGGACACCTAAAAAAGTCAATGATGAAGAGCGTCGATTGCTCGAAAAACTCCGCGAAATGCCAAACCTTCAGCCTACACCAGGCAAGGAAGAAAAAGGCTTTTTTGAACGTGTTCGGGATTTGTTTGAGTAGTTATTTGCCTTTGGAACTAATGCATAAGTAATGGCTTGGGTTTTGGGAAAATAACTCACCGGGAGACTTGAAGTCACCCGGTGAGTTATTTTCCCAAAACCCAAGCCATTACATTTAAAAACAAAAAGTTTTTCAGAATTTCGCGTTTTCAATCTGAACCAACATGACAAAAAGCAAAGGATCAGGGGCCATTAGCAAACAACCAAGCATCGTAAACGACGACTTGGTAGACCCCAACTACATCATTATAAAAGGTGCGCGAACCAACAACTTACGCAACGTAGATCTGAGCATTCCTAAAAACCAACTTATCGTGGTCACGGGCGTTTCTGGGTCCGGAAAATCAAGTATTACCATGGATACGCTTTACGCAGAAGGCCAGCGCCGATATGTGGAAAGCCTGTCAAGTTATGCCCGCCAGTTTCTGGGACGGATGAAAAAGCCTGACGTGGACTATATCCGAGGCATTTGTCCGGCCATAGCCATTGAACAGCGAGTCACGACAGGCAATGCTCGGAGTACCGTGGGAAGTATGACTGAGGTGTACGAATTTTTGCGCCTGCTTTTTGCTCGAATTGGCAAATTCTACTCTCCTATTTCCGGGCAAATCGTGCAAAAACACGAGGTGGCCGATGTTATTGATTTCATTAAAAAACTTCCTGCGGGTACACGTGGCCTTGTGTTGATGCCGTTCCCGAAAAAATATCAAGAACGCACGCTCGAACAAGAACTAAACCTTTTGTTGCAAAAAGGTTACACCCGGGTGCAATTTGGTACAGAGACCCTGAGTATGCAGGATAT
>Ga0335397_10010628_pt1 | contig 11369 bp, 11 predicted proteins | sample MAT04_FD_205740 | JGI IMG/M metagenome (GOLD analysis project Ga0335397, IMG submission 205740) | Freshwater microbial communities from Lake Fryxell liftoff mats and glacier meltwater in Antarctica - MAT-04 (spades assembly) (version 2) ...
AGGTCGCTGCATCCGAGGTCGTGTGTTCCAGCTCTGGCGAACGAGCGGCTCGGCGCTCTAGATTCCGGTTCATGCGCGTCCACCTCGATTCCGAGAAGTGCCAAGGTCACAACCGTTGCTATGCGTTGGCACCCGAGTTGTTCGACGTCGACGACTACGGCCAGGCGGTGCTGCTCGTCGACGGCGACGTACCGGCCGACCTGCACGACAAGGCTCGCCTCGCCGCATCGAACTGCCCGGAGTTCGCGATCAAGATCGTGGAGAGCTGACATGACCGACATCGTCGACACCAGCACGATTGCAGCCGCCGGTCCGGCCTCGCAGCGCCCCGACTACGTGCCGCCGACCTTCGGGACCAGCCCCGAGGGCACCCACGTCTGGCAGCGCGTGCCGTACGACGCCGACGACTACGGCCCGGTCACAGATTTCACCACCGACTTCGACCATGCCGACGCGGCCTTCAATCCGAAAGCGCCGCAGGTGTGGAAGGAGCTCCGCGAAGGCGGGTGCCCCGTGGCGCACTCCGACCGCTACGGCGGGATGTGGGTGCCGATCACGCACGACACCGTGCACGAGGTCGCCTACGACACCGAGCACTTCACGAGTCGCGCCGTGGTGGTGGCGGTCGGGCGGCCGGGCGATCTCGCATTGCCCGCGCCGATCGGGGGAGCGCCGCCGATCACCAGCGACCCGCCGTTCCACGGCATGGCCCGCCGCCTCCTGCTGCCGGCGTTCGCGCCGAAGCAGATCGAGCCGTGGGAACCCGAGATCCGCACACTGTGCCAGGAGCTGCTCGACCGCATCGGCGACGTCGCGCCCGGCGAGACCGTGATCGACGCAGCCGTCCAGTACGCACAGCACATCCCGGTGAACGTGATCGGACGGATGCTCGGCTTCCCCGCCGCCGACGAGGCTCTCTTCCGCAAGTTCGTGCACGACGCGCTCGAACGCATCGCGGAGGAGCCTGGAACCCGCGAGGGCATGGACGACCTGGGCATCTACATCCACAACCAGATCCAGGACCACCGCGAGACCCCTCGCGACGACCTCACCAGCTACCTGCTGAACGTCGAGATCGAGGGGCAGCCGGTCAGCGACGACGTGGCGGGCGGCATGATCGTGCTGCTGCTCATCGCCGGCATCGACACCACGTGGTCGGCGATCGGTTCGTCGCTGTGGCACCTCGCCCAGCACCCCGAGGACCATCAGCGCCTGCTCGACGACCCGGAGGTGATGACGTTCGCGCTCGAGGAGTTCCTCCGCGCCTACGCCCCGGTCACCATGGCCCGCCTGGTCGCGAAGGACCACGACTTCCACGGCTGCCCGATGAAGCAGGACGACTGGGTGCTGCTGCCGTTCCCGGCGGCCAACCGCGATCCGCTCCAGTTCGAGGATCCCGACACCTTCGTCGTCGATCGCCAGGAGAACCGCCATGCGGCGTTCGGCCTCGGCATCCATCGTTGCCTGGGTTCCAACCTCGCCCGGCTCGAACTCAAGGTGGCGATCGAGGAGTTCATCAAGCGCTTCCCGCGCTTCGAGCTCGCTGGCGACGTGCGCTGGAGCGTCGGTCAGATCCGCGGCCCGCGCGTCCTGCCGGTGCGCATCCTCGCCGTCGCGGACTGACCGATCATGAGGTTCACCTTGTTCACGCGGGCGGCGGTCGGAGCACCTCGGTGTCGGTGCGGGCGAGCAACTGACCCTCGAGCGGCGGCTCGTATCGTCGTTGCACCGTGACCCCGTAGACGTTCTCGTAGAGCTCGGGTACGACAGCCAGTTCGACGAGGCGCCCGCTGCGGGGCTCGTCCTGGGCGACGATCGTGGGCATCAGGGCGACGCAGTCGGAGTCACGTGCGCGCAGGTGGAGCAGGGTCATGTCGGCGACCTCGGCGCGGACCCGGGGGCGGAGTCCGAGCTGCTCGTAGCGCAGGTCGAAGGTGAGGCGCATCTCGTTGTCGCGTCCCGGCAGCACGAGCGGCACTCGCGCGAGATCGTCGGGAACGTGGACGGCCGGGTGGATGGCCCGCCGACCAGGCTGACGGGTTGACGGGTTGACGGGTTGACGGGCGATGCGCCTGCCGCGCCAGGGATCGGACGCGCTGGCATGCACGCGCTGGTTGCACAGCACCAGATCGAGTGCATGCACACGTAACCGAGCGAGCAGTTCAGCTGAAACGAACGAAACGGACCGGATCGAACATTGGATGGAACGTTCGTGGCCCGTCAGGCTGGACCGGCCAAGATTCATCAGACCGACACCGGCCAAGATTCACCAGACCGACACCAGACCGACACCGGCCGACACCGGCCGACCAGACCGACCGCCGAGGAACCATCACGTGACTGCCGCCCTCTCGCCCACTCTGCCCATCTGGGCCAGTGCACTCGTGCTCGCACCTGCGGCGATCGCAGCCAGCGCGGCTGCGGCAACGAGCCGCATCGGCGGCGTCGCGACCGCGTGGCGCCTCGCGCGAGTTGCGTCCGGCGTGATGGCGCTCGCAGCGGTAGCCGTGGCGGTGGTGCGCGTGACCGGCGGCGTTGGGGCGAACGAGTTCGTGCGCATCGACAACGTCACCGTTGCGATGCTCGGCCTGCTCGCGCTGATCGGGTGGGTGGTCATCCGGTACTCGTCGGTCTATCTCGCCGGTGATCCCCACGAACGCCGATACATCCGCCAGATGTTGGCGACGCTCGCAGCGGTCTCGGTCGTGGTGGTGGCCAACCATCTGGTGCTCCTCGTTGCCGCATGGGCCGGCACGAGCATGGCGTTGCACGGGCTGCTCACCTTCTTCGGTGATCGTCCCGTCGCCGTGGCCGTCGCGCACAAGAAGTTCCTCCTCGCACGGTGTGCCGATGCGAGCATGCTCGGCGCGGTGGTGGCCTTCGGCACCGTGTTCGACACCTTGCGCATCGATGTCATCAGCGCCGAGGCCATCGCCGCCGACTCACTGCCCACCGGCGCCCGCATCGGCATCCTGCTCGTCGCCATCGCCGCGCTGCTGAAGTGCGCACAACTGCCCTTCCACGGATGGCTCATCCAGGTGATGGAGGCACCGACACCGGTGTCGGCGCTGCTGCACGCCGGCGTGGTGAACCTCGGGGGTTTCGTCCTGCTCCGCTTCGCCCCGGTGGTCGACCGCTCGGTCGAGACACGCGCGCTCCTCGTCGGTGTCGGCGTGACCACCGCAGTGGTCGCATCGCTGGTGATGACCACCCGCGTGAGCGTGAAGGTGGCGCTGGCGTGGTCGACGTGCGCGCAGATGGGGTTCATGTTGATGCAGTGCGGTCTCGGTCTGTGGGAGATGGCCCTGCTGCACCTCGTCGCTCACTCGGTCTACAAGGCACATGCGTTCCTCGGTGCAGGCGGCACGGTTCGCCAGACCCAGCGCAAACAACTCTCGCCGAAGCACATCCCGCCAGGTGTGCCCGCCGTGGCGGCGCGGACCATCGTGGCAGTGCTCGGCACGGCAGCCGTCGGCGTGGCCTGGGAAGCCCTGCCGATCGGGAGCGACGTCTCGGTCACCGTGTGGCTGATGATGGGCATCGTCGCATTCGCACTGGTGCCGCTCATCGCCTCGTTCGACTCCCGTGCCTGGCCACTCGCCCTGGGCCGCGCCCTCGCCGTGCCGGCGGTCTACCTGGTGCTGCACGAACTGGTGGCGAAGGTGGTGCCCCACGGCACCGAGGCCCCGGTCGCGCTGCTCGTGTTCACCGGGCTGGGCTTCAGCCTGCTGTTCTTGACGCAGACGTCGTTCATCATCGCCCCCGAAGGCCGACTCGCACAGCGGGTCCGCCCATGGATCTATGCCGGGCTGTTCCTCGATGATGTGTTCACCCGAGCCGCATTTGCCGTCTCCCCGCCACCGGCTCCCACCACACGCTCGACGCCGCTGCCCCAACCGACCGTCGTCCCGATCTTCTCCAACGACATCGCCGCCGACGCGTGTGTGCCCGCGTCACGTTGATCGCTACCGAGCCGCTGCTCTCCTCCATCGAACGGACACGAGATTGACCATCACCATTCCACCCTCCGGCGCGCCGGCGCCCTCTGCTGAGGTCGTGCGCAGCATCGACGCAGCGTGTGCCCGGATCGCGCCCACGTGGCCCCTCGATCAGTTCATCGCCGTGAATCCCTACTGGGGCTGGCGCACGTCGACCATCGAGGACGCCGCAGCTCGCCTCGGGGTGCTCGCCGGCACCCCGCTCACGATGCCTCGGGCGTGGTTCCGCGACGAATGGCGGTCGGGGCGGCTGTCGATCGAGCACCTCGACGCTGCAGCAGCGGCGGTGAACGAGCCCGCACTCGCGTGTGACGCTCGCACCGTGCTGGAGGGATCCGATTCCCCCGCACAGCCGGCGCTGCAGCGGCTGGCATTGGTGACCGACGTCCGCGATCGAGGCGCTGCTCCGTTGCCGGGCCGAACCTGGACCGATCTCGTGGTTCACCAGATCGGCCAGCACTGCGCAGCCCACTTCGACGAGTGGCAGACGTCGTGGACACCCGGCCACGGTGCAACTCTGTTCAGCTCGTGGCGCATCGATCCGTCGGTGACGCACGGCTTCACCTGGCGTCACGGCAGCGACTGGGCACGGTCGCGGCTCGAATCGTTGCCCGTCTTACCGCCGGCCGCGGTCGCGGCGATGCTCGATGACCTGGGCGTCACGCCTGCCGGCCACGAGACCTACCTCACCGCCGTGCTGGCATCGGTGAACGGTTGGGCGGCATGGTGTGCCTATCAGCGATGGCAAGCACGCCTGGGCGCTGGGGACGACGACACGATCGTCGATCTGCTGGCGATCCGGCTCGGCTGGGAGTGGTTGCTCGCAGCAGATGCCGACGACACCAGCGAAACCATCGACCGATCCCGACCAGCCGATCGGCGAACACCGCTGGGCAGGGGCTGGGCGCAGTCGTGGTCGACTGCCGACACGTTCGTGGCCAGCACAGCGCACCAACAGCGGATCGACTGGCTGTTGCAGACGGCGGCCGATCGCTCGCACCAGGACACGATCATCAGTGGGCTGGCCACACCTGGCAACGCCGACGGCACTGACAACACCGACGAGGTGCCAGCGGACGTACAGGCGGTGTTCTGCATCGACGTGCGTTCCGAAGTGATCCGGCGCGCGATCGAGGCGACCACCGCAGCGGTGCACACTCGCGGGTTCGCCGGCTTCTTCGGTCTGCCCATCGCCTACACCCCGATCGGGAGCGCGCTCACGCGTCCGCAACTGCCCGGCCTCCTCTCGCCTGCGATGGAGGTGAGCGAGATCCCTGCGGATGCAGCCGATCGCGACGCATGGGCGACCGAGCGGGCCCGGGCCCTCGACGGTCGTCAGCGGTGGAGCGAGTTCCGCCGAGAGCCATCGTCGATCTTCAGCTTCGTCGAATCGATCGGACTCGTCTACGGCGCGAAGCTCGTGAAGGAGAGCCTCCCGCACCAACACGCACCGGGGCATTGGGAGGACGACGGGCTCGGCAAGGACCGTCGCGGGCGGGCCCCTCGCCTCGTCCTGGTCGACGAAGATCCGGCGGCGGCCGCCGCCCTGGCACAGCGGGTGCTCACCGGCATGGGTCTGCTCGACGGGTTCGCACCGTTGGTGATGCTGTGCGGCCACGGCAGCCGCAGCGCCAACAACCCGCACGCGGCCGGTCTCGACTGCGGCGCGTGCGGCGGACAGACGGGCGAGGTGAACGCCCGCGTGCTCGCCGACGTCTTGAACGCCCCTGCAGTGCGGGCAGAGCTGGTGGGCCTGGGCATCGAGATCCGCGCGACCACCTGGTTCGTCGCTGCGCTGCACAACACCACCACCGACACCATCGAACTGTTCGACACGACGATGGCACCCGCATCGCACCGCGACCGCCTCGATCGACTGGCCGGCTGGTTGATCGCTGCCGGACATCGGTCGCGGGCCGAGCGCGCCGAGAGCCTGGGGCTCGGCCATCTGGTAGCCGACCCACGACGCCTTGAACGGCGGGTGCTCGAACGCGCGAACGACTGGTCGCAGGTCCGCCCCGAATGGGGCCTCGCCGGCAACGCTGCGTTCGTCGTCGCACCGCGCTCACGAACCCGTCACCTCGATCTGCAGGGTCGCTGCTTCCTGCACGACTACGACTGGCGTCTCGATGCGGATCTGTCGGTGCTGACCATGATCATGACCGCGCCGATGGTGGTCACGAACTGGATCAACATGCAGTACCACGCCTCCACGGTCGACAACCGTCGGTACGGCAGCGGCAACAAGGTGCTGCACAACGTGGTGGGCGGCAGGATCGGTGTGTTCGAGGGCAACGGCGGTGACCTGCGCATCGGCCTCGCGATGCAGTCACTCCACGACGGGCACACACTCCGCCATCGTCCGCTCCGCCTGTCGGTGTTCATCGAGGCCCCTCAGGCGTCGATCGACACCGTGGTCGCTCAGCACGATGTCGTGCGGGATCTCGTGACCGGCGGGTGGCTCCACCTCCTCCGGATCGACCCGTCGTCCGGGGTGGTCGAGCGGCGCCAGTCCGACGGATGGCAGCCGGCACCGGCCTGACGCCACGGCGATCCCGTCAGCTGTCGCCGCCAGATGCGTCTGGTGCTTCTGGGACGAGATCGTTGAACGCTGAGCGAAGTTGCGCGAACGCGTGGGCCTCGATCGTCGTGTGTACGAGCCGGGCGCCGGGGAACCGAGCGACTTCTGCGCCGAGCGCACCCTGATCGATGTCGCTCGCGAGCACCACCACCGTGGCGGTGTCCGGGCGGACCGAGTCCTTGAACCAGGCGACCCACTCATCGGGGATCCCGAGATCGATCACCTTGGCCGAGACCACCCCTGCTGCAGCGCCCACACCGATCCCGGCGATCCATCCCACCGGTCCACCGACGATCAGCCCCAACAGACCGGTCCACATCGCGCCTGTCAAGGCCGACCGGCCGGGCTGTGGGTCGATCGTCTCGCGGACGAACACCCGCCCATCGGCCCGTTTGACCACCATCACCGCGTCGGTGAGACGCAACCTGTGATCAGTCGCCAAACCGTTGATCGCCAACATGAACTGCTGAGCACGGTTGACACCGTCGAACGACAGCCCGAACAACGTGTCGGGAGCCGAGTCGTCGCCGTGCGTCGTCGGCTGCGGACTCGACCCGACTCGTGCTTGCGGCTCGACCGTGCCGACGACGGGCGGAGGTAGACCGCCGCTGCTCCTGTGCGCACTCGTCTCGTCGACCACGTTGAACCTCCGGGCACCTGATGGGCGCTACCAGTGGTCCGGGTCAGCGCGATGGAGAGCAACCGCTCGCCACCGCCCACCCTACGCCCGACAAGCCGGGATGCAAGTCGGACGGTCACTGTCGTTCGAGCGGCCGCGGCACGACATGACGGTCGTCGGCGACGACATGGCCGCAGATCGGCGACACGGTCGCACTTGACGACACGGTCGCACGTGACGACACGTACGGATCACAGATCACGGCTTCGTGCTCACGGCTCGGGGAATTCCTCCGGCTGCTGTTGAGCAAGACGGTCTTCGAACGACTCGTCGGTGACATCTGCGTCGGCGAAGGGCACGCCCTCGAGGTGGTCCGGCGGGTAATCGGGGCGTACCTCATCGGTGGTCAGCGGATCGTCGAGACCAGTCACCTCCTCGTCGAACTGCTCGGCGCCGGACTGGGTGTCATTGGGATCAGACATGATCCACCTTTCCTGATGGTGCTCGGTAGCGGAACCAGTCCGCGCGCTCGGTGACATGCTGCCCGGCGATCTGGGTCGCGCTCGACTCGGTCGACGGCGGCACGAGCACCTTGCTCACGAGGCGTGCCCGTGCCGATGGAAGCGCACCGACGGGTAGTCGCCGATGACATCTCGAGGCACGCGAAGTTACACCGCATCCGACGAGGCCTGCTCGATGTCTGCGATCGCAATGGTCATGTCACGGTGAGCCCAGAGGTGCCCATGTTCCAGCACGAGATGCGCGACCGACCACGGGGGCGGTGTCCACCTGTTCGGTCGTCCAAGACACCGCCCCTCGCCGGCGAACTCGCCATCAGGACCGCCACCTTGGCTGAGCTCCACTTCGGCGTGCTCGTCACCAATGATCCCGGGTACGGCCTCACCCATACCGAGGCCGCAGCACTGCTCGGCATCAAGCGGTCATCGTCGTCGAACACGGCGACGAGTTCGAGGTGTGCGCCGAGCGCTTCGAGGTACTGGCGCAGCGTCGACACGCGCACATCGTCGGAGGCCTCGAGCTTGGAGATCGCCCCCTGGGTGACGTCGAGCCGGCCAGCGAGCTGGGCCTGGCTAGTTCGTTCATGGCGGAGACGGCACGCACAGGCTCCCGATCGCCGCCGCCATCCGTCAGGCCATCGGCCAATCCGACGGCGACGAGGTCGTCGTTCACCTGGATCAACGTCTCAGCTGAGACCGGCGGGTGGGCGACATGGGGCAGCCTGATGGTCAGTGGTAGTCGGCGAACCGCGGGCGCCGTGTTCCAGGTCGACTCGTGCGGCGTTGGCCGCGTAGCTGATCGCGTGGTACCAGCCGGCGAGCATGAGCACGTCGAGTGCTTGCTCATCGGAGAGGTGGGCGTGAAGTCGCTGCCACAGTGCATCGTCGATGTCTGCGCCGTCGTGGAGGGCGTCAGTCGCTTCGATCAGCACCTGGTCTCGGTCATCGATCCAGCAGGGGTCGGTCGCTCGACCATGGGTGATGGATGCGATCTGGTCGCTCGTGAGGCCGGCTCGCTCGGCGAAGAAGGCGATGTGGACGCCCCATTTCTTTTTCGCATCGGCATATCGCGCAGGTGCGATCGATGACGGTCTCCCGATCCCGCAAGGTCAGCGAGAGTCGAGTGCTGAGCTGGTAGCCGCCCCATCCTCCCATGGCCGTCGCCATCGGCAGGTTGCGTACGAACGTCCTGAACAGGCCGATGGGTGGCACACCAGGCGGCATCATCAGATCGAGCCGGGCGGCGACGTCGCCGTCGTAGGGCGGGCGCACGGGTTCGATTCGGCTCATGGTTTCCTCCCGGTTCGATGTTTCTGAAATCGAAACACGGGAGTCAAGATGCTGTTGCGGAATCCGAAACGTCAACCACGCTCTGTCGAGACCATCGCCATGAACGCTCGACCCCGTTCCGTTCCGGGCCGTCCGGTCCGAGGATCGACGACCGGACGTCCGCTGATGGCTGCCATGGACCTCCTCGGCAGGCGTTGGACGCTGCGAGTGCTTTGGGAGCTCCGGACGGGGCCGGTCGGGGCCCGTGCGCTGCTCGCCGCATGCGACGGTCTCTCATCGAGTGTGCTCTATGAGCGACTGCGCGACCTGACCGACGCAGCACTCGTCGGTCAGACAGACAGCGGCGAGTACGGCCTCACCCAGCTCGGTCGAGAGCCCGGCGACTCGCTGCAGCCCCTCGACGCCTGGGCCCGTCGATGGTCCAAAGCCCTCGCCCCCTGAACAGTCGCTGCCATCCCTGCGGTAGGGGGCAGCGCTATGACGCTGGTCGTCCTCAGCGAGCTCTACCCCCTCGAGGAGGCGCTGGACGCGGCGGGTACCGGCGGCGGATGCGACGCACGAGACGTCGGTCGGTCTCGACGGGCCGCGGGTCAAGCTGCACTGAAGATCCGTGGGCCTGCGTGTATTCGTGCCGGGGAGACGCCCACTACCCTAGGGCCGAGGTGTCGGTCGGGGGATCGACGCCGAGCGTGGGGGTGGGATGATGGCGATGCTGGACGTGGAATGGCCGACCTCATGGGTGAAGCCGCCGGAGGCCGTGCCCTTGGACGCGATCGACCTGGGTTCGATGCACGGCTTCTGGGACCAGCCCGACGCCTTCCGTGACGGCGCGTTCTTCACGCTCCGCCACGAGCGGCCGGTGCCGTTCTACGCGGAGCCGGAGCTGCCCGGCTTCCCCGTGGGTCCGGGCTTTTGGTCGGTGACGACGTTCGACGACGTGTGGCACGTGAGTCGCAGCCCGAAGGTCTTCAGCTCCGTACCCTCGATCGTGATTGCCGATCAGGCTCCCGAGGTGGCCGAGTTCTTCGGGTCGATGATCGCGTTGGACGACCCGCGGCACATCCGACTGCGGATGATCGTCCAGAAGGCGTTCACGCCGCGGGTTGTTGCGATGGTGGAGGAAGCGGTGAAATCGCGGACGAAGCAGATCGTGCAGCGCATGCTCGAGCGCCATCCCGACGGTCGCTGCGACATCGTTCGCGAGGTGGCTGCGCCGCTGCCGCTCCAGATCATCTGCTCGATGATGGGGATCCCTGAGGAGGACGAGGAGCGCGTCTTCCACTGGACGAATGTGATCCTCGGCGAGTTCGAGACGGAGGAGGATTTCGCGGCGTTCGAGCGCGTTGCGAAGGAGATCGGGGCGTACGGGATCGAGCTGGCCGCACGGCGTCGCGATCAACCGACCGAGGACCTGTCGACTGCGTTGGTGCAGGCCGAGGTCGATGGTGAGCGGCTCAGCGACGCGGAGGTCGCCTCGTTTTTCATTCTGCTCGCCGCAGCAGGCAACGAGACGACGCGCAACGCGATCACGCACGGCCTGCTGGAACTGACCCGACATCCGGATCAGCGTGCGCAGTGGTGGTCGGACTTCGACGGGATGTCGAAGACAGCGGTGGAGGAGATCGTCCGTTGGGCGTCGCCCGTCATCTACATGCGGCGTCGTGTCATGGAGGACACCGTGGTCGGCGGCCAACAGATGCGGGCCGGCGACAAGGTGGCGATGTGGTACGCCTCGGCGAACCGCGACGAAGCGCACTTCGCCGACCCGTACCGCTTCGACCTGTCACGTGATCCCAACCCGCAGGTGGGTTACGGCGCAGGTGGGCCACACTTCTGCCTCGGGGCCAACCTCGCCCGACGCGAGATCACGCTCGCGTTCCGCGAGCTGCACGAGCAGGTCCCGGACATCCGCGCCGTGGGCGAGCCGGACATGCTGCTGTCACCCTTCATCCACGGGATCAAGCGGCTGGACTGCGAGTTCACAGTTCGCTGACGCAGCAGCGAAGCGTGCCGGTCAGCCCGGCCGGGGTCGATCGGCGCAGCGCTCTACGAACGGCCGGCTCGCTGCAGGGCCGGCCGGCAAGACGAAGTCGCGTCGACGAGGACCATGTGCGCTGTGTCGGCAGCGAGGAGCTTGGCCAGGTAGGCCGAGCGACTCGGCGAAGTTCGCTTTCCCCGACGTCTCCGTGGACTTCAGAAAACGGACGAGTGTCCACTGCGGGGCAGAACTGGAAGTGCGCGACACCGGCACCGGCAAGTCGTGTTGAAGACGTCGTACCCGCCGCCGCAGCGCCCGAATCCGAAACCGATCGGGGTCGACGTAACTGACAACACTGTCTACGTCGGATTCGCAACTGCATTCG
>Ga0335397_10010630_pt1 | contig 11365 bp, 10 predicted proteins | sample MAT04_FD_205740 | JGI IMG/M metagenome (GOLD analysis project Ga0335397, IMG submission 205740) | Freshwater microbial communities from Lake Fryxell liftoff mats and glacier meltwater in Antarctica - MAT-04 (spades assembly) (version 2) ...
CGCTGTTGTTGGTGCCTCCGCTGCCGGCCTTGCAGCTGCGCTCCAACTCGCACGTCAACTGCGCTCGGTCATCGTCATCGATGCCGGAGACCCACGCAACGCCCCGGCAGCTCACATGCACGGCTACCTCGGCCGAGAAGGTACATCACCGGCGGAACTCACCGCGATCGGTCGCGAGGAGGTCCGCAGCTACGGCGCCGAAGTGATCGACGGGAGAGCGACCGATGTGACGCTGACCGACGACGGACTCTTCCAGGTCCACTTGACCGGCGGTCACAGCGTTGTTGCCCGTCGGGTCCTTGCCGCAACCGGCCTCCTCGACGAGTTGCCCGACATCGACGGTCTTGCCGATCATTGGGGTGTCGGTGTCATCCACTGCCCGTTCTGTCACGGCTTCGAGGTGCGTGACCGCCGCATCGTGCAGGTGGTGACCCACCCCTTGCAGCTCCACCCCGCTGCGCTGTACCACCGATTGAGCGACCGGTTGACCGTGGTCCTCCACGAAGGCGTCGACGCCGACGCTGGTGAACTCGACATCCTCCGAGCTGCGGGCGTACCGATCATCGCAACTCCGGTCGCACGCGTGACGACAGCGAACGACGGCAGCATCTCGGGAGTCCAACTCGCCGATGGGCGAACGCTGAATGCGGACGCTGTCGCGATCGGCCCACGTTTCCGTGCCCGTTGCGAACCGTTCGCCTCGCTCGGTCTGGCCCCGACCGAACATCCAACGGGGCTCGGCGACTACGTCGAGTCGGATCAGAACGGAGCGACCTCGGTCCCCGGGCTCTACGTCGCCGGCAACGTCACCAACCCGATGCAACAAGTGCTGCACGCCGCCGCTGACGGAAGCTTCGTCGCGACGATGATCAGCTTCAGCCTCGCTCACGACGACCTCGAAGCAGCGGTCCGCCCAGGACCCAACGAGGCCGAATGGGACCACCGCTACAGCACCGCACAGGTGTGGAGCGCAAACCCGAACGGCACCCTTGCCGCTGAAGTCGACGGCCTTGCAACGGGCCGTGCCCTCGACGTCGGATGCGGCAAGGGTGGCGACGCGATCTGGCTCGCCGAGCAGGGGTGGACGGTGACCGCGAGCGACATCTCGCAGCGAGCCCTCGACCGGGTCGCCGCCGCCGCACACGAACGCAACCTCGACATCGACTGCGTCCGAGCCGACGCGAACCGACTCGACGCGTTCGAGTCCGGCGTCTACGACCTCGTCTCTGCGCAATACGCATCCATCCCGAGGACCCCCGACGGTCGCGGTCGACACAATCTCATCGATGCAGTCGCTGTGGGCGGCACGCTCATCGTGGTCAGCCACGATGCTGCGCCCATGCGTCAGCCGATCGACACCGATGAGCACAGTCGACCCTTCGACGTCGATGCCTACCAGCGCGCCGAGGAGTTCGCCATCGCACTCGCCGGGTCGGAGGACTGGGTGGTCCTGGTGGACGAAGTTCGAGCACGCCCCGCCGGGTCGGCAACGGCCGCTCATCACCATCACGACGTCGTCTTCCGAGCCCAGCGCCAACGCTGAGCGCGCAGCGCCGAGCGTTGAGCGCCCAGCGAGAGCTTCAGGTCCGTTGGCGCGTGAAGGCGGGACGACCGAGTGCGCCTGCATCACGACTGCAAGCCGAGCGCCGACTCGAGACAGGCCCATCGAGCTGGGCCGTACGAGGTAGGGCCCGGCAACCGATGTTCACTCGGATCGCTTGTCGATCTCGGCCAGGACGTCACCGATGATGCTCGTCATGGTGTGTGGAGCGAGCACCTCGCCACCTTCGGCGTCGGCCATCTCGCCGGCGAACGCCTCGACGGACGGGGTACCGCCGACCAGGACGTGGCGTAGGGCCTCGGCCCCAGGCTCCGGGTCTCCCAGGGCATCGACCGTGTCTCCGACGTTGTCTCGGTCCTCGGCCACCGAATGCACCGCCGCCATGGCCTGGCGGCGGCCCGATGCGGTCGACACGGCCTCACCACGATCGGGGTGCTGGTCCGCCTCCCACTCGGCGAGCGCCTCGATGTATCCGCCTTGGCCCGGCCTGATCACCATCGAACCCGGCTCGTGAACGACCTCGACGTCGGTGACGTCGTCGTCGTGTCGGCCTGGTGCAACAGGTACGGTCAGGGATCCGTCGTCATGTCGAATGATGCTCACGATCCGCTTGTACCCGTTCCAGGCAGATCGACACCCTGATCGCACCTCAGAGTTCGCCGGCCCGGTCGATCTCGTCAGCGAGATCCACGCCTGGGGCGTACCGACAGACGGCCGATTCTCCGTTCGCTGCCCGGCGATCCCACTGGAGCTTCCCCCTGCCCGTCGCACCGGCTTCGTTACACGACGCGGGGTTGTCTCTCCATCGGGCGAACTCCGAAGCTCGACCTCGCATCCGAGTGATCCGATTCGTATGTTTGCACCAACGAGAACCGGTCAAGTCGTCCAACGTTCTCTCCCACCGTCAGGATCCCAGATGACCGCAATCCTCTTCGGCTCGATCGGCACCATCGTCGACACCTCCGAGCTTCAACGCACTTCGTTCAACCAGGCGTTCGCCGAGCACGGCCTCGAGTGGTCGTGGAGCCGGGACGAGTACACCGACATGCTGTCGCAGAGCGGCGGCGCGAACCGCATCTCCGCTTTCGCCGAATCGCGTGGCGAAAAGGTCGACGCCGATGCGATTCTCGCATCCAAGTCAGTGATCTTCCAGACGGCGATGGACGGCGCAGATCTGATCGCTCGCCCAGGTGTCGCCGAGACCATTCGACGAGCACGAGGCGACGGGGTGAAGGTCGGCCTGGTGACCACGACGTCGAACGACAACGTGAACTCGATGATCGGAGCGGTGAACAACCTCGAGCTCGCAGATTTCGACGTCGTGCTCTCACGCTCCGATGTCGATCAGCCCAAACCGAACGCCGAGGCCTACGACGTCGCCATCGGGCGACTCGAACTTTCGCCCAGCGACTGCATCGCCATCGAGGACAACGTCGACGGAGTCACCTCGGCACACGACGCCGGCCTCGTGTGCATCGCGTTCCCCAACCAGAACACCGTCGATCACGACTTTTCGAATGCCGTCCACACCACCGATGCGATCGACTTCGACGAAGCGATGAAACACCTCGAGTCGACATGAGGCCAGGAACATCGTCCGATCACCACCCGATCTCCCACCCCGCCAGGAGCAAACGATGAGCAATGCCCACGGAACCTACGTCGCCACCGAGACCGCCTTCCACATCGAAGGCGTCGAGAAGATCGACTTCAGCCTGATCTACGTCGACGGAGTGTTCGATGTGGACAACATCGAGATCGCCGACTGCTACCGAGCCCTCGGACGCTGCCTGATGGTCATCGACGAGACGGTGCACGGGCTGTACGGGGACGAGATCCACCGCTATTTCGACCATCACGGAATCGATCTGACGGTGTTCCCGATCCGGATCCGCGAAGTCGACAAGACACTTCGGACCGTCGAGAAGATCATCGACCGATTCGTCGAATTCGGCCTCGAACGAACCGAGCCGCCACTGATCGTCGGAGGCGGCCTGACCACCGACGTCGCCGGCTTCGCGTGTGCCAGCTACAAGCGCAGCACCCCATACATCCGCATCCCCACCACACTGATCGGGCTCATCGACGCAAGCGTGGCGATCAAGGTCGCCGTCAACCACGGCAAGCACAAGAATCGGCTGGGCGCCTACCACGCGTCACAGAAGGTGTTCCTCGACTTCTCGTTCCTCGAGACGTTGCCGATCGACCAGATCCGCAACGGCATGGCGGAGTTGGTGAAGATCGCCGTCGTCGGCAACAACGACATCTTCGAAGTCATGGAGAACCACGGACCCGAACTGCTCGAGACGCACTTCGGGTTCTCCGACGGGACGCCCGAACTCCGCGACGTCGCTCATCGGATGACGTACGACGCGATCGACACGATGCTGCGGCTCGAGGTGCCGAACCTCCACGAGATCGATCTCGACCGCGTGATCGCCTATGGCCACACGTGGAGCCCCACACTCGAACTCACGCCCGAACCCCACCTCTTCCACGGGCACGCCGTCGCCATCGACATGGCGTTCTCGGCCACCATTGCCGAGCAGCGCGGGTTGATCACCGCGAACGACCGTGACCGCATCCTGGGTGTGATGAGCTGCATCGGTCTGTCGATCGACAGCGAACACCTCACCGCCGAACTCGTTGCGAGCGCCACCGCTTCGATCGTGCAGACCCGCGACGGACTGTTGCGAGCTGCCGTCCCCCAACCGATCGGCTCGTGCACCTTCCTCAACGACCTGGAGCCCGACGAGTTGAAGCAGATGCTCAAAGCGCACAAGGAGGTCGTGCAGAACTTCTCGCGCAAGGGTGACGGCCAGGACGTCTACACGCCGAGCGAGTCGCCTGTCGTCCAGACGGTCTGACTCCACAGTGTCCATCACCCCCGTCATTCCACCGGCTCTGCGGCCGGTGACACCGCTGGGACTCATCGCGGACGGGCTCGACGCTCTCCGCGACCGTCTCGCCGCCGGCGGTACCGTCGACGTCCGATTCATCGCCGAATTCGATGCCATCAGCGCACTCGCGTCCGGTCTGGATCCGTACCTCGATCGTTGCACGTCGCCGGCATCGACGGCGCTGACATCGTTGGACGAGCGGACTCGCAACCAGCAGTGGAGCGGCTTCGGATCCAGCGAGGCCGCTCCGACGCTCGAAGCCGAGATGCTCTCGGGCCACGTGGAAGGCCAGTTCCTCGACTTCCTCGTGCGGATGAGCGGCGCATCACGGGTGCTCGAGGTCGGCATGTTCACCGGATACTCCGCGTTGGCGATGGCCGAGGCCCTTCCCGACGGCGGTCTTCTCATCGCATGCGAGATCGATCCCGAAGTGGCCGCCTTCGCGAGACGTTGCTTCGACGAGTCCACGAGCGGCGACAAGATCGACATCCGGGTTGGCCCGGCGGCCGAGACGCTGAGCGAACTGTCCGGCACCGCCGAGGCGTTCGACCTCGTGTTCATCGACGCCGACAAGGTCGGATACAAGGCGTATCTCGACCTCGTCATCGACGGCGACCTGCTCGCTCCCGGCGGGACCATCTGCATCGACAACACCCTGATGCAGGGGCTGGCGTACATCGATGGCGAGCGCACGGCCAACGGTGCGGCGATCGCCGCGTTCAACGATGCCGTCGCCGCCGATTCGAGGCTGCGCCAAGTCCTGCTGCCGATCAGAGACGGAGTCACCCTCATCCGTCGCTGCAACGACTGATACGACCCGACCCACCACCGATGAAGCCACGATGAAGTCGATCGCACAGGGCTCCGTCCTCGTTGCGCGAACCCTCTCGATCCAGGCGCTGTTGCTCGCAATGCTCCCGGCGAACCTGGTCGCCACGCTGGTCGGGGCCGCCGTGGGCGTCGCGAGCGGTCGAGGCACCCATCGTGCGCCCGTGGCGCACGGCAACGCCAAAACGATCCTGATCAGCGGCGGCAAGATGACCAAGTCGCTCGCGCTCGCCCGTGCCTTCCACCGGGCGGGCCATCGCGTGGTCCTCGTCGAGTCCGCCAAGTACCGCATGAGCGGTCACCGGTTCTCGCGCGAAGTCGACCGCTTCTTCACGATCCCGGATCCTGGCGCCCCCGGTTACGTCGACGCCCTGGTGGGCATCATCGAGCGCGAACGCATCGACGTTTTCGTGCCAGTGTGCAGCCCGGCTGCCAGCCGTCACGACGCGTTCGCCAAAGCCGAACTGTCGGAACACTGCGAAGTGATCCACGTCGATGCGGATGTACTGGAGCGTCTCGACGACAAGTTCGAGTTCGCCACCACCGCCACGTCGCTCGGCCTCAAGGTGCCCGACACGCATCGCATCACCGACGCCGCCCAGGTCAGCGACTTCGACTTCTCGCTGCCCGATCGGCGCGACCGCACCTACATCCTCAAGAGCATCGCGTACGACCCGATACGGCGGCTCGACCTGACGCCGCTCCCCCGGCCGACACCCGAGGAGACCGACACGTTCGTCGCGACGTTGCCGATCTCGCCGGACAACCCGTGGATCCTCCAGGAGTTCGTCGTGGGTCAGGAGTACTGCACCCACGGGACGGTCCGCGACGGAAACCTGCAACTGCACTGCTGCTGCAAGTCGTCTGCGTTCCAGATCAACTACGAGATGGTCGACCACCCCGAGATCGAGCAGTGGGTCCGCACGTTCGTCGGTGCGCTCGACATCACCGGCCAGGTCTCGCTCGACTTCATCGAGGACTCGGCGGGCACGGTGTTCGCGATCGAATGCAACCCCCGGACCCACTCGGCGATCACGATGTTCTACGACCACCCCGACGTGGCCCGTGCATATCTCGACGACGACGTCGAGACGGTCACGCCGACGGCCACGAGCCGGCCCACCTACTGGCTGTACCACGAGCTGTGGCGCATGGTGACCCACCCGTCGACGGCTCTCGAACGGCTCGGCGTGGTGCTGCGCGGCAGGGACGCCATCTTCGACACGGCCGATCCACTCCCGTTCCTGATGGTGCACCACGTCCATATCCCGTCGCTACTGCTCGCCAACCTCGCAAAGCTCCACGACTGGGCCCGCATCGACTTCAACATCGGCAAGCTCGTCGAACCCGGCGGCGATTGACATGAGACGAATCCTGCACCTCGTCGGTTCGCCGGTCAGCGACTTCTACGCCGATCTCTCGAGGCTCTATGCACGTGACTGCATCGACGCCACATCGGACGCCAGCCGCTACCAATTCCACATCGCCCACGTCGAACCGGGCGGTCGGTGGACCTTCCCTGCGGACCTCGACGACGAAACGATCGCAGACAGCGATCGTCTCTCGCTGGCAGACGCGATCACCCACATCGGTGCCCTCGACATCGAACTGATGGTGCCCCAGATGTTCTGCATTCCCGGCATGACCCACTACCGGTCCCTGTTCGACACACTCGGCGTCGCCTACATCGGCAATGAACCCGCCGTCATGTCGATGACCGCCGACAAAGCCAAGGCGCGAGCGGTCGTGGCCTCAGCCGGTGTGGCGGTGCCCGACGGCGAGGTCCTGCGAGTCGGCGAGCACACCACATTGGCGCCGCCGGCCGTGGTCAAACCGGTGGATGCGGACAACTCGCTGGGTGTGACGCTCGTTCTCGATCCGGACGACTACCCCGCGGCACTCGCAACAGCGTGGAAACAGTCTGGCCAGGCGCTGGTGGAACGCTTCGTCGAGTTGGGTCGCGAGGTGCGATGTGGTGTGATCGAACGCAACGGAGAACTGATCGCGCTCCCGCTGGAGGAGTACGCGATGGACCGCGACTCGAAGCCCATCCGAGAAGCAGCCGACAAGTTGCGCCGCGACGACGACGGCGAGATGCACCTCGTCGCGAAGGAAACGACCCGCGCCTGGATCGTCGACCCCGACGACCCGGTGACCGCTCGCGTGCACGATGTCGCCCGACGTTGCCATCAGGCGCTCGGTTGCCGCGATTACGGATTGTTCGACTTCCGGATCGACCCGGACGGGGAACCCTGGTTCCTGGAGGCGGGCCTCTACTGCTCGTTCGCCCGCAAGAGTGTGATCTCGATGATGGCCGTCGCGTCGGGGATCGAACTGCCCGACCTCTTCGCCGGTTTCGTCGACCGGGCGCTGACGAGGGACAGCCGGTCGTGAAGCTGCACACGCTCGAACCGATCGGGGTCGTCCTCACCGACGTCTCGCTGGCCGATACCTCGGCGACAGACATCGGAGAACTTCGGCGTCTCCTCGCAGAGCACGGGGTGATCGTGGCACCCGCGCAACACCTCGACGACCACGAGTTCGTGGCATTCCTCGGCCGCTTCGGCGCCCTGACGTTCACCACGGGCGAGACCCCGGTGCCCGGCTTCGCCGACCTCAACCTGGTGACGAACACGGGACGGACCTCTCCGCCGAAGAGTACGTTCCACACGGATACGAGCTATGTGCGGGTTCCGCCCGCCTACACGGCGCTGCGGGCTGTGAGCGTTCCCGCCAACGGAGGCGACACGCTGTTCAGCAACCAGTATCGAGCACTCGACACCCTGCCCGATGCACTTCGCAGACGGGTCGACGGTCGCAGCATCACCCATGTGATGACCGGACTCGAACTGGACTCCGATGCGCATTCCGACGACGAGACCTCGGCTGACCATCCGATCGTGCGTCGCCATCCGATCTCTGGACGGTCGGCGCTTTTTCTGTCGGCGGTGGCGAGATGCCAGTCGATCAGTGGGCTCGGCGACGAGGACGCACAGACGATCATCCGAGCACTCTTCGACCACTCGACGGCAGACTCGAACGTGATGCGTCACTCGTGGTCGCCAGGTGACATCGTGATGTGGGACAACGCCTGCGTCCTGCACCGCGCCGATCACTCAGACGTGGTCGGCGACCGGATCATGCATCGTGGGATGATCGCCGGGAATCCACAGCGCCGTCCCGACGAACCGAAGTGAGTCACGATGCGATCGTGCACATCGCACCGTGGAACCTCCCGCACCTCTCCGTGCGCTCGGTCATCTCCTGCACAGTACGTCTCGGCCCACTGCTGATCAGGACCTCCAGACCATCCGGTCCGGATCTTCAGCGAAGTGGGGCCGACAGTTGACGGGGCCAGCGTCGTTGGTTCTGTGAGGTAGCGATTCGGCCGGCACGGTCGACTCCACCCGATGGGCATGTCCATCCGTGGTCCGCCGAGCCATCCGAGTTCCACAGGTCTCCGACCGGCGATTGGTGGTGTTGGTGGGCCCTTGCGAGCAGGACGGGGTGGGCTGAGGGGGAAGTCCGGGCCGACAAGTGTCATACGAGATACGCTCGGCGTATGACAATGATCAGTTTCAGAGTCGACGACAGCGAGGCGGCAGCAGCGCAACGCTGGGCGGACGAGCTCGGCATCGACAAGTCCGAGTTGCTGCGCGAGGCGCTGCACTGCCACCTCACCCGACTCGCATCCGAACACGACGCCGAAATCTGGCTGAACCAGCCACTCACCGACGACGAGTCGGCGATCAGCCGGATCGCCGACTGGGGACCAGCTGAGGACTGGGAGGACTGGGCCGATGCAACGCGGTGAGGTGTGGTTTGCAGCAACACCCGGCGGCGATCGACCAGTACTCGTGCTCACCCGGGACCCAGTTGCCGATCGCATCGGATCCGTCGTCGTGGCGACGATCACGCGCACCGTCCGAGGACTCGTCTCCGAGCTCGAACTCACCGCCACCGATGACGGCGTCCCGACGGATTGCGTCGTCAACTTCGACAACATCCACACGATTCCGAGAGACGCCTTCCGCCGCCATGTCGTCAAGCTCGAACCCTTGCGGCTCGCTCAGGTCTGCCGACGCCTGCGCGACGCCACCGGATGTTGAGACCGCTCCGGCCCGCACGATCACGGTGAGGGCAGCGGCCGCCAGCCCGGCGATCTGGATCCTGCTGCCCGCCTCATCAGCCGTGGCGGTCTGGGAGAAACCCCGCCACGGCGCGTCCACAGGAGATCCGGCAGCGACATCGGCAGCGACAACACCACCAGACCAGAGGGCACGAAGGGAGCCAAGTGGCGTCCGCCGAAAATTGCCATGAGCGCAAGCCCAGCGTGATTCCCGGCCGGGAGTCTGCGCTCCGACCACTACATGGTCTCAGTCGGCGTTCCCTACCGGATAGACGCGACGCTGATCGTGTGCTCGACGTCGACCGGCGTCGTGACGGCCAGCCCGCATGGCTGCTGGTGACTTGGGCTCGCACCGATGACGAAGTGATTTCCCGATCGCTACCGGGCCGCCGGCACCAGCACGCGGGTACGTGCGAGGCACTGCGTGAGTTCGTCGCGCACCCGGGCCGATAGATCGAGTCTGGCGAGCCCGAGCGTTGCTGTTCGCACCGTTCGGTCGACACGCGCAGGCTGAGGAGTTCGATCTCGGCCCCGGCTCGCCTGGCAGCGTCGACATCGGAGGCGACACGCTGTGGGTCACGGGTGTGGTCGAGCCGCCACGACTCGGCCGGCGCCACGGTGTTCGAGCACGTCGTATAGGACAGATGCGCGCACGCCGGCGACCTCGTTCGGGGCGTGCAGCAGATTGCCACCGAACGGTGAACGTCCGGCGTTCCCGAAGCTCCCCCCAGGTGCGCCGATCGAGATCTCCATGTGACAGTTCGCCAGGTCGGCTGCTTCGAGCATGTGCCGGACCTCGCCGAACATCGGACCGAAGCGAACTGCGCTGAGCTTCCATTCGGTGTTGTCCGTCCCAGTGCCGTGGCAGACAGGGTCACACGCTGCGGATGTCGATCGTCAGCCGTTGAGCGGAGGTCCGAACGCGTGGTTCGTTGTTGAGGTCTTGTTGGATCACTGCTGCGTTGGTGGTTCTCTCCGCTTCGCTGCCGTCGCAATCGGTGTCCGCCGCGACGATCGAGGGCCAGTTCGCTCAGACCGGCCCGATCGGCCCGGGCAGCGTGTTCAACCTGCCGGTACCGGGTCGTGGAGGTGTACCTGCGTCCGGTGTCGGCTCTGTCGCGCTGAACGTGACAGTGACGGGGCCCTCGTCGGCGAGTTTCGCCACGGTGTGGCCGACAGGTCAGCCGCGCCCGAACGCCTCGAATCGAACTTTGCTGCTGGTCAGACAGTGCCCAACATGGTGATCGTGCCAGTCGGCGCCGGAGGGCAGGTTTCGATCTTCAACGAGACCGGCACGACTGACGTGCTCGTCGACGTGCTCGGCTGGTTCCCGATCGGGGCATCGTCACCGGATTGACCCCAGCGAGACTCCTGGACAGCCGCACACCGTCAGGTGGAACGGTTGACGGAGCATTTGACGGGATCGGCCAGCTCAGCGGTGGAACAGTGTTCGATCTGCCCGTACCGGGTCGTGGTGGAGTGCCTGCGTCGGGAGCCGGCTCGGTGGCGTTGCACGTCACGGTGGCGCGACCATCGGCGACGAGTTTTCTCTTGGTGTGTCCGACCGGAGAGCCACGCCCGAACGCATCCAACCTGAACTTCACGCCAGGCCAGACGGTGCCCAACATGGTCATCGTTCCCATCGGCGCAGATGGAAGAATCTCCCTCTTCAACGAGATGGGCTCGACTGATGTGCTCGTCGACGTGCTCGGTTGGTTCCCCGTCGGGCCATCGTTCACCGGACTGCCCCCAGGCCGACTTCTCGACACACGAGTCCCATCAGGTGGCACCGTTGACGGTGAGTCCAATGGAATTGGCCAACTCGGGAGCGGCACAACACTCGTCCTGAAGGTGTCAGGCCGTGGCGGAGTGCCAGCCGCAGGGGCCGGCTCGGTTGCGTTGAACGTCACGGTGGCCCGACCATCGCAAGCTGGCTTCCTCACTGTT